>JAAUYG010161558.1_pt1 | contig 17834 bp, 11 predicted proteins | sample 7278091 | NCBI WGS metagenome assembly JAAUYG01 (sample SAMN14350201, study PRJNA611818) | marine sediment metagenome | isolation source: surface marine sediment (0.6m) | place: French Polynesia: Moorea | collected 2018-08
GAGAAAAAGTTATTGGCGCAGAATCTCCTGAGCAATAGTTAAGTTAGATAGTCAGATAGATTAAGATAGATAAAATATGCTTGATGTGAATTAAAAATACTTAATTTATAATCTGTTTGATTGTCAATTCATTCTTTAAAATTATAATTTGTTTACTGGGGGATTAACCCCCCAGACCCCCATTGGGGACGTTACGACCTCCCCAAACCCCTGCCGTAACTAAAGCTAAGTTTAGATATCTGCTTGATTAGCTAATTTTTGCTCAAAAATAGCAAATTTAATTCACATTAGACCTAAAATGTAATTAGATATAAAAAAACTTATAGATATTTATGAAATCTAAAGCAGTCCAGGATGAATCTGTATTTTAACAAGCGATCGCTACAGTAGAAGCCTTGTCTATAGAAGATCAAACTATTCTCATAGAAATCATCCAAAATCGTTTAAGGCAAAAAAAACGCGAGCAACTAAAACAGGAAATTGAAGATGTAAGACAAGAATATAGAGAAGAACAAGTTAAATTTGGTTCTGTAAAAGATTTTTTAGCAAAATGTAGTTATGAACCAAAGTATTGATTCAACTTTTATCTATCCTAATTTCAAGGCTGCTGCTGCTGCGGTATGCCAAAGATGGTGTGAGGAACAAGGCTATACCAATCATTTCTATCAAAATGGTAGTTGGTGGGCATTTCCCCCAAATGGTGTGATTCCCGTCAAAATTCATGAAGTAATCGATCTAGAACACACCTTAGCCCAACGAGTCCAAGTAAAACATTATTCTATTGCTTTGTCTATTGCTTTACTTCCCGATGGCTGTATTGCTCCTCACAACCATCCTGAAATTTAATTATCCAATGTTTAGTTTAGATCCTTTAGCGATCGCCTTCAACCAAAAATTACTTAATCATTTGATATTCAAGACAATCGCTACGAAATTATTTTAAGCAATTGTTACATCTTTTGCTAAATAAACATCCTGTATGGCATGAAACAACTTAACACCTTCATCCATTGGACGTTGGAAAGTTTTTCTCCCAGAAATTAAACCACAACCGCCAGCCCGTTTATTAATTACCGCAGTTCGCACCGCAGCAGCAAAGTCATTGTCTCCAGAAGCACCACCCGAATTGATTAAACCGCTACGCCCTGCATAACAATTCAGTACCTGATAGCGAGTCAGATCGATTGGATGATCGCTGGATAATTCACTATAAACTCGTTTATCAGTACGCCCATATTTTTGACCAGTAGCATTAGCAACTGCTGCATAACCACCATTACATTCAGGCAGTTTTTGCTTAATAATATCGGCTTCAATTGTTACCCCAAGATGATTAGCTTGTCCTGTAAGATCCGCTGCTAAATGATAATCTTTATCTTGCTTAAAAACATCATTGCGCAGATAACACCAGAGAATAGTTGCCATGCCTAACTCGTGAGCGTGGGCAAAAGCTTCACTAACTTCTTGTATCTGGCGGGATGATTCCTCTGAGCCAAAATAAATAGTAGCACCTACGGCTACCGCACCTAAGTTCCAAGCTTGTTCGACGCTACCAAACATAATCTGATCCGAAGGATTAGGATAAGTTAATAACTCGTTGTGATTTAGCTTGACAATAAAAGGGATACGATGGGCATATTTACGTGATACCATGCCCAATACACCTAGAGTAGTAGCCACAGCATTGCAACCACCTTCCAACGCCAGTTTAATAATGTTTTCGGGGTCAAAATAAATTGGGTTGGGGGCGAAAGAAGCTGCCCCTGAATGTTCTATGCCCTGATCCACAGGCAAAATAGAAAGATAGCCAGTATTAGCAAGTCTTCCCGTAGAATATAGCTGTTGCAAACTACGAAGCACCTGGGAATTGCGATCGCTTTGACTAAAAATACGATCTATAAAATCTTCTCCAGGTAAATGCAGCATATCTTTTGACACTTTTGCTTTATGAGTCAATAAGCTTTCGGCTTCATTACCTAATAAAGATTCAAGAGAACTAGAAGGAGAAAAAGTAGTAGTCATAGCTTGTTTCAGATTGTTACTTCTTACTGCTTATTGTTACTACTTTAGATAGTTTTAAAATTCCTTCGTTAGATAGTTTTCTGATTATACGAGAAATATTGTGAAGAAATAAGAAGACAACCGAACGGCAGATGAGCAAGGTCAACAAAAGTTAATACTTGTACTATGTGACTTTCGTAGTTGCGCTCGCCAAAGATAAAAAATTGCAAACGCAGAAAAGATTGCTAGATAATACCTCAAGCCCTAAAAACATCAAAAGAGATCGCTCTTCTAGAAGTCTGGCTATAAATACATAGTTCTTAATAAATCCCCTGATCAAGCCCGAAACGTTTTAATCTAAAAGCTGAACTATAAGTAAAAAACATAAAAAAAATAAACATGAGTGTAACGGCAAGTGGTGGCAGTTCATTAGCCCGTCCTCAACTTTATCAAACAGTAGCGGTGTCTACAATCTTGCAGGCAGAACAGCAAGACCGCTTCTTAGAAGGAGGCGAACTTAAAGAATTAACAGCATATTATAAATCTGGTTCTCAACGTTTAAACATTGCTCAAACCATAACTAACAATGCAGATATTATCGTCTCACGGGCGGCCAATCGCATTTTTACGGGTGGCTCACCAATGTCCTACCTGGAAAAACCTCCAGAAGTAGAAGAAATGGCGATGGCTACTTCTAGTGGGAATACTGGTATTCCCAGTGAGCTAGTTGTAGAAAAAGCAGAAGATAGCAACAGTAGCGGTGGTATTTTTGGAGCTTTCAAATCCCTGTTTGCAGGGGGGTCTGGTCCAGTTCCCGCTGGTTTTCGACCAATCAGCGTTTCTCAGTATGGTCCTGCCAATATGCAGAAGTCTCTACGGGATATGTCCTGGTTCTTACGCTATATTAGCTATGCAATTGTCGCCGGTGACCCTAACATTCTGGTAGTAAATATCAGAGGTCTGCGGGAAATTATCGAAAAAGCCTGTTCCAGCGCAGCAACAATTGTGGCACTACAGGAAATGCGTGCAGCATCTAGAGACTATTTCCGCAAGGATCAGCAAGCAACAGAGATTATCACTCAATATTTCGATGTAGCAATCTCTGAATTTAAAGCATCTACTCCTTCTGACAAATTACGCCAACGCCCTTCTTCCGACGTACAGGGGTTACAACTTCCTCAAAGCTACTTTAATGCTTCAGAGAAACGCCAAAAATTTGTCATGAAGCCTGGTTTATCTACTTTAGAGAAGCTATCGGTAATCAAAGCAGCTTATAGACAGATCTTTGAACGTGATATTACTCGCGCTTATGGTCAGTCTATCTCTTATTTAGAATCTCAGGTCAAAAACGGCGACATTTCCATGAAAGAATTTGTCCGTCGTTTGTGTAAAACTCCTCTATATCGTAAGCAATTTTTTGAGCCATTTATCAACAGTCGTGCTTTAGAATTAGCTTTCCGCCATATCTTAGGTCGAGGCCCTTCTTCTCGTGAAGAAGTTCAAAGCTATTTCTCTATCGTTTCTGAAAAAGGATTGGCAGGACTAGTCGATGCTTTAGTTGATTCTCAAGAATATTCAGATTACTTCGGCGAAGAGACAGTTCCTTACCTCAGAGGTTTTGGTCAAGAAGCTCAAGAATGCCGCAATTGGGGAATGCAGCAAGATCTGTTGAATTATAGCGCGCCTTTCCGCAAAGTACCTCAGTTTGTAACTACTTTTGCTCGCTACGATCGTCCCTTACCAGATCAGCACGTATATGGTTCAGGTAACGATCCTCTAGAAATTCAGTTCGGTGCGATTTTCCCCAAAGAAACTCGTAATCCTAACAGTAGTCCGGCACCCTTCAACAAAGACACTAAACGTCTGTTGATTCATCGAGGCGCAGGTATCAATAACCAAAACAGTAACCCAGCAGCACGAGGAGAATTTCCTGGTTCTCTCGGAGCGAAAGTATTCCGTCTAAATAACGAATTACCAGGTTCTAGTAATGGAACTGGGGTTAAATTCTCGGAAAATTCAACTCAAGCCGTAATTCGTGCTTGTTACCGTCAGGTATTTGGTCGAGATGTCTATCAAGGTCAAGAACTTTCTGTAGCAGAAATCAAACTAGAAAATGGAGATATTCCTATTCGTGAGTTTGTCAGAATGCTAGCCAAGTCTGACACTTTCCGCAATCTATACTGGACATCTTTGTACGTAGTTAAAGCGGTAGAATACATTCACCGTCGTTTGTTGGGTCGTCCTACTTATGGTCGTCAAGAAATTAACAAGTACTTTGATATTTGTTCCAAGAAAGGCTTTTATGCTTTGGTAGATGCCATTATTGACTCCAAAGAGTATTCTGACGCTTTTGGGGAAGATACCGTGCCTTATGAACGTTATCTAACTCCTGGTGGATTGCAACTCCGTAAAACTCGTCCTGGTGCAATTGAAGAAGGCATTGGTGCTAATGTCGTCAAACAAGAAACCCCTCGTTTTGTAGAATTAGGTCAAGTCAGTACTATACGTACTACTCCCGAAGTTCAGCAAAAAGTACAACAAGGTGTTACAGTACAGCGTCAACAAAGTAAGGTATTTAAACTCACCAGCACAGTAGACAAAGTAGGTGTGAAAAATGCAGTTAAGGCTGCTTATCGTCAAATATTTGAGCGTGATATCGATCCCTATGTCGTACAAACTCAGTTTGCTGTCTTAGAAAGCCGCCTGGGTAATGGAGAAATTAACGTTAAAGAATTTATTGAAGGGTTGGGTTGCTCTGACTTATACATCAAAGAATTTTATACTCCGTATCCCAATACTAAAGCGATCGAGTTAGGAACAAAACACTTCTTAGGACGTGCGCCTCTCAATCAAAGAGAAATTCAGAAATACAATCAAATTCTGGCTTCTCAAGGTATTCGCGCATTTATTGGAGCAATGGTTAATAGCATGGAATATGTCCAAGTATTCGGTGAAGACACTGTTCCTTTCCGACGTTTCCCCACACTACCTGCGGCTAATTTCCCCAACACCGAGAAACTTTATAATCAGCTAACTAAGCAAAATGATGACATCGTTATTCCTAGTTTTGAACCAACTAAGTTAAACGTCTAAATAAGTTAGTCCCACTAACGTTAATGTAGTAATCAATATCTTTAATTTTTTTCTAGATTAATTCAATTTTTTACCGCGGAATGCGGCTACAGTTATACTGTCGTTAGAAGACAATGTAACGGTGACCAGTTGAAAAACTAGGAAATTTTATTTTGGTATTGATTACTTAATTCTGGTTGCCAAATCTCAAAGGTATAGCAGGATTGAACATTAAATTCTGTTAAGACAGAGCAATCAACTGCAACAAAGTATCAGATGATAATTAAGTTGGATTATCACTCCAATAAAAAATCAGCCCGCTAGAGACAAACAAAACTGTTGACTCTAGGGTGTTTTAAAAACAAAAGTTAACGTAAAGCAATATTTATTGTCAAGTGTTGCTTTATGTAAAAGTTTGTTAAGGCAGTAGCTACTTTTTGCACAATAGTTTAAGCAAGCTGCAATACTAATTTGTAGCTAAAAGTTGAAAACTGGGTAGCAAAACAGAGTAATCTATATCCAGAGAGATTGAACCAGAACCAGCAAAACGTGGATTTTAAGCTTTAGAACCTAGTTTAGTTGAATAACCTTGTCTCTTGTAACTTAGTTAAATCGCTTCGGCGACAAAGTTACACTTTACAGACAAGGAAGCTGGAAATCTTGTTTAACCAACACTATCGGCTTTTTCGATAGCTCATTCATTATTTGATTTCATTGTATTGGGAGGAATCCATCGATGAGTATTGTCACGAAATCCATCGTGAATGCAGATGCAGAGGCTCGTTACCTGAGTCCTGGCGAATTAGAAAGAATTAAATCCTTTGTTACAACTGGTGAAAGCCGTCTACGTATCGCTCAAACTCTAACCGAGTCTCGTGAGCGTATCGTTAAACAAGCTGGCGATCAATTGTTCCAAAAGCGTCCTGATGTTGTTTCTCCTGGCGGTAACGCTTATGGGGAAGAAATGACTGCAACTTGTCTTCGTGACATGGACTACTATCTACGCTTAATCACTTACGGTGTAGTAGCTGGTGATGTAACTCCAATTGAAGAAATTGGTTTGGTTGGTGCTAAAGAGATGTACAAGTCTCTAGGTACTGATGTAGGTGCTGTAGCTCAAAGCATCCGTGAAATGAAAAACGTAGCTACTTCTATGATGTCTGCTGATGACACGACCGAAGCGGCTTCCTACTTCGACTACGTTATCGGAGCTATGCAGTAGTATCTAGCCATACTCTACTGCTGATATACCAGTAACAAACTTTTTCAAAAATACACTAACTTATCAGTGTTAAACAACTTAAGACTAGGTAAGATAAGGAAACAAAACTATGCAAGACGCAATTACCTCTGTAATTAATTCAGCTGACGTTCAAGGCAGATACCTCGATGGTGCTGCTATGGATAAGCTCAAAAACTATTTTCAAACTGGTCAACTAAGAGTACGAGCAGCAAGCGTAATTAGTGCTAACGCAGCTAGCATCGTTAAAGAAGCAGTAGCAAAATCTTTGCTATATTCTGATGTTACTCGTCCTGGTGGCAATATGTATACTACTCGTCGCTATGCAGCCTGTATCCGCGACTTAGACTATTACCTTCGTTATTCGACTTACGCAATGCTAGCTGGCGATCCTTCTATCCTAGATGAGCGCGTACTCAACGGTTTGAAAGAAACTTATAACTCCTTAGGCGTTCCTGTTTCTTCTACAGTTCAAGCTATCCAAGCTATGAAAGAAGTGACTGCTAGCTTAGTTGGTGCTGATGCTGGTAAAGAAATGGGCGTTTATTTCGACTATATCTGCTCTGGCTTAAGCTAAGCTTATTGGCATCCTGAGTTTATCGTAGAATAGTAAGCGTAAAGATTCGGGAAGTCTAGAGTGAGTGCTAGTTCTAATAAAGCTTAGTTTTTCGAGCGCGAAAGAAAAATAAGTTTAGATGATCTAGTATTGACTCCTGACTCCCGAATTTTGGTGTTTTAAGACTATTTAATAGTCTCGAAACATATCACTGCATAAATAAGCAACATAATTTTTGTCGATCAAAATTCACTACAGGAAAATTAAACTTTTTTTTATTAAATAAGGAGAATTTATCTCATGCGTATGTTTAAGGTGACTGCTTGTGTTCCCAGTCAAACTAGAATTCGTACCCAAAGAGAACTGCAAAATACTTTCTTTACTAAACTTGTCCCTTACGATAATTGGTTTCGTGAGCAACAGCGAATCATGAAAATGGGTGGCAAAATTCTTAAGGTAGAGTTGGCAACAGGGAAACAAGGGGCAAATACAGGTTTATCTTGAAATACAGACGGCAACATTTAAGTAAGAGAGGTCAGTTGACCTCTTTTTTATTGGTTAGCTGTTACCTTTGAGAAAAGAAAAAATAGTATCTGTTAAAACTAAAATCGTGAGGCAATATCTAAGATATTTAATTCCCTTCGTCGATCCTCAAGTTAGATCTTGGACGTGGGAAGCTCGCTTGTTGAATTGGTTAACTTGTGTTTGGCTAATTATTGGCTTGGTCACTTTAGTATCAGCCTCTTATCCAGAAGGAATAGTTGATAATAATGATGGACTATATATTTTTAAGCGACAGTTAATTGGGGTAGCGATCGGGATTATTGGATTTAATTTTATGGCTCGCCAGCCTCTACGGCAAACGCTGAAAATTTCTCCTTTAATGGTGTTAGTTTTGCTATTGCTGATTTTTGCCACCTTAGTTCCAGGTTTAGGTAAAACAACTATGGGAGCAAGTCGCTGGATTCCTATTGGCCCATTTTCTCTACAACCATCAGAATTAATCAAACCTTTTCTAGTCTTACAAGCCGCCTATTTGTTCTCTCGCTGGGACAAGTTGCCAGGAAGAGTTCGCATAGTTTGGTTAACTGTATTTGCTCTGATATTGGCAGGGATTTTAAAACAGCCCAATTTAAGTACTACAGGACTGTGTGGTATGAGTTTATGGCTAATTGCCCTAGCAGCAGAATTACCTTGGAGTCAGTTAATAGTAGTTTCGGTTGGTGGCGTTGGTGTAGCTAGCCTTAGTGTTGCCTTAAATCCCTATCAGTTAGATCGGATTACTTCTTTTATTAATCCTTGGCAAGACTATCATAATAAAGGATATCAGTTAATTCAAAGTTTACTAGCGATCGCTTCAGGTAGCTTAAACGGTTCTGGATTTGGGCTTTCTCAACAAAAATTAGCATACCTACCAATTCCCTCTACAGATTTTATTTTTGCAGTTTATGCCGAAGAATTTGGCTTTGTAGGCTGTGTGCTTTTGCTGTTATTAATTATTGGTTATGGAACTTTAGCTTTAAGGGTAGCAATTAAATGTCGTCACAGTATTCCTCGGTTAGTTGCTGTGGGAGCAATGGTATTTATTGTCGGGCAATCACTAATTAACATTGGTGTGGCAACGGGTTCTTTGCCAACTACAGGGTTACCTCTACCTTTCTTTAGCTACGGAATCAATTCAATTATTGCCTCTTTATTATTAGCTGGATTATTGGTGCGAGTTGCCAGAGAAAGTAATATAACTAAAGTAATTGCCCTCAATCAAATTGCTGCGGAAAGGAGTTTAACCAGGAATTAGAAAATGATCATACAATAGGGCATCTGACTTGAATCAGCCACAGCAACTGAATCAAAGAACAGATAGTAAATTACAGCCAAAATAGATGTTATTTGCCAGATAAATTTATGTAGTTATCATTGAGATAAAACTATGTAAAAGATATAACTGCAATAAATCTTGCTAGAAATTGCCGCCTTATTTTTTAATCAAGATCAATCATGCCTACTCCCAAGCAGAATCTAGTTGATTCCCCACCCAAAATCCCCAATTCTGAGAAAATAATGCACGCTCCTGGCTCAATTGTTGGTAATCGCTATCAGATTATTCAAAAGTTAGGTAGAGAGGAAATGGGTAAAACCTACCTAGCTAAAGATTTGCAAGCTACGGGGGATGCTAGATGTGCTGTAGAGCAGTTAAATCCGACCTTTGATAATGAAGTAAATTGGCGGATTATTAAACAGCATTTAATTAATGAAGTGGCAATTTTAGAAAGGCTGGGAGATCACCCTCAAATTCCTCAGTTCTATAACTATTTCATTGAAAATAAACGGTTTTATTTGGTTAGAGAATATATTGATGGAGATAATTTAGAGCAAGAAGTTGAACGTAAGATATTTGATGAGGCGGATACTATTTATCTGATTTACGATGCTTTAAGAATCTTAGACTTTATTCACAAAACTAACGTTATTCACCGCGATGTTCAACCGATTCATTTAGTTAGGCGGAAGAAAAGTAATACTTTGGTTCTAATTAATTTCGGTGCAATTCGGGAGGTAGAATCAACAGAAATTAATCTTAAGGGGGAGTTGATTTCTAGTAAATTCTCAGGTAACTGGGCATATGTAGCACCAGAACAAAAAGTAGGAGAATCTCACTTTAGTAGTGATATTTACTCCTTAGCCAAAACCGCTGTTTATGCTTTAACTGGGCGCTCGCCACAAGAATTAGAACAAACTAATATAAGTTGGCAAAGTCAGTGTCAGATCAGTCCCAAACTAGAGAAGATTCTAACTAGAATGATGTCATCTAATGTTGATGAACGGTATAGATCTGCACTAGAAGTATTGAATGATCTGCGACCCTTACTTAAAATTAGGCAGGTGGTAGGAGGGCGTTACTCTATTACCCGCTATTTAGGGGGTAATGCAGAAATTGAGACATATTTAGCCGATAATTTACGTCGTCACTACCAATCCCCCTGTTTAATTAAGCAAATTAAGCTTCCACAGACTATTGAGCCGACTCAAGTCACTATCGAGCGGCGTTTTGCTGAAGAACTATCAATTCTAGAAAGATTGGGGTATCACGAACAAATTCCCCAACTGTGGGATCATTTTACAGAAAATGACGAATTTTATTTAGTTCAAGAATACATCCAAGGAGAAAACTTGGCTCAAAAAATAGAGCAGCAAGATTTATCTCTGGCACAGGTAATTCAGATTTTAGAAAGTACTTTGGTTGTTTTGGGGTTTATTCATCAAAACCGTATTATTCATCGTAATCTCAAGCCTTCTAATTTAATGATTCGCCATGAAGATCAGCAGGTTATTCTGACTGATTTTGGTATTTTGACAGATATAAAAACTTTACCCAACGCTAGGTCAGACTCTAGCCAGAGTGAAGATAAGAAGAACTATTGGTCTCCTGAACAAATTGCTGGGAGACCCACTATTAACAGCGATCTATATGCTTTAGGCATGACAGCAATCGAAGTCTTAACTAAAGTAAAACCCAGTACACTGTCCAGAAATAAACGGACAGGTAAGCTATTGTGGCAAGAAAAAATTGTGGTCGATCGCCGTTTAGTTAAAATTATCAACAAGATGATTCATCTGGATGTAGGACAACGCTATCAATCTGCGGAGAAAGCTCTTCACGACCTCCAAAAAATAAATACTTCTTCTGCCAAGCCTTCAATTAGGCAACCCCAGATGTTAAACAGCGAGGTTATAAATAGCCAGCAAATTATGAAGCCACGACTACGGGTATTTCATATTTTTGTTGGTTTATTAGGCATAACTTGTCTATTGGGAAGCATTGAATTTGCTTTCCCTACAGTTAGACCAGCATACTACTGGTATCAGGGGAAACAACTGTTGCCAGAAAAACCCCAAGCTGCACTTAATAGTTTTACTAAAGCTATCGATCTTAAACCTCAGAGTTCTCTGGCTTGGTCGGGAAGAGGCGATGCTTTATATAATCAAGGACGTTATCCAGAAGCTTTGGAAGCTTATTATGAAGCAACGGAGCTAGATTCAACAGACTTTGAAAACTGGAAGAAACAGGGAAATGCTCTGTATAGTTTAGAACAATTTACTAAAGCGATCGCGGCCTACGACTATGCCTTAGAATTAGACCAAGAAGATGGGGAGCTTTATAACCGCAAAGGGCGAGCTTTATATGAACTACAGCGTTACCAGGCAGCTTTAAAGATGCAGGAAACAGCACTGGAAACCGATCGTTTTAATGCTCAATTTTTAAGCGATCGCGCTAAGACTTTAGTGGCGTTGGGAAGCTACTATGAGGCTTTGACAGTGTTCAACCGGGTTCAAGCAGTTGAACCGTTCAATTTAAAGTTATGGCAAGATAAATCTTTAGTATTAAAAGCTCTAAATCGTCCTAAAGAAGCAGAGAGAGTTAATCAAGAAATAATTCAGCATTACCAGAAAATTATCGAGAAACAGCCCCATAATGAAAAGATATGGCTAGCTCAGGCTAACTTTTTTGCTGAAATTGAAATGTATCAGAAGGCGATTGATTCCTACGATCGGGCAACTAGACGAAAACCTAATTTATACGAAGCTTGGTTAGCAAAAGGCAAAGTTTTAGGGAAACTCGGTCAAGAGCAAAAAGCTTTATCTGCTTTAGATAAAGCCTTACAAATTCGTCCCGAATCTTATAAGGCTTGGCAAGCCAAAGGTTTGGTATATCAAAACAACCAAAATAATTTACCAAATAATTTAGATAAAGCGATCGCCAACTATGATAAAGCTATTGCCATTAATCCTAATTATGCTCCCCTGTGGCGCGATCGAGGATTAGCCTTAAATGAACAGGGAAATCATACTCAAGCCATTGAATCTCTAACTCAAGCTAGCAAAATTGCCCCTAACGATCTTAAAACCTGGATGGGTCTGGCAAATACCTGGGATATAATTGACCAAGATCAAAAAGCTTTATCTGCTTTGGATCGTGCCATTGAAATTAAACCGCAAGATCCAATGATTTGGAGTCAAAAAGGTTTAATTTACACGAAAAATGGTCAATACAACGAAGCCTGTGACACCTATCGTCAATCTCGTTTAGCTACTCCTAATGCGGCTGTCATTATCGATTCCATGAAAACATTAGGATGTCGAATGAATTAGTAAAATTAATAATTTTAGGACTTAAGCATGGAAGGATAAGTCCCAAATCCAACTATTTAGTTTCAGTTAAAAATTCAGGAGGAATTAAGACTTGGTCAAGGGGAATCACGACACCGTCAGTAGCAGCAAGAGGTTCACTAGCATTAGCTTCGTTTAACTTTACTCTAATCTTATTGTCTCCCACACGTACGCTAGTAATTTGTACTGAATTTTTCTCTAATACAGTTGCTACCGATCCATGTTGGAAGTCTGATTCGCTAATTTGACCCATTACCATATGATATTGCATTAGCTTTTTCATATTTTCTGGTTCAGTTAGCTTCTGTTTTATTTCAGGAGATAAAGCAGCAAATGCTTCTTCACTGGGAACTAAAACAGTTAAGTAGTTTTCGTTTTCTAAAGGTTTCAGTAAATCGGCTTGTTGTAAACGCGAATTGAAAGCTGGATATTGTTCTAACAACAGAGCAAGGTCGACCTCTTCGTCAGCAGATTGGTAATAGGCTGCAAACGGGCTGAAAAAGCTAGCAGATGGATATAAAAATCCTTGTGCTAAAACTGGAACAGTAACTGCACAAGTAGCTCCTGCTAAAACCGTTGCCATAGTTAGTTGGTTCAATAATTGTTTTAATAACATAGTCTTCAAGATATAAGGATGATATGTTGATGATTTTTTAAACTTTAGTAAACTCGATTAACGATCAAACAAAGTTAATGCAGCGATTATTGAGGGAAATTTATCAGCACTATATACAGACAAACTACTTTTTAAATATAAATCCTACAGAGTAACTTTGCTGCTGAGTACTATCGAGTTCACTTATAATTCTTAATATAGATAAGACTAGACTTAAATATGCATTTTCAGGCCAAAAATCTTGAGCCGAAAAAGCAATAATAGTTATTTTGTAGCACAATAAACTAGAGAGGTAAAAAAAATATCAATTAGAGCGAGAAAAATTAAGAAATTTTAATTCTTTTCTCAGCCTGACTTCAGAGTTAACCTTAATGATAAATAAATGATAAATATTTATACTTTACCTACCTAATACTATTATCTGAAAAATTTAAAAATTCTAATGAAATCTTAACTTTAAATTTATAAATTAGTCGAATTGATCTAGTCAAATCTGGTTGTGAATCGGTAGTACAGCTACCTCTAATCATGATGAAGGAAGACCAAATAAAAACAATTGGTGGACGATACAAGTTAATTCAAGAACTCAACCAAGGTAGATGGAGTAAAACCTATTTAGCAGAAGATTTGGCAATGCCCCAAAAATCAAAATGTATAGTCAAAGAACTCCGACTTAACCTTGAAGATCAAGCGAGTTTAGCAGAAATCAAAGCTTATTGGGTTCAAAAAGCCTCGATTTGGCAGACAAGAGTAATCAATAACCAAATTACTCCAATTACTCAACTCTTAGCCTGTTTTGAAGAAAATAAACACTTTTACTTGATTCAAAAATATATTGAGGGAGAAACTTTAGCCACAAGGCTACGAAAAACACCTCGATTAAGAGAAACCGAAATAACAGACTGGCTCAAAAAAGTTTTGTCGATTCTAGTTACTATACATCGACAGGGGATTGTACATGGTAACCTTAAGCCTTCTAATTTCGTCATTACTCAACCAGATCGTCAAGTTATCTTAATTGATTTTGGGATTATTCATAATGTTGTCGAGTGTCTAATCACTCAAAAAAAATCAACAAAACTAATTATCGAAGAAAATAGTTATTATCCCCAAGATTTAGTCAATGGCAAGCAAAAGCAAGCTTTTCAGGCTGATTACTACGCTGTTGGTATAATGGCAATCCAGGCGATCGCCGACATAGACCCAGCCAAATTACCAATTAACCCTTCGGCAAAAGCTATTTTCAAACAAGAAAACCGAAAAATTACGCCTAAGTTAGTAAAAATAATAGAGCGGATGACCAGTCTTGATGCTGCCGACAGTTATATATCGGCAGAAGAAATTATTACCGATCTCAATAAAATTAACTCCCCAGTGAAAAATATTCAGCCAAAAAATGGCAACTTAATTACTACAACCCCAATTCTTTCCCCAGAGTTACAAACCAAAATTAAAACTACGATTAAAAGAATTGAACACAAGCCTAAATATATAGTAGCGGTAGTTATCGGTATCTTAGCCTTAGGGGGCATAGGGGAACTGTTATTTCCTACTTTACGACCGTTTTACCATGTCTGGCAGGGAAAAAAACAGCTACTAGAAGAACCCAAAGCTGCTCTTAACAGTTTTCAAGAGGCGATTAAAATCAACCCCCAATCCGCTTTAGCCTGGAAAAATCGAGGAGATGCTCTGTTCAATTTAGAGCGTTATCGGGCTGCTCTCTTTGCTTATGACAAAGCATTACACATCAGCCCTAATAATCCCAAAATTTGGCAAGGAAGAGGAGAAGCGTTATATCGATTAGAACGTTTTGAAGCAGCAGTAACCGCCTATGACAAAGCATTACAGTTAAACCCTAAAGATGCAGTAATTTTGAATCGTAAAGGCAGAGCTTTATATAAACTCGAACTTTACCCAGATGCCCTAGCAGCCCAAGATCAGGCACTAAGACTAAAACCAAATTACGTTAATGCTATGAAGGATCGTGGTATTGCTTTACTGGGAATCGGCAAACATGAAGAAGCTATGGTTGCCTTTAGCAATGCTCAGACTTTTGATCCTCTAAACCCTGAATTATGGCAAAACAAAGCTTTGGCACTGCAATATATTAATCAACCCCAGGAGGCAATGCGTCTGTATCAAGAAGCTGTAGAAGCTTACGATAAGCTAGTCCAAGACAATCCCAAGAATATTACCGCCATGCTGGATAAGGCCAATGTGCTGAGTAAATTACAGCAGCATCAACAGGCACTGTCATCTTATGAACAGGCTTTGGAGGTTAATCCTGATTCTCATTTAGCTTTGTTAGGCAAAGGTAATACTCTATTTGCTTTACGTCAATACGATCAAGCCCTAAAAGTATTCGATCGGGCTTTAAAGCTTCAGCCAAAATCTTATTTGACTTGGCATAATCGCGGCTCACTATTGCGGGATGGTCTGAAAAATTTATCAGAAGCGATCGCCTCTTACGATCGCTCTTTAGAAATTAATCCCAACTTTTATCATGCTTGGCGCGATCGGGGTGTAGCTTTAAGCCAAAATCAACAGCATCCAGAGGCACTCAACTCATTTAAAAAAGCTTTAAATATCCAGCCTAAGGATCATAAATCTTGGGTTGCTCGTGGTATTGCTCTATCATCATTAGACCGCAACGACGAAGCGATCTTTTCTTTTGATCGAGCAGCAGAAATTCAACCCCAAGACCCCTTTGTTTTAATGAATCGCGCTACAGCTTTAGAAAAAAATCAAAGATATACCGAAGCCTGTGATATTTATCGACAGCTGATCAAAATTAATCCTGGATTTTCGCCAGCGATTAAAGGGATTAAAAGAGTAGGCTGTAGCTAGATGTTAGTTCAAAGTTCGGAGTATGCCCTACGGGCACGCTGAGTCTAACGACTTGCTCCGCAACCGCGAACGGAATTCGTAGGGGCGAATGGCAATTCGTCCCTACTTCGGAGTTCAGAGTTTAAAAGCGGAAAGTAGTACGAATTGTACCTACATAGATAGTGTCGTTATCCGCAATATGACCTGGATTAGTCACGAAAAAGAAGCCAGGGGTAATAAACACATTATCACTAGCTTTGAAACGATAAAAGAATTCAAAGTGTAGAGATGTAGCTTCATCTTCTTGACCAATCCTTTCTGGTAAATCACCTGCCGCAACTAAACTCTCTACACCTTCTTCTGATGCGTTAATTTCTCCTACTGTATCTAGATTAGGATTATTATCAGTAACAACAGTATCCGACTCATTATTAATTACCTGTTCAAAAAATGGTACTGGTGTTCCTGGAGTTTCTGGTCCTGCATCGACTAATTTGGGAGGCATCCCAAATATAATACCGAATAAATCTCCTTCCCTACCAAAAGGATCGCTAAGACCGAAAGAAAGAGTAAAAGTTGCTGACTCTGCGAAAGGCTCTTCTCCTGCAGAATCTCCAATTCCGTTAATATCTGGATTTCCTACGGCAAAATCATCATCAAAATCAGGAAGTGCATTGATAAAGTCAGTAAACGTATAGCCACCCCAAGCTGCCAAATTTATTTTCTCTGTAGCATTCCACTGGATACTTCCTCCTACAGCATTTATTTGTGCTGGTTGATCGCCTAAGAAAAATCTACAACAGGCTTCAAACGTTGGATCGTTTTGATCGGCTTGCGGGGAAGGAATCCTGGCATTAGAAACTAATCCTCCGGTTTCTGCATTGACGCTACCAGTAAAAGTCCCTAAAGTACCATCACTTGAATAGGCATTAACATAATTAATTCCAGTAACGATACTGTCGGTCGGTTGAACTAAAACTTGTACGCCCAAAGCACTGTGGTCTGCGCCCAAGAATCCCCCGTCTGGATCGCCGCTATCTCTGGTACCATAGGCAGCTTGAAATCTTACTGGATCGGCAATCTTCCAATCAAAACCTACTCCTGCATCCATGGCACCACCAATACGTAAAATCGGATTAAGCTGCCCAAAACGAGAAATAGAACCTCTGCCGATATCAAAAAACGGTGCATTGGCGGTAAGAACATTGCTGAGGGCGAAACCAAACGCCGAGCCATAAAAGACTACTTTGTCATCAAAAGCGGGAAAGCGATACTCCAAAATATCTAACACTACTTGATTTTCTAAACCTGCCTGATATCCAAGGCGAGCCATGTAAGTATTTAGAGAACCGACATTGGTGAAACCACCATTATCAAAGTTACCAGTAGTTAAAAACATTCGCAGACGATCTTCACCTGTAAAAGAACTTTGCAATCCCAAACGTGCTGTATAGGTAAAAACAGTTTCCGTATCTGGATCGTCTCGATTAACACAATCAGCTCCTAGATCTTGATCTTCTAGATCGTCAGGTGTCAGATCCACGGTACTACACCCCCCTGGAGGATCGCCACCAAAAGCATCAGCAAGAGCAAAAATAACTTCTCCATTTAAGATGGTAGTGGTAGAAAATTGATTATCTTCTAACCATCCTAAGCGATTATCTAGAGTGTCAACTCGTCCTTTGATCGCTTGCAGTTCCGTCGCAAAATCTTGACTTAGTCTACGAATAGTTTGTAAATCTTCTTGACTAACGGTTTCTTTTTCAGCAATTGAACGTTCAATTTGTTGTAAACAAGAATTTAATCCTGCGGCAAATTCATAACGACTGAGAGACTGGTTCCCGCGAAACGTTTGATCGGGAAAACCGCCAATACAGCCATAGTTATCTACGAGGGAGCGCAATGCTTCATATGCCCAGTCATCTGGTGCAACGTCTCGCATTTGGGAAACATTGGTAGATTGAACTAAATAAGCTTCAGGTATGATTGCCTCTACCCCTAAAGAGCCAGCATTAGTCTGATTATCGCTTAATAATGTGGTCGTTGGAGCTAATGTAGGTAATGTAGAATTAATTGTCCCTGGAGTTTTGGCAGGCAATGGCAAACTCAAACTGGTTTTTGAAAGCAACTCAAAGCTATTCAAGCTATTATCAAAAAAATGTGGGCTTTGCTGCCAGTGGCGATCTCTTTTGGCGGAGAACTGCAACCAATTGTCCTCCTGGTTTTCCGAGAGCACATTGGCATCGAGCCAATCAAACTCATGCTCATAAGACTCTGCTTTAGCTACAGATGTCGATAATAAAAATAAAGATAGTCCCAATAACCCAGATACTATAGACTTAGTTTCCATTTTA
>JAAUYG010291677.1_pt1 | contig 17829 bp, 12 predicted proteins | sample 7278091 | NCBI WGS metagenome assembly JAAUYG01 (sample SAMN14350201, study PRJNA611818) | marine sediment metagenome | isolation source: surface marine sediment (0.6m) | place: French Polynesia: Moorea | collected 2018-08
ACCACCTGTCTTGAGAGACCCTATTTTTATGGGTAATGAGGTGGGAGAGACCCCATTTTTATGGCTAATGGGGGGGTCTTCCAAGACAGGTTCTATTTGTAGAGAAGGATTTCTATTAGCATGCCGGATTTCTCCTTCTACTGTTTCTACAGTTTAAATGCTGTGCACATATTGTCAATCGCTTTACATACACGACTTCTGCAAAGATTCTAAAATACGAGCAAAAAGAAAATCACTCACGGAGCATGTTCAGAATGTACCCCTATTCTTTGATATTTGTTGCATTTGTAACTCATGCAAATACATCATATCTACTTGGTCAATCAAAACCTTGGGATTCAGGGAGAACATGTCCAGCTCACAATTGCTGTGGCTGTGAATTGTCTCAGATGAGCAGCCCAGTCGGTGTACAGGACATGCCCCTCCAACCTCGCTGACACGCATCCCGGTGTCACTCCCCACACCGGTCTGCTATAGGTCAGCCGAGATTACTGCTTACATTGCGAGACACAGACTTACACGTTGACTATGGTCCAGTGCTGATGGAAAGTATATTTTTAGCTGGCTGGCGTTGGTATAAGAGCAGTCAGCGGAGTATATATGCCCGATCCCCCAGGGGACCGTCTCGTCACCGCTACTCTTCTTTCAGCTACTCAATCTCCTCCACAGAAGAAGACAGGGGGGCGAGGGGAGACACAGACCGAGGCAGCGGTTGGGGAGAGAAAAACTCACACGATGCCAGACAGGGGACGATTAGCCCCCAGTTCCGGTAATCCATTCCAAATAGTAAACGTGCCGCGGCTCTCGCCGTGCAGGAGACCCAGCTGGGGTTACATACACAATGACTTGGTGAAGCTTGGCAAGACACCACACAGGCAGGGGTTGAGTACAGGGACCTTTCTATATTATCTGAGTCAATCCCCTCCGCTTTATGTGGCCGACATAAAAATAGCAGAACCTGCCGGGACGGTAATAAGGTGGATTTTATTTTGTAGGACTGAAAAGTAGTTTGTTCGCACTGCAGAGTGACAGACAGTAAAGTTTATAGGCTAGAGGTTCCAGATATTTGTATGGCATAGGAGGGTCAGTGCAGATGTTTTTACTGTGGTTTTAGGTATGGGCAGAAGGTACTCTCTCAGTAAGGGGTACTCACATGGAGTGGGACTACTCACAGATACTGGACAGGGAATACTCATACACACTGAATAGGGAATACTCATAGACACTGAGTAGGGAGTACTCATAGACACTGAATAGGGAATACTCATAGACACTGAATAGGGAATACTCATAGACACTGAATAGGGAATACTCATAGATCCTGAATAGGGAGTACTCATAGACACTGAATAGGGAATACTCATAGACACTGAATAGGGAATACTCATAGACACTGAATAGGGAATACTCATAGATCCTGAATAGGGAATACTCATAGACACTGAATAGGTAATACTCATAGACACTGAGTAGTGAATACTCACAGATAACAAGTAGGGAATCACAGACACTGAGGAATGCTTACAGGCACTGAGGCAGGAATACTCACACACTGAGTAGGGAATACTCAAAGACATTAAGCAGGGTCTCAGGGAATTTTCAAAGACTGAGCTGGGAATGCTTACAGGCACTGAGCTAGGAATACTCAAAGATACTGAGCAGGGAATACTCAAAGACACTGAGTTAGGAATACTCAAAGACACTGAGCAGGGAATACTCAGAGACACTGAGCAGGGAATACCCAAAGACACTGAGCTGGGAATACCCAAAGACACTGAGCTGTGAATACTCAAAGACACTGAGTATGGAATACTTACGTAGCCTTCCCCTCCCGTAGGAAGAGACAGGACAGTGTTAGCTGCAGTGAAGCAGACACCACTTTTCTGCTGCTAGGCTTCAGCTTCAGTCGTAGCTCCGTCTGAGTCGGAATCTGACTGCTGTACTCCTGCATATTAATGGACTTGGTGGCCAGAACTTTACGACGTCCTTTCTGATCTTGCTGGAAAGTGACAAAGTGCCAGTATAAAGCCAGGGAATGCAACAATGACAAAACATGTGGCTACATGTCTCATCCACTCTGAGGAAAATCCGCAGGACCACTTGTGCAACTTGCTGTCGGGGGCATTACATATCGCTATCTTTTCATGATAAATGCTTCCCCTGAGACCCGGGTGAAGATGGTATTTTAATATGTATGAGATAGGAAGCGGAAGCCAGGGGAGCTATAAAGGGAGGAGTAGTTCCACTTTGTCTTCTGGCCATGTGGTCTCTCCGCTCTCTGGGGATACTTTCTTGAAAGATCTTTAAGCATCTTAAAGTCCCCAAAAATTTTGGGCTTAATCATGTTAATTTTAAATTAATTTTTATGCACTGAGCTAAAGACAACGGCGCCTAATATGCTTGCTCAATGAAGTTGTTAAATAGCATTAATAATCACGATAATTTCTTGACTTTAACTTTACTATTTTAAGAAACAATCCCCTGTTTTGCAGACGGATATAACGTATCAGACAGCGTTGTAAGTGGCACCATCTTTCCCCCAGTCCGTCAGCGGAATCTTATTCAGTCTTATTTCCCCATAAACTACCTACATTACTCCCAAGGCTACAATGTCAGAGGTTCCCACCCACGTAGACATAACTGCTATGATGCAGACACACCTTACATTACCCAGTACGTTCAATTTTACCTTTGTTGCAAGAATCTCTCCCAGACGAGCTTTGCCAGAGCTCTCCAAAATATTTCAGTTATGTACTTCTTTAAGTTTCGATTTTTTGAAGCACCTGTATTTTTCAGAACTTCGCCCCTAATTGTAAGAGCTGCACTCACGTCCTCTATGACAAAGGTCCATTCCTTGTCCTCAAATTCTTCCTGTCGTGGGTCACGGAACAGTGTGACTGTAATCTCGATGTTCTCCGGGACCGGCCACACCACCAACCCACGGTATGGGTTGTCGATGCTCGGTTGCCAGGGATGGAGCTACACAAAAACAGAGAAAAAACTATAATTCCACCCATTTCCGAAGATCAATGGAATGCAACCATACAGCAGACCATTGTGATAAACTAGTCACTAACCGTACATCATATCTGGGAGCTCTTAAATGAAAAGGACATGATACAAGTATATAGTCCAACACAGGTTGATATTTTACTGGATTATTTATGTACCGGTACTTAATTTAATATCATCGTCAAGATGTGTTAAACTAGTCAGTGTTTCGCTGAAATTTGCCACTGTGTGGCTGTTGAGCTTGAATGAATTGTATTGAATCTTTTATCATGTGTATATTGCCTCTAACTGTATCAACTTTTAGAAACCGGTACGAATAAATGCCATATACATGTATATATATATAGGATAACTATACGATAACTGGGACTACAAGATATATACAGTGAAGTCTCACAATTAAGACCACCAATAGGACTATTATATAGTAGTCTTAATTGCAAAGTGGTCTCATTTCTAAGATTAAGATTACAGTAAGATATAGTTTTGGTCTTATTCAGAAATGGCCTTAATTCTGAAGTGGCCTTAATTCTGAGGTGGTAGCAAACTCAGGTTCCACCGTAGTCACCTACTTAAATACACTTTAATACTTAAATTTAAATTTATACTTTAAGTTAATACTTAAAGTATAACCAATAATTTTTAATTTTATATATGAAAGTGCAATCCGCATATTTCAGGCAAATGGGTATAAAATCTGTAAATACATGCATGTACATTAAAATCTATAAATATCTGTAGTATGAATTATAACAGAAAAACTGTAAATCCTTGTAATGGTTCACCCATGCGCTTTACCATGTTTACATGTTTACATGTAGTAGAGCCTGAGTTTTTCATGGAAAATGGTCATGTGACCACTGACCAACCCGCCCAGTTAGCCAAGGGGTAAAGGCATCTGCTTGAGGTGTGAAGAGACTCAGGTGCAATTCTATCTCTCGTGAAACCAAAGATGTTAAAGTGGGGCACTGGCATTTTTTGTTGGTTATGGTCTTCATAGATTTAACGCTGATTCACTCATTCCATATAACTAAAACTTTATTAACAAATCCGGCATGTTTCATGATGATTTACTAGCACTTCAGATGTGCTGAACATTTGTTTTTTCATATTTCGGGGATTGTACTATTACTTTTGGCAAGCCAGATATTATGTTCCACCGTTCAAGTGACACTACTAGTACTGTTCACTTTTAGAATTTGGCAGATGGTACATCATAATCTCCATTAATCTGCACTAAACAGTACCTATCTGCCCTGGTACTGTTGTTATTGTTCGGGTGGGTGGGGGTGGGGTACATGATGGCATTCAATCGCAGAAAATGCTATACCCGGTAACCGGTACAATTCACCCAATCTACTTCATGAGCAGCCCATAGCAGCAATGAATTACAATTATGATCTTTTTTTTTTTTTCAGTTGTAATTTTTTTAGAAGTTCTCCCGCATCTGTCTCAACAGTTTGCATATTCTGCGACTCTGCTGTTTCATACATGTCATACAAACACAAGTGCTTTTCCAAATTTGAATGACCTAATTATTTCCCCACAAATCAGTTTTTCCTTCTTTCGAATATCGCCTTTTCTTTCCTTCATTCATATACCTGGTCTCTCCCCAGCTCCATGTCACCCGGTGACAGCTTTAAAGATGCTGTCCCTAGCCATACACGGCCTTATGCCACCCCCACCCCCACAACACGGGCAATGTCTATAATATGTACATGTATTCTATTAGCCTTCCATTATTCCGATTCTCTTTCTTCTTCTCTGCTGTTGTCTTTTTTAGGTTTCCATTTTTTGCATGAGTGTTTTATGCATGTTATCCAGTTGTGTCTTTTCTGTTGGAAGTAGGAAGTAGCGTCTCCTCGCAGAGGGTATGGAGTGTCGACGGCTGGGCTTGGGCGCAGGGAAGGACAAGAGGGGAAGTGGCAAAGTGTCTTGTAGTACTATGCTGCTGGGCTATTATAGCACAGGTAATAATGAACGTAACAGCAGCGTTTCTCCCCGGGCTGCTGTTGCCTCCACTTCAAGTCTGAAGGACGATACCCGAGAACACGTCACATGATGGCGGCGGCTTCGTCATCCAACTTGTTTTGGTCGCGGGCTTGAATTACAACATTCAACGGGTAATAAGAAGTAGACTGACAGGCGTTGAACAGCGTGAAACATTGGCTAATTTGGAAAAAAAAATGTGCCTCTTCAGACGTCTCAATGTGTGACAGTGCCCCATGGCCCTGTGCGATGGTGAATCAGTCGTGGCTTTATGCGACTGCCTGGCATCGTGCCAGGGCCATATGTTGCCGTCAGTATTCCCAATCCATTAAGGGCCAATTTAGTGAGTATCGAATTACAGCAAGGACCTGTGGGTCACTGGGGCCGACAACCACACCAGTGGGCCACTTTCCCCCCAATCTTACCTCCGTGGTACGCCGTCGACTGCGCCGCGTCCACACCACACACAGCTTGTTGGGTTGCCTGAAAACAAAGCGATAAACACCGTTAATTCCGTTAGATCGATGGGCAAGAACCCAGAGGGAAAGTTCTTCAAAAAATCTTTATAGACTAAGTTCTGACATAAGTCAACATGCTGGTACTGAATGATCACTGGCTAAGAACTTAACTTAAGAGATACGGAAAGGCTTATATATTCTTTGATTAATGCAGTATACATTCTGGGCATTTTAAAATTTTACAGGCACTTTCATCAAATGTACTTTTCATTCACACTCTTAGCCACTGAGGCTGGAGAAACCGAACGTGTTTATGGCATGTTAACATGTTTGACAAACAATCCTCTTTGGATATCCTGTCTATTAGCTCCTTAAAGTGCTGAAGTGGAAGTTTAGTTCTCCCAAAACCAAAAAAGTTTTCGGCTTTTCTCACAATCTGAACATTATGCAGCATATGGATAAAAGTATTTTATAAAAGTATTTTGACACTCCTAGCCGCAAACTGAACATGGTTCCCATTTTTCACTTGCATCACCACATCTATAGATAGGGACTGACAGATGCTAATAGTGTCCCAATCAAGCAGATGGCTAAGCCAGTGACCACTGTCCAGCCCCACATTGTGGCTAGAGGTCAGTGACCTGAGGGGGACAGCAATCAACACAGTGGTCACACAACAGATCTCTGCCCTCAATGGCCACTGGACAAACCAGGATTAGTATTCTCAAAATACTTAAATTGTGACTTAAAATCAAATTTTGGGTTGGTCATGGATCTAAGGTTATTTAACTGCTCTAAAAGATACTAAAATCTTAACTGTAACCATATTCACTGGATTAAAATGCTAAAACCGTTTTACTACTGACTTCAACATGTAAATAGAAATCTTACTTTTGAAGACAGCACTAAAGTCATAGAAGTGATCACACAAATTTACATTCTTAAAAGTTTCTTTTCTTTTTTTCCTCAGAGTACAGCCCACCATCATCCCCCATTGCAGACCACACAGGATGATGGACTGATGGCTCTCTTCTACCCCCTCTGGGTGGCCGTACTGTCACACTCGGTCACATGCCTGAACGCCCTGTTTCACTGTCACCATTATAATACCCTCGTCATTGTACCCGGCTATTATCCAGTAATTGTCATGGCAAATTGGTCTCTAGGACGTTCAAAGAGATCATCAGTGCTAATATGAGCAATTGTGTGCAGCGGCTTCAGGTGAAAATATTTCCTCCACATCATAACGTGTTTAGGGCCCTGACACGGCATTCTTCCATCAAACAACCACTTCGCCCTATAGCAGTGCCGATGCCTTTTCAATATATCTTGTGACTGGTGGGGCAACGGAATATATGGCAACTAACAATGCCAAGTCACATCTGACTGACCAGTACTGCTACCGGAAGCAAATATTTCAGTGACAGTGTACCGGTGGTTAAGAGCTCAGCTAAACTATGGCCAAGTAGGTAATAGGTATATGATACCAATCATTACCATAGCTTAGGTACCGGTATGTCTCAGAGGAATAACTATTTCGACACTTAGTTTCAGTGGAGTAAGGAACTTAGATCGTAGCTTTCTTGTTTGTCCAGCGCCCTGAAAATATTGTGTTAACAGCCAGTAATTTTGAAAAGCCAGAAATGGTTAGCACATCGTGCTGCTTTCCTGATCAATCTTTTCATCAAAAAAATCAACAAACAGAGGATGTCCCTGGAGCCATTAAAATAAGGTGTCGCATGATAATGACAGCTGTGACCTACTCTTGTAAAATGTTTCTGAGACCATAATAACCAACTAATGGGTGCTGAAATTGTTTGGGACCAACAAACGTCTCCTTTACAGAGGTTAAATAGCACCCGGACTGTCATGGGCACACTGTTGTTACTATAGTTAGAGTAACGGATCAATTTACACGCGTCTGGTCATAGTGTCTGACCACCAGGCCCAATGTAAAGTGATCTGTATGGGGAGACTAGCATCTGTCATTGGGCAGTGTTCATGGAACTGGGGACGCCATGCTTGAAAAAGAGTCATCACCATTGGTGCTTTATCACTGTATTGCACATGGCCTTTTATTGGTTGGTGTACAGACTATATCGCTATATGGTACATGGCCTTTTATTGGTTGGAGTACAGGCTATATCACTGTATGGTACATGGACTATTATTGGTTGGTGTACAGACTATATCACTGTATGGTACATGGACTTTTATTGGTTGGAGTACAGGCTATATCACTGTATGGTACATGGACTATTATTGGTTGGTGTACAGGCTTATAATATCACTATATGGTACATGGACTTTTATTGGTTGGTGTACAGGCTATATCACTGTATGGTACATGGCCTTTTATTGGTTGGAGTACAGGCTATGTCACTGTACGGTACATGGACTATTTTTGGTTGGTGTACAGGCTATATCACTATATGGTACATCGACTTTTATTGGTTGGTGTACAGGCTATATCACTGTATGGTACATGGACTTTTATTGGTTGGCGTACAGGCTATATCACTGTATGTTACATGGACTTTTATTGGTTGGCGCCCAGGCTATAATATCACTGTATAGTACATGGACTTTTATTGGTTGGCGTGCAGCCTATATCGCTGTATGGTGCATGGACTTTTATTGGTCGGCATCTAGCCTATATCGCTGTATGGGACATGGAGTTTTATTGGTTGGTGTACATGCTATATCACTGGCAACCTGGTATTATGAGAGCCAACTCAAGGAAAGTCCAGCAGGAGGAGCCAGAGACTGACATATGTCGATATGCTCAGGAGGGACACCGGACTCCAATCCACAGTAGCGCTGAGATCACTAATGCAGGACAAGTGCAGATGGCAGGCCATGGCCCGAGGAAGCTCGACATGATGATGATGATATCACTGTATGGTACATGGATTTTTATTGGTTGTTGTACAGGCTATATCACTGTATAGAACATGGACTTTTATTGGTTGGCGTACAGGCTATATCACTGTATGGTACATGGACTTTTATTGATTGGCGTACAGGCTAGGCCACTGTATGGTACATGGACTTTTATTGGTTGGCGTACAGGCTAGATCACTGTATGGTACATGGACTTTTATTGGTTGGCATACAGGCTAGATCACTGTATGGTACAAGGACTTTTATTGGTTGGCGTACAGGCTAAATCACTGTATGGTACATGGACTTTTATTGGTTGGTGTACAGGCTAGATCACTGTTCACAACTGTTAACAGGGTCTAGAACTCTTGTGATTTCAGCTGCCATCAGATTTACAAAGTTGCAATATGATTTGATCAGGTTGAAAATTTATTTATCTATTTGTTTGTTTCCTTCGTTCTCTCTTTCTTTCTTTCCTGTCCATAAAATCAATCCAGGAATGTACAGTTATGAACCATGCTGGCATAAACAGCTGTATGCCAATTCCCTTGTTACTCTACTTGTTTAATTCCAGTCAGGAAAGCAAAGTCAACTATTATTCCATACATATATAGGTAGAAGTCTTTGATGTCTTATTTAATATTATCATGTTTACAGTTATCTAGATTTCATTATTTATCATGTTTACACTTTTCTATATTTCCCCACAATGTATCATAATTATCTGCTACATTATATATTAAACAGTGCGGACATCTGGACATGGTGCCGGTATATGAAGTAGAGGCTATGGCATAGAAGTTCCTATCAGATATGTAGCACACAGACTGATGCCTCTCTAAATGGTTATTTTCTGTATTTAGAATCATTTTACCAGCTTGATAGCCATTAGCCATTCTTGCAGTTACTATTATGCACAACTACTACTACTACTACTACTACTACTACTACTGCTACTACTACTACTATTACTATTACTACCACCACAACTACTACTACATTGTACTACCACAAATTCTCTCACTGACCATTTCTTGGTACATTCCACAGCCAGTTCCTGGTATGATGCCGTGAACTGGAACTTGGACGCACGCTTGCCCACACGTTGTAGTCGCTTCCACACACTCATATCTCTCTCTCTGACTCTGTCTCGTGTCACCACTGACTACTGGCCTGGAACATCACAGATCGCTCCCAACAACCGCTCACACCAGCAGCATCACTTTCTGGAAAAAGAAAAAGAAAAAAAAGACTAGATCATCACTACATCGGGTTGAACACTGGATGCCATTAGACAATGTTGGAAGGAAAGTGAACCAGAGGAGCATCCTAATGACCCTGTCTGGGTCAGGGAACACGTACAGAGTTGAGACGGACCCGGACCTGATTAATATCCTCCCTCCCCAGACTGCCCTACACACATACATCACTGCTGGACCAAGGCACAGCAGCTGGACTGTGCTACATACTGACAATTTAATCCCCAATTAATCCACTGCCACAATTGCAGTGCAGAAGAATGTGGAGCACCAGCAGCTAATACACATGTAGTGCACCAAGGATTCTTTCCAGTTATCAACTGTTGAGAGATTAGCAGTATGCATTTAGTATGTACCAGTATTTTATAATCCATATCAAAGATATACTGATCAACTTAAAATTCAGTTTCAAAATAACTGCTATATTCATGATATTATATCACAATGCTGCCAAAGCTTGATGACATAATTAGTTACATTTTATGAATACAGTACTATAGTCTCACTCTAATAAGGCCACCCTATATTTGCCAAGAAATTATGGCCACATTAGAGAGGTGGCCTTTGCCGAGTGGGAGATGTAAATGCATTGGCACTAGCATTGGCAAACATTTTTGGCCACATTAGGGAGGGTGGCCTCTGTTGAGAGTGGCCACTAAGAGAAGGGCCGATGCACATACATGTAATTTCATACCGTGCAGTTGAGCATCCAATACTGGTACAATCTGTGGCTTGCTTCCCTTATATGACTGTTGCACAAAATAAAGTAGTTTGATGCTGTACTTTGTCCTACTATGGTAAGACATTAAAGTGAGCAGTGATCAAGGCACCAAGCAGTAGCGTCCATATTGACTTACCACATCAAAAACAGCTTAGCCAAGTTATCAAACTGTAAACTGCAGAAGATTCTTCTGGAAATCATTCAACACCACTTGTTCTGACCAGCCTATATTCAAATAACGCCAACAATATGTCTGCTCAACAGCAGTCAACCTTTTGACATCTTGCAGGAAATCTCTATAAGCACTGGAAGCCCTGTCAGAAAGAGCCTCCAGGCCTACCTAGCTCCACTCGGCTTAAACATGTTGAATCCATAATAATGTTCCTGGATGCAAAGTACTGGAGAGGGACAGAACAGGTAAACGCAAGAAGGGAAATGGAAATAACAATGCTTCCGTTGTTTCGCATTTCCCCCCTACAATAATACTCTTTCAGTTTAGAACTTGCCTCCATTTTGAGACCGCCTATTATGAGTGACACTACTCTTCTAATTTTAATACAAATATAATATTCCTCCATTTTAATACAACCTTTAATGTCTGAATAAGTGGTCTTAAAATGCACAGACCACAGCATAAGTCTAAACTGAATTGAACATAGGTCTATAAATATATGACATGAAAGTACATGTACCTCTAAATATACATGTACTTATGCTGAAACAAGCTAGCTTAAACACTAATGTTCCATACGGCATCTGTAGTTAGAATACAATAGAATACAATGGAATAGTTTTAAATCTCTCAAACTCAATTGACTATTAAAAGGCATAAACCAATAATCCTGAATTTAATTTTTCTTCAATAATAATTTGGAAAATGAAATGTAAAGGAAACAGCTCCTGCTATTCGCCACACATGGGTTTGGTTGAAAATTGGCCAATACTGAAATTTCTTTTCAAAACTTTAATACACCTTTGCATTAGCAACTTATGCCATGTAAAACAATAGCGATCATTTCAGCCATGCATATGTGTATTCCAGCCGGCTTCTCAAAAGGTTGGGATATTTATGGTTGCCTGATGATGAAGTTCTTGCAATTGATGAGAACATGATGATACTTCCTTTGTAGGGTGCCATTATGACCACAGCTCAGCATGCCAGCAATGTATCATGTCCCCGACCCTCGCTATAAAACTACGAAGTATTGTGCATGCCTGCTGCTGCTTATCTTTCCTGATGTTTTTATGCCATCGCATAAAATCATTGTTTCCCTTTTATAGATGGCTAATGTCTAACCCATCCAAATTGGGATAGGAGGGATAATGACAGATATTCTTATACTACAGTGGCCCCTCTATTTTACAACCCTCAATTTTAAGACCACTTTGACTATAAGAACAATTAAATTGGTCCCAGCGCTGCTCATAACAAACTGTGACTCTCAGAGCAAAAACTCAATACGGCAGTAGAAAGCTGCCAGGCGTGGGACCCTAAATGGATGGGTTTGCAGATGCATCAATGCATACAAATGATGCACATGTATGAAGCTTGCTCGAAGCGACGATTTGCCGATGCATCCTAAAGATGTATGCTAAACACAACATGACAGCACACTATCACTGTATGCGTTGCTCCGCTGTCTGTTGAGCTCATACATAATGTTGCTTTGCTTTCTGTTCATACACATTATGCTCATACATAATGGTAATTCCTTTTAGCGTTGTTCCTTGCAATTCTGTCCACCAAGACATCTTCATAAATCATGGAACTGAAAAATACCTTATGAGTCTAGCGCCACAATCCAGCATGATCATGGCACTCGTTCGAAGCACATGAAAGAAAGCGAGGCACGAAAGGGGCCAGTGGAGGCAGGAAAAGAGGTGCGGAGAGACCCCCCCACTAATTTCTTCCCCTTTCCTCGTGAATGCCATCCCAGATTACAGTTGACCAGCGGTGGCCGCCAGGGACCAGTTCCGGGGTGGTAATCGGGCCTTAAACAAGCCGAGGGGGAAGGAAGACCGGCCCAGCAGGGTCCGCTCCCAGATACCCTGTCATCTGGAGTGCACAGTAAATCGAGCCTGGCAGGCAAGCCAGCCATGTTGGAGACACCGGTAGAGAGGGGACATAAAACGGTCAGGGAGGGGGAGCAGGGGGACGGGAGGCGGGGACGACCAGGGGGATACAGGAGACACTGCATACAGATTAGCTGGGACAAGTCGGCCCGGAAGACATATACACCAGCCAGACAATTGCTGTCGATCCTCAAATCAAATCTTGGTCCTACCAGCCGGTACCCACTAGACAGACAGAACATTCATAATAGTTACAGCACAACATGAAAGAATGATGACAACTGATACTCCTTGTACTGCAAATCCTCCACTTTATGATTCCTATGTTCAAAACAAGAAATCGACCTGGGTAATAATATTTCTCAGTACATGCACACAATTTTTACATGCTAGATGTAAGCGATACAAGTAATCATAGTATTATGGCAAGTACAAAAGAGTCGGAGTATCTTCTGCGAAACACAACTAACTAATCTAATTAGTATTACATGTCCAATAACCAGTAGTACATGTATTACATGTACCATGCTTCTGTGTTTTCATAATCATTCCCTTTATCTCAATTTGGGAACAGTAAATTAGCATATGTACAATACACTATATCCAAAGATTTCAAATCAAGATTACACATGGATTTGGTTAATTCAAATGCATGTTATCTGTTCAAATCACTTCAACAATAGTTAAGATATACATTGTGTATAACGAAGACCCATGCATATAGTGTATGGGCTAAAAGTTAACTGGTTAAGGTTATAGCTACTGTGGCTAAAGGCAAACTAATTCTTTTACATTGTTTTAGGGTACATCATAGGAATAGGGAGTATTTTAAACCCTTGGCTGGAAAATTTTCCGAAGATACCCGAAAGAAGGGTAAAGGCGCGAACCCGGGCATCTCGCAATTGTCGGAACTTTTATTTGTTGCAATATGATTGGCTAAAAGGTAGTCATATGACCAAGGTAGTTTGGCTTCCGAATGAAACCGATTACTACGAATTTGTGGCGCCAAATACTCCCTATTCTTTTAGCATTTGGCTATGTGGCTACAGTGGTCTCTCTATTTTAGACCACTCATAGGACGAAGAAAAGTGTTCTTATATTTCAGGTGGTCTTAAAATATACCGGTAGGTCATTTAACGCTGAAAATTGCCCTTTGGGACCAAATCACGCGGTCTTATACTCAAGGGTGGTCTTAAAATAGAGGGTTGTAAAATAGAGGGGCTACCGGGTACTGTAATAGGTAATGCTAACCCACAATAATATGTGGGCTTGGCCAGCAGACTGGAATTGCTTAGAGCACTGCTCCATCATCGACCAGGGGCTACTAAAATAGTATTAGAGAGATATTAGGTTAACACTGCAATATTTATTGTATACTATATGGTTCTAATAAAGCTACTATTATAACTACTACTACTACTGTGACGACGACTTAGTACTACTACTACGTACTGCAGCAGCATTTTACGCTATTACGACTACTGCTACTACTACTTGTATGAAAATTTGAATTTTTTGGTGAAGATGTTCTGAACTAAATTATCTATTGGAGATGCTGTGTGAATATCACAGGTAGATTATCAGTCTGGAATTATGTAACGGCTAAAGATTTGGAATCTGTCATCCCATAAACCATTATGTCATCTGAACTGAACTGGGTGCTTGCAATGTGGGGCTTCCATGTAGTAGTCCCTCTATTTTACAAGCCTCTATTTTATTTTAAGACCACTTTGGATTATAAGACTGCTTGATTTGATCCCAAAGAGCAATTTTCCGTGTTAACATGTTAAATGACCTTTATTTAAGACAATCTGCAATATAAGACCACTTTTTCTTCGTCCCATGGGTGATCTTAAAATAGAGGGACCACTATAAAAGCTACATGTAGGTTACATCATTGAAACAGGCACATGAAGTGACATGTTGGTCGAGCAGTAATTTTTGGCTACATTAACGAGCCAGGGATCAAACTAAGTGTTGGGCACTGCATGATTCATGTCATTGACTGTTTGTGTGAGTGAGCTGAGCAACCAGAGAACGTCTGATAGGTACCATTACCATAGCTTTACTTAGACTGACTCTGGATGGCTGGTGCCTGGATCACGCCAATGACACGTGATACATCTAAGCTACAGTATGCCGAGCAAAGCGCATACACCAACATTAACCGTGATCTCCTCGGCCCAGCTTAGCTAGCTCTCTCATATGAGCCAAAAACCAAACATAAACTTTTTCATTTCAATTCATATCAACCAGGTAACATAAAGATATATATATATATATGCTGCAGTCCACATAGTAATCAAGGAGACAGCCATTGGCTTCAGCAATCAATGATAAACCCCAGGACATGAGGGGGCATTAAAACAGCTATCAGGTGACAAGCAGCTTTCCTGGCCAGTGCCCTGTGATTTGCTGTGACAAAATCATCAAATATGATAACAGGCTGCTATTGGCCTGCGCAAATAGGGAGCGGCAAAAAAAAAGAAAAAGCTTAGCCTTCTCAAATATCACCATAATCTATCAGCAGAGCAAATAGGGAGTGTTCATATTACAACAATAGATTTATGCCTCTGCTGCTGTTCGGACAAAACTCTCCCTGGATGTTATTGGGTCCAGACATCAACAACCATGTCAGGTTTAGTGCTAGGGATATTCTGTCACCAAGTAATATTTGCAGTGCTGGAATATAATAAACTTTTCCTGTAAAGCAAATTTAGGCAGAACATAAGCTGTCTTATAAGGCTGTTTTGAGCACCTTATGAGAAGAAGCAAGAGTGCCTGTTTCAAGAATTTTCGCTTTCCAGTAGGACACCTTACTGGCTATGCACGGCTCTTTATGAATATTATGTACTAGTACCCAAACACACGCTTTACCCCCATAAGAGTTTACGAAGATGTTATTTTTATCAACTGGAATACCAGTATATCATGTTACTATGTTTCCTAGATTTCTTAATCATGTTACCGGTATTACTGGCGGTGTTCAAGAGAAACATCGTATGTAGGGCTCCACATGGGTCCAAATAATGTATGCTAGGTCACACGTCACTTTTTATTTTTTCCCTATGTCGCCATGTCACTTTTTATAAGACCTTGACGTCAATTTCTACAGTTTTTATAAAAGCCCACGTCAGACGTCTACAACTTTTAAAGTGGCTGTGTCGCACATCGTTTTTTACCCATGTACCGGTAGAGCCCTCCATGTTATAGACCTCTTAACTGATATTGCGCCCGCGACACGTGTACATCACAATCTGGGTAACATGAGTACGACTAAGACTAAGAGCAGCTCAATACTTGTGATTTCATGCATAAGTGCCCAAGTAAGGTATCTACTGAATTACATGACAAACAGCACAAATGAATGGGAAAATTTCATATACTGTTCACAGCCAATGAATGCATCATCTTGATTTACGTTAGCAGTTTCATCTACATATACAGCATGTATAGCATTACATATAGATCACCAATGTTTGCGGACTTCATATGATATCCCACAATTCGTAGATGAGCATGTGTATCTGCACTGGAAACCCCATTTGTGAACTGGTGTAAAACTACGGTATATTTTACTTGCTAAGTGTATACATGATGCTGTGACCACTACATGTACATATAATAGCAACATCCAAGCTGAAATTATTATTTTTTTTTGTTGTTTCTCATGCTTTAAGTATCAAGTGGAGTACATCAAACACAAGATAAAGGATAACCCTTGACTTTGCTACACAAGAAAAGAAATGGATACTAAACAAATTAGAGCATGCGCCCTTGCGTAACATTAGTACTCCTACCAGTGATATGTTAGTGTTATATATTATTTTTCCTACAGTTAACGTACATTAAATGACACACATACGACTATGCATAAGATCTAGGGTGTTTTGCAGCTCTAAGAATGGTTTTGAATGGGATTCAATTATGTAGCCTTTAAAGCTATGAAGGGTATTTGTGCAGAATCTACAATTCATACCAAAAAAAAAACATAAAATACCAGTACCAATTATGATGGAACAATGACAACATCTACCCGAAAACTACCCTCTCACCTTAACCAAGTTTCAAAAGATAAGTTCCAGTAGACAGTAAAAGCACATGCCACATTCCAACGGCCAAGTCCAAATGACACCAGCTCGTGCTGCACAGCCTGCACTGCTATCATAACCAACCCTTCCAAATCTTCTAACCTGTGACTGAATCCCCACAAATCTGTAACTGTTGTTGCCTTTCCATTGTTGAGCCAGGCCTCTTCAACCCGAAATTGGGGAGCACTGCCTACCCCCTACTCAACACCAAACCCTTTTCATTTCTTCCCCCAACCCCTAAACCAGGGGGACATACCCAGGGAAAGGCTGCCATTGACAGCGATATCTACGGCATCGATTCTCCCCAGAAATGCAAGCTTGGTCGCTATTTATCAATAAATGGGCTAGCTGGGACACCGGCAGACAATGTCTACGGATTGGTCCCTGTATCACGGCCCATTTGTCCCACTCTGAGAGGCAGACAAGCTTAGAATTCACAACACCCAGGAGAAAACCCGAGGCTAGAAAACTCATCCGGGATGGAAACGCACTTCTTCCAAGGACAGAGAGCCAATCAGAGCAGCATATGTGACCGATAATGGTGCTTGTGAGGTCCTCTCAATGGCAAAGGCCGACTTCAGACTGGGAAACTATTACTGTCCCCCTGTTGGACCATTTGTTGGAAGACATGTACTCTTCAAATATCAAATGACGATGCTTGTTACAAATTGGTGACTAACAAATGCATCGCAATGACGATTTCTGCAGGTTTACCCAATAGTTGACATTTTTTATCATGTGACAACCATGTAACCACACTGTTGTTCTTCAGCTTGTTTCAATATACACACCTGCACATGGTACAGATATATAGTTCATTTCCAGAGATCTAGTACTTTCTTCCACAGTAATACACTTGAACTATCGGACATGGGACTTAGTAACTATTACTGGTAGAATAACAACAATATCATGCTATGATCTGCAGTGTTGCAGTCTTGAAGACAAGATGAAAGATGTTTCACAAGTACAACTTCATCTGGACAATTTGGCAAGACAAGACATCATGAGCTGCAAGCCCTAATAGAAAGTAAATTTAACCTTAACCTTGTCCGACTTATATTTACCGGTAGTCAATTATTTCTAATTCAACTGAAATGCCTCAAATGCATAAATCATGTTGTAACTAGCGATGTTGCAGTGGGGTAAGGAAGACGTAAGAAAATTTCGGAACTAACTTGACCACTTATGGGGGGGGGGGCGGGCGGCGGCGCGGCGGGGGGGGGCAGCCGCGGGGGGGGGTGCGGCGCGGGGGTGGCGGGGGCGTGCGGGTGGGGGGGGGGGGGGGGGGGGTGGGCCGGGTGGCGGGCGCGGGGGGGGGGCTGGGGGGTGGGGTGGGGGGG
>JAAUYG010075209.1_pt1 | contig 17820 bp, 12 predicted proteins | sample 7278091 | NCBI WGS metagenome assembly JAAUYG01 (sample SAMN14350201, study PRJNA611818) | marine sediment metagenome | isolation source: surface marine sediment (0.6m) | place: French Polynesia: Moorea | collected 2018-08
CCTCATGGAGAGCGGGATCGCCGGATCCGACGGACCGGATCTGCTCTCGATTCGCCGCGCAGCTGGGCGTCAACTTCATGCCCTTAGCCATCACCCTCAAGGTGGCGTCCTCCTGCGCCTTTATCACCCCCACCGGCTACCAGACGAACCTGACGATCTCGGGACCGGGAGGCTGCGCCTTCGACGATTTTGTCAAGATCGGCACCATCATGACCCTTATCGTTGCGGCCGTGACCCTGGTGCTGGCGCCGATGGTGTTTAAGTTTTGACAAGTGTTGTCGTAACGGCACGGGTACCGGCCCAAAACACCTTTTGTTTCGCCTATAATTGGTTTACATCCTGAGGCCGGTCATTTACAAAAGCATGAACGTCGGGCATTTGATCCCGCCGGCCATGCAAGTGCCACGTTTCATCCCCAGCAGCCCAGAAGGAGCAAACCATGCTTTCCGATGTATATCAAAGACTCTACGACCAGCTTAAGACCTCGATCCCCGAGGATCGCCTGATTCACGACGACCTGCGAACACTGGCTTACGGAACGGATGCCAGCTTCTACCGCTACGTGCCCAACCTGATCGTCAAGGTCGAATCCGAGCAGGAGGTCATCGCCACGCTGCAGGCCTGCCGAGGGCTCGGGCTGGCGGTCACCTTCCGGGCGGCCGGCACCAGCCTGTCGGGTCAGGCCTGCACCGATTCCGTGCTGTTGGTTCTGGGCGACAAGGGCTGGCATGATCACGCCATGCCCGAAGATCGCTCCGAGATCACGCTGCAGGCCGGCTTGCGGGGCGCTCAGGCCAACCGCCTGCTGGCCCCTTTTGGCAAGAAAATCGGTCCGGATCCAGCCTCGATCGACTCGGCCAAGATCGGCGGGATCGTGGCCAACAACGCCTGCGGCATGGCCAGTGGGGTCGAGCTCAACAGCCAGTACACCCTGAAGGATATCCGGCTTATCTTTGCCGACGGCACCGTGCTGGACACACGCGACGAACACAGCCGCCAGGCGTTTCGGAGCCAGAAAAAGGACTGGATCGAGCGTCTGCAGGCGCTGTCCGCTCGTCTCAAGGGCGACCCCGCGCTGGTGGACAAGATCCAGCGCAAGTACAAGATCAAGAACACCACCGGCTATAGCGTCAACGCCCTGATCGAACAGGACGACCCCATCAAAATGATCCAGCACCTGATCGTGGGCTCCGAAGGCACGCTGGCCTTCATCTCGGACGTCACGTTCGCTACGGCCGAAGAGCCCTCCACCAAAGCCACCAGCCTGATGCTCTTTCCGGACATCAGCACCATGTGCGAGGCGGTGCTCATCCTGCGGCAGTGCCCGGTGCAGGCCGCGGAGCTGATGGACCGCCTGGCTTTGCGCACCGTCGAGGACAAACCCGGGGTGCCGGACCACATCAAGACCCTGGGTCCCGATGTGACCGCCCTGCTGGTGGAAACGGCCGCAAGCGACGAAGCGGGGCTGGCGGCCAACATCAAGGAAATTGGCGAAAAGCTCCAACCGATCGCCATGGCCCACGAATACCATTTCACCACCGACCCGGCCGAGACGGCCGCGCTCTGGACCGTGCGCAAGGGCATCTTCCCCAGCGCCTGTTCCGAGCGCCCGGTGGGAACCGCCGTGATCATCGAAGACATTGCCGTACCCGTCGAAAGCCTGGGCGACTGCCTGCTCGAGCTCCAAAAGCTTTTCGAGAAATACGACTACCGCAACTGCGTCATCTGGGGCCACGTTTTCGACGGCAACGTGCACTTCGTGCTCACGCCGGATTTCAGCGACACGAGCGCGATCGAAAAATACAAGACCTTCATGACCGAGGTGGTCGACCTGGTGGTGGACCGTTATGACGGGTCGCTCAAGGCCGAACACGGTACCGGGCGCAACATGGCCCCCTTTGTGGAAAAGGAATGGGGCCCGGAAATCTTCGCCGTCATGCGCGAGATCAAGGATATCTTCGATCCCGAGCGCCTCCTGAACCCCGATGTGATGATCAGCGACGATCCCGACATCTTCGTCAAACAGTTCAAACCCATGCCCGCCGCCCACGAGATTGTGGACACCTGCATCGAGTGCGGCTTCTGCGAGCGCAACTGCATGTCCAACGACTTCACGCTCTCGGCCCGCCAACGCATCGTGATCTGGCGCGAGATCAGCGAGCTGCGGCGCACGGCCCCCGATTCGCCGCGCCTGAAAAAGCTGGAACGCATGTACGCCTACTACGGCGACCGCACCTGCGCCGCGGACGGTCTCTGCGCGCTGAGCTGCCCGGTGGAGATCAACACCGGTCTGCTGATCAAGGATCTGCGGGCGCATCAGACCGGCGGCATCGGGCGTTTTCTGGCCGGGCAGATCGGCGGCCATATGGACCGCGTCACCGGCGCCATGCGGGGCACCCTGGGCACGGTGGACCGCGTCCATCGCCTCCTGGGCAGCACGGTCATGAACGGGCTGGCGCGCGGGACGCGCCGCCTGTCCTTCGAGCGCCTGCCCCAGTGGAATCCGAGCATGCCGGGCCGGGCGGATGTCGTCCGCCCCGAGCGGGCCTACTACAAAGGCGTCGACCGGATCGTCTATTTTCCGGCCTGCATCGCCCGCACCATGGGGCCGGCCCGTCAGGACGAGCCGCAGCTATCCCTGGTGCACGTCACTGAAAACCTGGTCCGCAAGGCCGGCTACCAGATCGTCTATCCGGAGGGGCTGGACAAGCTCTGCTGCGGCATGGCGTTCAACAGCAAGGGCTTCCGACGCACGGCCGATGAGAAGGCGGCCGAGCTCGAAGAGGCCCTGATTGCCGCATCCGAAGGGGGCCGCCTGCCGATCTTCTGCGACACGAGCCCCTGCCTGCACCACATGAAGCAGACGCTCGATCCCGCGCTCAAGCTCTACGAGCCGATCGAATTCACCCTCTCCTATCTGGCGGATCGGCTGGATTTCGAACCGCTGGGCGAGACCGTGGCCCTGCATGCGGTCTGCAGCGCCAAGAAGATGGGGCTTGAAGACAAGCTTGTGGCCCTGGCGGAGATGTGCGCGGCGGAGGTGGTCCTGCCCGACGTGAACTGCTGCGGTTTTGCCGGCGACAAGGGCTTCAGCGTCCCGGAATTAAATGCCTTCGGCCTGCGCAAACTCAAGGAGCAGCTGCCGCAGGGTGTCAGGCAGGGATTCTCCACCAGCCGGACCTGCGAGATCGGCCTGAGCCTGCACGGGGAGATCCCGTACCAGTCCATTCTCTACCTGGTGGACCAGGTTACGCGAACCAAAGAATAACGGCCCTGCCGGACATCGCATCAACCGCGGGGCGAGCGTTTGCGCGCTCCGCGGTTATACGGCGCAAGCAGGGCTTGACCTTTGCGCACACCTGCGCCAAGTTATAGCGGTTGGATTTTAGCCGGGTGGCGGAGGGAACTGCTGCTGCCCGGGCACCTCACCAGGCCGCAACCCTAACCACCGGCGGCAACATGTCACTGTCCGCCGCTTCGAACAGGAGACCCCATGGCGCCAAACCGCTCCTATCCGTCACGCCCTGAAGCCGTCTATTTCTTCGGCACCTGTCTGATCGAATCCGTCTACCCGGAAGCCGGCATGGCGGCCATGCGCCTGTTGCAGCGCGAAGGCCTCCGGGTGATCTTTCCGCGGCAGCAGACCTGCTGCGGCCAGCCGGCCTACAACTCCGGTTTCGCCGAGGAGGCCCGCCAGGTGGCCCGGGTCCAGCTCGAGGCCTTCCCCCAGGACTATCCCGTGGTGGTCCCCTCGGGTTCCTGCGCCGGGATGTTGCGCCACCACTATCCCTACCTGTTTGCCGGCCGGCCCGAGTGGGAACAGACCCGACGGTTCGCCGAACGGATTTTCGAATTCACGGAGTTCATGCGCCACGTCCTGGGCGTGACCCTGGAGGACCAAGGGCCGCCCTTGCGGGTGACCTGGCATTCGTCCTGCCATGCCAAACGCGAAATGGCGATTACCGAGGATTCCAAGGCCCTGCTGCGCCAGTTGGAGCGCGTCGAACTCGTCGAACTGGAACGGGAAGACGAGTGCTGCGGCTTCGGCGGCACTTTCGCGGTCAAGCAGCCGGCCATATCCTCGGCCATGGTGCAGGACAAAACCGACGACATCCGCCAAACCGGGGCCGAACGCGTGATCGCCGGTGACTGCGGCTGTCTGATGAACATCACCGGCCGCCTGGAACACCGGCAAATGCCGGTCCGGGGCCAACACATCGCCGAATTTATCTGGGAGCGCACCCATGCCTGAGACCAAGACTTTCGATTTCAAGGCCAACATTTCCAAGGCCCTGGCGGACAAGCAGCTGGGCCGCAACCTCAAATCAGCCATGGGCGGCCTGCGGGTCAAACGCCAGGCGGTATTCGCCGACGCGGACGAACTGGCCGCGCTGCGCGCCCAGGGCGAAGCCATCAAGCAACGCGCCTTGAGCCGGCTTCCCGAACTGCTCACCCAGCTGGAGGCCCAATGCACGGCCAACGGGATCCGGGTGCACTGGGCGGAAACCGTGGAGGAGGCCAACCGCACGGTCTTGAATATTATGCGGCAACACGACGCCGACTTGATGGTCAAGGGCAAGTCGATGTTGTCGGAGGAAATGGGCCTCAACCATTTTCTCGAGGATCAGGGGCTCGAGGTGCTCGAGACCGACCTGGGTGAATTCATCATCCAACTGGCCGGCGAACCCCCCTCCCACATCATCGTGCCGGCGGTCCACAAGAACAAGGACCAGATCGCGCGCATCTTTCAGGAGAAGATTCCGGACACGCCCTACACCGAAGACGTGGACGAACTCAACGGCATCGCCCGCCAGACCCTGCGCCGGAAATTCTTCAGCGGTCAGGTGGGCCTGAGCGGCGTCAATTTCGCGGTGGCCGAAACCGGCACCCTCTGTCTCGTGGAAAATGAAGGCAACGGCCGCATGTGCACCACGGTGCCGCCCGTGCACATCGCCGTTATGGGACTCGAAAAAGTGGTCGAAAAGCTGGAGGAAGTCCCGCCCCTGTTAAGGCTTTTGACCGGTTCGGCCACGGGCCAGCTCATCACGACCTATTTTAATATGATCACCTCCCCCCGGCAGCCGGGCGAAAAGGACGGTCCACACGAAGTCCACCTGCTGATCCTGGACAACGGCCGTTCGGCGATTCTCGACGATCCCGAACTGCGCAAGTCGCTGCAGTGCATCCGCTGCGGCACCTGCCTGAACCACTGTCCAGTCTACGTGCGCATCGGGGGCCACGCCTACGGGTTCGTCTACCCCGGACCGATCGGGGAGGTCATCACACCTCAATTCGAGGGGCTCGAAAAAGCCGGCGATCTGGCATCGGCCTCCAGCCTCTGCCAGGCCTGCGGCGAAGTCTGCCCCGTCCAGATCCCCCTGCCGGACCTGATCCGCCGCATGCGGCGCGAAGGCGTGGGCCAGGGCGAAGACGGCTGCGTCCGGGGCTTCGGCAGCAAACGCCGGCTGGCCGAGACCCTGGCCTGGAAGGCCTGGGCCGTCATCAACCGCTATCCGCGTCTCAATGCGCTGAACAACATGGTTTTGGGCCGGATCGGCAACCACATGCCCCGGCTGGGGCCGCTGGCCGCCTGGACCACCGGGCGCACGGCACCGCGCTTCGCCCCCAAAAGCCTGCACCAACTTGCCGACCAGGAGGGACTGCCCCGTGATTAATGCCACCCGCGAAAAAATCCTGTCACGCCTGAAAACAGCCATCGGGGACACCCCGCCGGCACCGCCGACCGCGTGCATGCCCATCGCCACGTTCTCGGCCGAGGAAAAAATCCAGAAGCTCAAAGGACTGATGGAGACGATGCGCACCGAGGTGCACGTGGTCAGCAGCGCCGACTGGGGGGCGCAACTCCGCGAAGTCCTCGCCACACGCAAACTCAAGACCCTGCTCTACGCTCCCGATACCTGGCTGGCACCGGCCATGGATCAGGTCTGGGCCGACGATGCCGCCGGACTGCCCGAGCGCGTTGCCTTCGACCGTTCCGTCGAGGACCTGAAGGAAACCCTGTTCGAAGTCGATGCCGGCATCACGACGACCTGCGGCGCCATCGCCGAAACCGGCGCCGTCGTCCTGTGGCCCGATGCCAGCGAACCCCGCACGCTGTCGCTGGTGCCGCCGGTGCACATCGCCGTGCTCAAGGCCGACCAGATCTTCAACAGCTTCTGCGAAATCATCCAGGCCCAGAACTGGACGGCAGGGATGCCGACCAACGCCCTTCTGATTTCCGGTCCCTCCAAGACGGCCGACATCGAGATGACCCTGGCCTTCGGCGTTCATGGGCCCAAAGAGCTGATCGTTCTGATCGTGACCGACTGAAAGATGGCGCCTTTCAGTGGGCAGGGGAAGAAGGAGAAGTCAGGAGTCAGGGGTCAGGAGTCAGAATAAAAGCGGATCAGATATACGCTGGCTTGTCATAAAAAAGATAAAGCCGAAAGCTTGACATACTGGTGATGTATGGCTCCTGACGCCTGGGTGCTGATTTCCTTTCACCTGACACCCGTAGCCTGAAACTTTAAACCACCGCTCAAGCCGTTCTCCCTGGCACCGCCACCAACGTCTGCGGCCATAAAGACCGATCGCTTTAATTCTGGAGGATTGAGACTGAGTTTTCGGGTTTCATTGTCCAGCTGTCGGATTTCAATGGGCAGGAGAAGAAGCAGAAGTCAGAAGTCAGGAGTCTGCAGTCAGAATAAAAGCGGAGCCGATATGCGCCGGCTTAAAATAAAAAAGATAAAGCCGCAGGCCCGACATCCTACTGAATTCTGGCTCCTGACGCCTGGATTCTGATTTCATGCCACCTGAAATCTGACACCGGCCCCCCCGAAAAAACCGCTGTCCTCTCCCCTCTCATAAACCCCGGCACGCACAGCGGCCAACCGCAGGGCTCAGTTCTTGTCTTGAACCATGTCGGGTTTGTCCCGCAGTTCCCGGGGCAGGGTCTCGTCGAAAAGGGTGAGCAGGTGCAGCGTCTGTTCGCTGATCTTGAGGCAGGCGTTGGTCAGCCCGTAGTAGAGAATGCTCAGACGGGTCTTGGACACCCCGGAGCGGATACGCTCGATCTGAGCCTGGTCGAAATCTTCGAGCATGTCCTTGAGTTCCACGTAGGGGGTGGCCACTTCACCGTAGCTGAAGGCCTCACGGTTGAGCAGGATGCGGGCGGTTTCGCCCAGAAGCGCTTCCAGGCATTTGCGCACCCGCTGAAGTTCTTTCTTCTGGGCCGGCAGCAGGCCGGAGTGCTGGTTGGAGGTGTGCACGTGGCAGCGCAGGATCAGATCCCGCAGACTTTCGGATATCTCCTGCAATGCCGAGATGACGTGGCTGTACTTATCGGCCGCCTTTACCTCTTCGTGCTGCAGCAGACGCATGGTCTTGAAGATGTTGGCCACGATGATGTTCGACCAGGCCTGGACCTTGCTCGTCTCCCGCCGCAGCCGTTTGAGCGGTTTGCGGTTCTCGGTCAGGATGCCATCGAAGCAGTCCGCCAGATAGCGGTTGACCACCTCAAGGAAACGTCCGCTGTGCTCAAAGCAGGTGCGCACGGCGAAATCGGCGTCGGATACCCGCTTGAGGTCCAGAAGTTCGAGTTCCTTCGCGGCTTTCTCCCGACGGCCGTGGATCTTGAAGTTGCGGAAGATGACATAGCCCGCCACCATCAGGAGGAGAAAGACCCCCGCGCCTTTGAAATACTTGATCACGAAAGCGAAGGTCAGCGAAACCGAGAAGGCCATCAGGGCGGTGAAAAACCACCCCCCGATCACCATCATGACGCCGGTCACCCGGTAAACCGCGCTTTCCAGCCCCCAGGCCCGGTCGGCCAGCGAGGTGCCCATAGCCACCATGAAGGTTACGTAGGTGGTGGACAGCGGCAGCTTCATGCTCGTGGCCCAGGAAACCAGGGCGCTGGCCACCATCAGGTTGACGCTGGCGCGCAGGAGGTCGAAGTCCGGGATCGTTCCGTCAAACCCGGGGGCGGGCTCGTAGTTCGCGGTGTCGAAGCGGCGCTTGATCCAGCGGTTGACGGCTGCGGGCGCTATCTGCCGACCAACTTCGGCAATGCGGCTGAACATGCGCACGACGACCCGCGACATCTGGGAGGAGTCGAACCGTTCCAGCCCCTCGTCCTGGCGGCCCAGGCTCACTTCGGTTTTCGTGACGGTGCGGGCCTTGCGCGACACCCACAGGGTGGCCACCATGATGCCGCCGGCCACCAGCAGAAAGATCGTGGGCGTCTGCACCGCCTTTTGCAGCGCGTCCATGGAGGCCGTCAGCGGGCTAGCGCTGGCCTTGGCCAGCATCATGGCGTGGAAGCCGGCCAGGGGGACGCCGATAAAATTGACCAGGTCGTTGGCGGCAAAGGCCATGGCCAGCGCGAAGGTGCCCACCAGAACGATCGGTTTGAGAATGTTGATGCGGGTCGCCATCGTCAGGGCCTGAAACAAGGCGGCAAAACAGAGAAAGCTGCCCCCCAGGATCGTCAGGGTGTGGGTCTTGATCCAGGCCACCGTTTCCGCCCCCATGAAGGAGGCGCCCTTGGAGCCCTTTATCAAGATGAAATAGACGATCATGGAAAGGGCCAGCCCGCCCCACAGGCCGCCGTAGCGTTTCAGGCGCTTTTCATAGTTGAAGGTGAACAGCAGCCGGGTGAGATACTGGGCCACGGCGCCGCAGACAAAGGCGATCCCCACCGACAGCAGGATGCCGGATATGATCGCCAGGGCTTTGCCGGTGTTGATGTAGTGGGCCAGGTCGAGAAGGCTCTGGCCACTCTCGAAGATTTTGAAAAGGGAAACGGCGATGGCCGCCCCCAAAAGTTCGAAAACAATCGAGACGGTGGTCGAAGTCGGAAAACCGAACGTGTTGAACAAGTCGAGCAGGACCACGTCGGTAAGCATCACCGCCAGAAAGATGGTGATCAGCTCGGGCATCAGAAACAGGCGCGGGTGGAAGATGCCCTTGCGGGCGACCTCCATCATGCCGCTCGAAAAAGTGACCCCCGCCAGAATCCCCAGGCTGGCCACGATCATGATCACATGTCGGGGCGCGACGCGCGATCCCACCGACGAATTCAGAAAATTCACGGCGTCGTTGCTGACACCCACCATCAGATCCATGATCGCAATGGCGAACAGGACCAGGACCGCGACGATATAGAGTTCCATTTGCCCCTCTGGCTGTATGATTGGAAATGGCCGCCCGCCCCATCGCCCGTGCGGATCTATCGAACGACCGTGCGGGGCAGCCGGATGAGCGGCCCGCATGTTAGCACAAATCAATTAAAATGTTAGCGTTTTGTTAGTCGGTGGGATTGGTCGAAGATTTTATAATGATTTCAAACAATCAAAAGATTTAATCGTATTTGGCGAACCACTGGCGGTCGGGTCCGCTTGGGCAGGCTTGGAGTGGCGATCATAATCCGGTCGTCAGACGGACGGGGCGCTCTCATAGGCACAGGTGATTTCATTCGCGGATCTCGCCTTGAACCCGCCGGGCACATCGAAAAAAAGCTCCTGCTCCTGGCGCGTCACAACCTTGAACCCGTAGTGGCGGTTGCGGTATTTCAGTGGCCCTTTGCGGGCCTCCCGGTCGCGAACGAAGAGCGTATGCCGTTCAAGACGCGCCCGCACACGGGCCTGCATGGCCGCAAGGAGGGCAGCATCGAACCGCGCGCCCATTCGGGTGAGCGCCGGTTCGATCTCATATCCAATGCTGCTGCGGCCGGCGGCAGCGGCCGCCAGGGTGGTGGTACCGGTACCCCAGAAGGGGTCGAGCACCGTGTCCCCCTTGATGGCGTACATCAGGATCAGCCGCAGGGCGAGCTCGGAGGGAAAGGCGGCCGAGCGGCCGCGCGGCTCATTCCCGCCGATCGCCTGCCCCGCCCCGCGGATATCCGTCCAGATATCGGAGAAAAATATATTGCGCTCTTCCCAGAAAATCGCGCTTTCCCGCCGCCGCTGCTGCTCCTCGGTCGAGAAGCGACGTTTGCCGCCCTTGCGCACGATCAGGATGAACTCGTGCTCCAGCGTCACGTAGGCCCCGGCCGGGAGCACCCCGGAGCCCATGAATTTGGTGGGGGCATTGGTGGGCTTGCGCCAGAGAATGGCGGGCAGGCAAGTGAATCCGATGCGCTGCAGAGACGCCAGGGTGCGCACGTGGTTGGCGTAGAGCCCGAACTCGCCGTTGAAGCTGCGCACCGCATCACCGATATTAATGCAGGCAAAACCGCCCGGGAGAAGGACCCGATGGATTTCCTGCCAGACCGGATCCAGGAGCGCGTGCATGCGTTCGAATCCCTCCCGCGGCCGCCCGCCAGCCAGCGCCGGGGCGATCCGCGCATCCTGGCGGCTGAAGACCCCGTCCCACATGGCGATCATCGGATAGGGCGGCGAGGTCACCACCAAATGGACGCTCGCGTCGGCCACCGCTTCCATCCGGCGGGCATCCGCCTGGAATACCCGGTGGCGGGTCTCTAATTTGGTCGGCATCGAGATCTCCCTTGGCTTGCGAAAGGGCCATCGGTTCGGCGGCGTGGAAGCATCCCCGGCCTTATATCAGAAAAGCGCCGCCGGGGCATCCCCCGATCACCCGGCCTGCGAGAGGCGGCCGGGCCAGCCGGGCAAACACCCGGGCGCGGGGGCGCTCCGTCCGGCTCTTGATATCCCGGTGAGGCCCGGATGCGGTCTTGCAATTTATTCACGAAAAGTATAATAGAAGAATAACTGAATATATCTATTCTTATTTTCTCGCTTTCTCGCCTGGGCCTCGGGCATTCAAGCGTCCCGGGCCGCACCTCCGGCAAACCGGACGGCACTACGGTCAGGCGCCCGGCCGCCCCAGCCGGCGGGCCTTTCCGCCCACAGGGCATCAGGCTGGATATGCGCCGAGAACCATGAAAGGACGATATCGCCATGCGCAAAATCGCCGTTGCCATGGCCAAGGGAGGGGTCGGCAAGACAACCACGGCCGTCAACCTGGCCCATGGACTGGCAATGCAGGGAAATCGGGTCCTGTTGGTGGATTGCGACACCCAGGGACAGACCGCCAAGTTTCTGGGGATCGCCCCGTCCCAGGGGCTCTATGAATTCATCACCGGCAAGGACGCCCGGGGGCGGCCCGTGAAGCGCCAGGAGACCATCGCGGCGGCCCGCGAGAATCTCTGGCTGTTGAACGGCGGCATCGGGCTGGTGGAATTGAAACACTGGCTGGGCGAGCAGCCCCGGGAAGTGCGCCAGCGCGTGCTGGCCCAGGCGCTGGTGCCCCGGGACGGTGCTCTGGATTACCTCATTTTCGACTGCGCCCCGGGCTGGGACGTGCTGAGCGTCAACATCCTCATGGCCGCCAGCGAGGTCCTCTGCCCGGTGGCCTTGCAAGGCCCGGCGCTGGAGGGACTCAAGACCTTCTTCGGTTACCTGATGTCGGCCCAGCGGCTCAACGCGGCGCTCGAGTTGAAATACATCCTGCCGACCATGTACGACCGTCGCACCCGCCAGAGCGCGATCATTCACCGCAAACTGCAAAAGCTCTTCCGCAAGCAGATCTGCGACCCGATTCGCTATAATGTGCGCCTGTCGGAAGCCCCCACCCGCGGCCAGAGCATTTTCGAATACCGTCAGAAGGCGGCCGGCGCGGCGGATTACGCCCGGCTCGTCGGAAGGATAGCCAATGGCAAGCGACCCTAAAAAACCACCTGATTTTTTCGAACCATCGCCGCTGGACCCGATGCTGTCGGCCACGGGCGGCGGTGCCCCGGCAGCGGCGGCGCCCAAAAAGAAGGCCGGATTCTACCTTTCGCTCGACGTTCTCAACCGCTTCGAGCGCAAGTTCTACGAACTCAAGCTGGCCGGCGCCCCCGTGGGCACCAAGTCGGCCCTGCTCGAGGCCGCCCTCGAATTCGCGCTGGACGATCTGGACCGCAATCCCGAAAGCCGGGTGCTCAAGCGGGATTGAATCCGCTAGACATGGCGATGGGCGGTTCTATGCGCAGGGGTATGGATGCGTGGGGGGTGTCAGGCTTCGGCGATACGGGGCACGCGGTCGTCGCGGTAGAGTTGCCTCAGGGCATCGACCACGCGCGGGTCGAAGTGGGTGCCGGCGCGCTTTTCGATCATCGCCATGACGACGCTTTCATCCATCTTGCCGCGGTAGGAGCGTCCCGAAGCCATGGCATCGAAAACGTCCGCCACCGCCATGATGCGCGCCAGCAGCGGAATCTTGTCCCCCTTGAGCCCGGTCGGATAACCGGTGCCGTCGTAATGCTCGTGATGGTAGCGGATGATGTCCTTCTCGCGGTCCCAAAGCCCCAGCTGACCGATAATGTTGGCCCCGATCTGGGGATGCTCCTTGATCTTCTCGTACTCTTCCTCGGTCAGCCCACCGGACTTGAGCAGGATGTCGTCGCGGATCCCGATCTTGCCGATATCGTGCAGGTGCCCGGAAAAATGCAGCACGTCCAGCTCTTCGGGCGAACACTCGAGGACCTCCCCGATCAGCATCGACAGGCGGGCAACCCGTTCCGAATGCTGCCGGGTGTATCGATCCCGGGCCTCCAACGCGTTGACGAAGGCGTACAGGGTGGCGAACAGGTTCTGGTAGATATTTTCGTACAACGCCAGGTTTTCGATCGAACGGGCCGCGTTCAGCGTGATATAGGACAGATAGTAGAGGTCGCGTTCACTGAAGCGCAGGCGGCCCTCGCAAATTGCGGCCGTGAGGACGCCGAACACGCGGTCGCGGATCTTCATGGGCACGAAAACGGCCGAGCGGATGGCCTCGGGCAATCGGCCATCATTGTTGTTTTCAGCCACCAGGAGCGGCAGGGCGTCACGGGTGACCTCGGCCACGAGGGCATCGCCATAGGGCGGTATATCGATTTCGGGCCGTGAGCCGTTGCCGGTCCGTGAAACCTCGAAGGGCTGCGTCACGAATTCGTTGACCACCATAAAACGGGCCGTGTCGGCGTGGGCGACCTCGAGCGCCATGTCGACGACGCGTTTGAAAACGTCGCTGGTGGACCCGATGGAGGTAAAATCGCTCATGATGCGATTGAGCAGATTGAGTTCTTCAACCTTGTAGACCAGCTCGCGGTTGAGCTTTTCAAGACGTGCCTTCTGCTCGACCTCCTTCTGCAGAAGGATGTTCTCGATGAACAGCCGCCGCTGCCGCAGCACCCGGCGCACGGCCAACTCCATCTGCTCCAGGTTGACGGGCTTGATCAGGAAGTCGACCACGCCGTTCTTGAGGGTGGCGATCGAGTTGTCCAGCGAAGGGTAGCCGGTCATCACGATGACCGGGATGGTGTTGTCGGTCTGATGGATGTATTCGGCCAGCGCCAGCCCGTCCATTTCGGGCATGTTGATATCGGTGAAACAGCAGTCCACGTGCTCCGAAGAGAGGAGCTGAACCGCTTCGCGCCCGTTGCGGGCCGTGAGCACGTCGTAGCCTTTGAACGCAAAGTACTCGCTGGCGATATCCAGGATGTTCTCTTCGTCGTCGACGAAGAGCAGCGTTTCTTTTTTATCGTCGGCATTCATGGTAGTGTCGCGCGGATTGGCACGTTAGTCCCCCGGAGGAAGGCCGCCGGGTGGCGTTCGGCCATCGGTCTTCAGAACGCCGGGGCTGGCCAACCGCAAACGCAATTATCGCCACAAAGCGGCTTTTAGTCAAGGCGATCTCCCGCCGGGCGAAAATCCCTTGCCGGCGCTGGACCGCTCGCGGAGCTGAAATGCAAATCCTCTTTCTGGAAGCCTTTTGCGGAGGGTCGCACCGTGCCTTTGCCGAGGGACTCCAGCGCCATTCGCGGCACACCATCGAACTGGTCACCCTGCCGGACCGCTTCTGGAAATGGCGGATGCGCGGTGCCGCCCTCGCTATGGCCCCGCGCCTTCCGCCCCTGGAGCGCTTCGACCTGATCATGGCCACCAACCTGATGAGCATGGCCGACTTAAAGGCCTTGCTGGCCCCCCAGAGCCTTCCCACGGTGGTATATTTCCATGAAAACCAGTTGACCTACCCGGTGGCCTCCGGGGATCGGCGCGATGTGCATTTCGGATTTACAGACATCACCACCGCCCTTGCCGCGGACGAGATCTGGTTCAACTCGCACAGTCACCGGGACGCCTTTGTGGCGGCCCTGCCCGCCTTCATCCGGCAGATGCCGGACGCGCGGCCCCATTGGATCACAGCCGCCATCGAAGGCCGCGCCAGTGTGCTCTACCCCGGGTGTGAATTCCCACCCGATTCCCCGCCCGAGGCCTCTCCGGCAGCCCCGGAGCCCCCTCCGCTGATCATCTGGAACCATCGCTGGGAATTCGACAAGAACCCGGAGGCGTTCTTCGAGACCCTTTACACGCTGGCCGGCCAGGGGCGCGCATTCGAGGTGGCCGTGTTGGGGGAATGCTTCCAGGACCAGCCCAAATGTTTTCTGGCCGCCCGGGAGCGCCTGGGGGAACGGATCGTCCACTTCGGGTTTGCGGCCGCAAAAGACGACTACCACCGCTGGCTGCAGCGCGGCCACGTCGTCGTCAGCACCGCCTTGCAGGAGAATTTCGGGCTTGCCGTGGTGGAGGCCGTTCGCATGGGCTGCCTGCCGCTGCTGCCGCAGCGCCTATCCTATCCGGAAATCATCCCAGGCCGTTTTCACGATCTGTGCCTGTACACGGACCCGTCCGACCTGACGGCCCGGCTGGGGCATATCCTGGATCACCGCCACGCCTTTCAGAAAGAAACCGCCGGGCTTATGGCCGCCATGGGGCAATACGCCTGGAAGGTGCGCATCGCGGAATTCGACGCGCGCCTGGCGGCGGCCGCCGCGGCACCGCCGCGTGCGCCGCTCGCAAGCCCCCGCTGAACAGGCCGCCATCGGGCCACCCCAAGCGAAGGCGTGGGATGAGCGCACCAGAAAGCGCTTGACCCCGCCATCCCCCGGGGATAATCTGCCGCTTCTGTTTTTGGGTAGCGACTATAGAAGAGCCATGGGAACCCTATCTTGATACGCGACGAGACCGTCAGCGCGCCAGCTGCCGAAAGGCCGCTGCGCATCGGCATCTTGAGCTACCGCAGCAACCCGCACTGCGGCGGACAGGGGGTCTACCTGCGGCATTTGAGCCGGGCGCTGCGCGACCTGGGCCACCGGGTGGAGGTGATCTCCGGGCCGCCGGACCCGCGACTCGACCCGGACGTGCGCGTCCACCGGCTGGCATCGCTCGATCTCTACGACCCGGCCGACCCCTTTCGCACGCCCCGCCCGCATGAGCTCGACGACCCCGCCAACCTGTACGAATGGGTCAACGTGTCCACCATGGGCTTTCCGGAGCCCTTTGTATTCGGGGCCCGGGCCTTTGCCTTCCTGAAAAGGCAGGCCCGGCGCTTCGATGTGCTCCACGACAACCAAAGCCTCTCCTACGGCGTCTGGGCCCTTAGCCGCCGCCTGCCGACCCTGGTCACAATCCACCACCCGATCACCCGGGACCGGGCCATCGCCGTCAAGGCCGAAAAGCGCTTCTGGAAAAAGCTCAAACAGCTGCGCTGGTACTCCTTTATCGGCATGCAGAAGCAGGTAGCCCGCCAGCTGCCCTGCATCCTGACGGTTTCCGACTGCGCCCGCCGCGACATCGCCGCCGATTTCGGGATCCCGGGCGAGCGTTTCCGGATCGTGCCCAACGGGATCGACACGGCCCGCTTTCACCCGCTGCCCGGAACGCCCCGCGAGCCCGGCCGCATCATCACGACCAACAGTGCGGACACACCGCTCAAAGGCCTGGCCTTTCTGCTGAAGGCAGTGGCCGCGGTGCACCGGCGGCGGGCCGTGAAACTGGTCGTGGTCGGCCAGCCCAAAAAAAACGGCCGCATCGTGCGCCTGATCCGCGATCTGGCCCTGGGCGATACGGTGCGTTTCACCGGGCGGATCAGCAATGACGCGTTCGTGCGCGAGTACGCCCGAGCCTCGATGGCCGTGGTTTCATCCCTTTACGAGGGCTTCGGCCTGCCGGCCGGCGAGGCCATGGCCTGCGGAGTCCCGGTGATCAGCACCACCGGGGGGGCCCTGCCCGAGGTGGTGGGGGATGCCGGTCTCCTGGTGCCGCCCGAGAACCACGAAGCCCTGGCCGCGGCCATCATGGAACTGCTCGACAATCCGGAGCGGGCGGCGGCACTCGGCCGGGCAGGTTACGTTCGGGTTCAGAAGAAATTCACCTGGCGGCGGGCCGCGGAAAAAACCGTGGCCGCTTACTACGAGGTGATTCGTGATCACCGCTGATCTCGATCGGGCCGGCCTGCGAAACGGCCAGAAGGTGCTCGACATCGGCTGCGGCAACGGGCGGCACACGGCGGCAGCCTACGGCCGCGAACGCGTCTTCGCCGTCGGAGCGGACCGCAACCCCGACGACCTGTGCGCGGCCCGCGACCGCCTCGAATTCCACGACCGTTTGAAGGCTCACGGCGGCGGCGCCTGGTGTCTGGCGGCCGCCGACGCCCTGGCGTTGCCCTTCCGCAGCCAAAGCTTCGATATCGTCATCGGCAGCGAGGTCCTGGAGCACATCCCCGACCACCACCGCGCGGTGCAAGAGATCGTACGCGTGCTGAAACCCGGCGGCACCCTGGTCGCCAGCGTGCCCCGCTGGTTCCCGGAAAAGATATGCTGGGCGCTTTCCCGGGAATACCACCAGGCCAACCAGGGCCACGTTCGCATCTACCGCACCGGGCTGCTTAGACGCATGATCGAAGCCACGGGCGTCGTCTTTTTCCATCGCCACTGGGCCCACAGCCTGCACGCGCCCTACTGGTGGCTCAAATGCCTCCTGGGCCCCACCCGCACCGATGCCATAGCGGTCAACCTCTATCAGCGCTTCCTCACCTGGGACATCATGCAGCAACCGCGCCTCACCCGCCGTCTGGAGCACCTGCTCAACCCCATTCTGGGAAAGAGCGTCGTCCTCTATTTCCGCAAGCCGGCCTGACAGCTCGCATACCATCCACGGGCTGAAGACAAATCCTCGAAGTCACGGCAGAAAACCGGTCATTATTCCTAACTCCCCATGCTTGTTCAATTATTCGGTTGCGTCTCCATAAGTTATAGACTAAATTTTATTGATATCTCCCCTGCCGGCCCCGCCAACCGTCGCAATGACGAATGTCTCGATGAAATGCTGGATCAAAAGTGTCTCAAAATCATTGATCCCTATAATTATGCAGGTGCTGCATAATTACACTAATAAGCGCGTAAAGTAGAAAATGTTACAATGATGCAAATTCTAAATGAAAAGCACTACTACCTTTGAGATGCTGAATAATATGGATATCGATTAGATTCTGCCCATATCTTTAGTGACATTAAAAAGTGTCTCAAATAAAGCATTTCCGTCAAAAAATGGAAAACTAAATAATATAAATGTTGGGCCTCTAAAAACTAAAAATAGAAGATGGATATCAACAAGACAATCAGGGACAATTTCAAAAAATTATCACGTGGATTAATGCAACCGAACTATCCAGTTGCATATGAAGCTCATAAAATTTTATATGAAATCGGCCAGCCAGTTATCCCTATCCTTAAGGAAAAAATTTTTGATATTGAGTGGTCGAATTCAAAGTATAAAGAATTATCTGGTTATGTCTCGGGTCTATATTCATTACTCCATGATTTGGATGAAGATGAGGCACTTCGCATTTGCGAAAAAGTGATTTCAAATGGATGTCCCAAACATATAAAGTCAATTTTGAAATCAATTAACCAGTTTTCCGTTAAGAACTATAAAAGATACCATGTCAAAGGAATCGAAGTATTTGAACATATGCTTGTAGATGCTAAGTGCG
>JAAUYG010051752.1_pt1 | contig 17818 bp, 11 predicted proteins | sample 7278091 | NCBI WGS metagenome assembly JAAUYG01 (sample SAMN14350201, study PRJNA611818) | marine sediment metagenome | isolation source: surface marine sediment (0.6m) | place: French Polynesia: Moorea | collected 2018-08
GGACTTATATGTCACTTTAAACGTAGTAACATTAAACTTGCAGTAGCAGAAAAAAAGCGGCACTTAAAAATTAAAAACAACACCTATCTGTAGGAGTATACAAAAGAACCTGGGGTGAGACATTACACATTCTCATATAGTAAATTTCTTCTACTATTACATGCCTTAATCAGGAATTTTGCTAGCTTCCTATTTTCATGTTTTGAAAATAGGAAGCTAAAGTAATAAGTTGTCAACACCTGTTATAAGCATTTCAGGGCTCACATTTGTGGCTAAAAGAAAAGATATCTTTTAGCCGCAATCTCGAACTAGGAAAATTTTGTAGCACTAGCCCAGACACGTGAAATCCTTACATACAGTATTCATGGACTGCAGTGTCCCAGCCCTCGGATTATAGGGTTAAACTGCACTGAATATTAGTATTGGTGTTAGTGGTATTAGTATTAGTGTCTTTCCCAAGTGCATTGTTAAAGTCTCTAGAAGAACTGTGTGGTTAATAGGGGGAATATGATGTTTTATTCCCTCCTCTCCACGTTCTTCTTTTCTGTTCTGTCAACAAAGAGTCTAAAGTGCAGCAGACCATAAAATCTATCAAAGTTCACTTCTTTACACACGAGCCGGCGTTTTTGGCCCAGTTTATGCGCCAGATAAAAGCATTCCTCAATGATTGGGCAGTCTTCACGTCATGCGCGCACACACACGGAAGGCTGATTTTGGGACACCAGGCCAGGTCATGTATTGATTAGGCGGAAGCTGGTGGGTGCGCATATACTAAACAAGAAGCGTGATAGGTGCTACTGTTAGGTACGGTAGATTCTAAGTAGGGGGCAGGTACTGATTCAGGGTTTTTTGGTAGGTGGGTGGGAATCTCCTTGTGTGATGTGCTACCCCCGGGGCTTACCTGTCCGATCCCACCCCCATCGTTGACATGGTTAAAGGCTACATTGAGGGCACATGTATCTGCGTCTGACAAAAATCCTCTGAATTCACCATGACTTGTGAAAGATATCTGATGTGATATTATAGATTGCTGTGAAAGTTGCAAGACCTTACTTTTTCTGCTGTGAATACTGTCCTTGAAAACAGGCGCTGATAAGCATGTTATGTACTGGCAGATTGCCTGCTTTTTATACCTGTATATCATGTCTATCTTGTACTTGGCCAATAGATATATTGCCTTCAACTATAATTCAGATAACTATAGTCCAGATGAAATATGGGTATCAGTTAAATGTCAGTATTGAGATGGCCATAAAATTAGTAGCAGTATGATAAGCAGTCGTGTTGCCTAGTAACTATTTGTTCCGGTACTTCCCAGTTGTCAGTTACTGCTGCGGTTGGCATGACTAGCATTGCTAAGCGGCTTTTGTTTCCGATTCGTTTCAGGCCACTGTACTGTTGACTTGGAAAGGCATGCTACAAACTGCAAGTCATGGTTACCTGTGAGCATGGTGAGGGCAAGGGCTGGGGACGCACCACTCAGACAGATGGCCGCAGTTTATTGATCAGTCCACAACAGCCAATGTGACTGCACTTGCTGCATGGGAGATCAGCTTGGCACTGCTGCTTGTCAGATGGCTTCCTAATAGACTCTGTTCGTGGTGGCGTATTAAACTCTTAGCTTACTGTATGTTGTTTGTTTTGGAAACAACGGTGTGGAATATTAAAAATCGGTGAATCCACATCTGGCAGAACACATGTCAACCCCGAAGCAATCGGGTGGCTGCCCGGGCTGCTACCGTCCCAAACCCCTCAGCCGGGAAGGGCCCATTGAAGGAAGCATGCACTTCACAATTACCAAACATCCCAAGGAATCGTTTGAGATGATAAACGCATTGAGGCAATGTGGAACGCTATGTGACGTCGTCTTGAAAGCTGGATTGGAGAGTTTTCCTTGTCACCGTCTGATCTTATCAGCTGCTAGTCCCTACTTCAAGGCCATGTTTTGCACCAGTGGGATGAGAGAATGTGAGTCACTGGATATCCCGCTCCAGGGGATAGCTCCAGAAGTTCTTTCAACCCTTCTGGATTTTGCGTATACCTCAGAAATTCTGGTCAGCGAGATGAATGTTTGTGCTTTGTTACCCGCGGCAACCATGTTCCAGATGGCACATGTTGTTGAAGCGTGTTGTACATTTCTCGAACATCAGTTGGATCCAGTGAATGCCATAGGAATTGCTGATTTCGCACAGGCCCACGGATGCCATGATATGTATCATAAGGCACGAGAGTTCATTTACAAGAACTTCCGTGATGTCTCGAAACATGACGAGTTTTTGCAACTTTCGCTGAACCAGCTAATACAGGTAATCAAACGGGATGAGCTGAATGTGAGATGCGAGTCCGAAGTTTACCAGGCTGTGATGCGGTGGGTTGGACACAATCGAGAACGACGTCTGAACAAACTAGAACAATTACTCAGCGCGGTTCGCTGTCACTTTCTAACGCCGCGATTCCTGAAGGAAGAATTAGACAATTGTGAAATCCTCAGACAGCTGCCGCAGTGTCATAGCTACCTCAGTCGCATTTACCAAGACCTCACCATGCACAGAATATGCATGGAGAAGCGCCGCCTCCCAATTGCTCCACCGGTGATATACACAATCGGCGGCTACCTTCGGCATTCCCTTAGCAACCTAGAATGTTTTAATCCCATCTCGAAGCAGTGGACTAAATTAGTGGATCTTCGTATGCCTCGAAGCGGTGTTGCTGCCTGCGTTATACATGGCCTACTCTATGTAGTGGGAGGAAGAAACAATTCTCCAAATGGGAATATAGACTCGAAAGCTGTCGATTGCTATGATCCATTTCGAAACATGTGGTCACAGTGCTCAGAAATGTCTGAACCACGAAACCGGGTTGGAGTAGGAAATATCGATGGACTGCTGTACGCAGTTGGAGGCTCATGTGACCGGAGACACCACACATCTGTGGAGAGGTAAGTTCTGACAAACTTTTTTTTTACATTTATGTTATGCATTTTAACATTGTTTAACATATTTAATATTTAGAATATCAGCTGTGCATGCCATTCAGCATGCTCATATTTTGTGTGCATTGTATATTGTACCACCACTGAACTTTGACAGCAAGGGACGAATGCATTATTCCCTACCGGTAATTTCACATGTTTGACAATGTTTCAAGATGTTAGTATCATATAGCCGTGACATTTCTGAATATAAGGCAACTTAATTTTAAATACAGCAATCTTTTTCAAGTACTAGTAAGTTAATTGTTAGAGTATGCGTATTCTTTAAAAAAAAATCATATATCAAGTAAAATTTGCTTTTGCATGCACAGAGCATGCAGAGAGTTGTATGAATAACACAAAAACATTTATCATTGTTTACGTGTAGAATTTGCTTATGTAGCACAGGAAAAACAAGTATAGAAAGTCCCACATCATCTCTGTGTACATTGTACATGCTGTAAGCATGCTCTAAGCATTATCCAAATAACCTACAAATGACGTGCTGTCAACATTGTTAACATCATCACAAAAATCTTTGTGATTGATAAATACACATATCCTGCAGAAAGCAGTAATATGTATGGTGGTAGTGTCACCTGCGGCACACGTGATATATTGGCAGCTTCCAACATTTGTTTAAATACCGTGTATGCCAAATACTGTACGTGTACTACTAGTATGTTCACGCATGCATTTGGCAATACAAATATTTGAATACAGGTATACAACAATGGGAGGTGGCATGGGTGATAATCTCATCATGCTCATTCCCTTTGTAAACATCATCTGCGTCTTTGACAACCGCGGGTTCCGATCTTCAGGACACCATTGCCAAGAAACTTTCTTCAAATCATCATCATCATGAATCATCATAAATTCCACATTTCATACGAGACGATGGGTACTAGTATTTCGCAAACGTTATACGATTCCTTGTTTCACAGGAATACCTCTACAGTTCACACTAGCAGCGTGAGCCACAACAGCTATGCATCTATTGTATTTATTTGAACAGTATGGTATATTCCAGCAAATCATCGTGAGTCATCATAAATTTTAGCCATACTGATCTGTTAATGTGCATTCATCATGCATGCATGTTCACCCAGCTACACGACCTACTAGTATTCCACATGTTCCATTGTCGTTCTCCATTATCTGATTATGGGGTGAACCAGCACTAGGGTGATTACATGGCTGATATACGGTAATCAGTTACGATTATTTCTTAGCAGTGCGATTAAAATTATGATTACACTGTTTAGCAAAGTAATTGATTATGATTACACGTACATTTTTTTTCGGAAACCAATGGACCTTGTATTATCACAAAACAAAGATACACATGTATACATCATATTCTTGTCCATGTAGTACTAATATTACCAACATGGTTCATTGTCCTGTTTAAACAGACTGTTAAAAGCATTCCTACTTCCACCATAGTTAAATGTATGTGCAATGATGTAAGTTTGCAGAAAACCAAGGCCACATAACATGCATAAGTGAAGCCTTATGATACCCTGTCATATCACTGTTTCTGCTTGGTTGAAGCGGACAAAGTGACATGACACTAATCACGCTAATACTGGTTTTACATGTTATATTTGTAGACACTGAAGACGAAATACCCAGGGTACCATTTCTACAACTGTGAGGCCCAGTGAGTGGGGAGTAAAATTCTATGTAATCATCACATGATTATGACCTCTGCAGTTTTAACATTGTTTGACATGTTATTTTATTATATGTGACAGTGTCCCAGCAAGAAAACTGGTGTGTCATTGTGAATCTGAAAAGGGACATTAATCATGTTGATATAGCATCATTTCTTTGCCCAGAGATACTTAACCACTCCCACCAGCCTAATGGATAACATAGCGAAGGTGGCCGCTTTGGGGTGGGGTGGGGTGCCGTAGGCCGGGGTTCGATCTCCAACCACCTCAAACCTAACACGTTAAACCAATGGGAGTTCTATGATTTTCATCATGTTCATAGGTGGAATGCCGACATAAACTTGATAACGTACATGCTTCACTCACACCCAAAGATATTGCAAAATTAAAAATGTACATGTAGTAGGTAATAATACTACTTTAAATAATTACTGGTAAACACTTTTAACAACTTAACAAGGTAAACTATTATGAAATTAAGAATTAGGTGCTTTTCCTGCATAGAACTGTTTTAAAATAAAAAAAGACTGAAAAACAACATCCAACGTATTATTTCACTTATTTCTAGGGATACACATGCGTCTATAAAATATGGCCCAATTCTAGTTTTTTTTTTAACAGAGAACTACTAGTATGCATCGCAGATCATTACTTAAGACCCCTATGTGAATCGTATATCAATATTTAACAGCCATGGGGAGTCGCAGATCACTCTTTAACAGAAATGGTCTAGTCGCAGATCAACGTTTAACAGTCATGGTTCATCAGATCGTAGTTTTATAATCATAGTTTTATAGGTGGGCTGGCTCAGAAATCGGCAGTTAACAGGTACACCAAATCACTAATCACTCTTTAGTGAGGAGTGCAGATCGTGACTCGCAAGATAAGAATTTGGTTCGTTCGCTAAATTGATTTGCCAAAACGGCCGGGTCGTGCGATTTGTCAATTCGATTTTAACACATGTGTACCCCTATTCATGCTATTTCTATCATCATTTTCACAATGTTTTTTCATAAGATATATTTTTGAGCCAGTACCAGAATAATAACCATGCTAACCAGATATTGTACATAAATTTGTATGTTTTGTAGAATTCTTGAAAATGTAATACAGTGAAACCTGTGTTGAGAGACCACTGTCATGAGAGACCACCTGTCTTGACAGACCATACATTTTTGGCAAAAGGACCTACATTTCAATATGACTGAACCTGTCACCAGAGACCAACTGTCTTGACAGACCACATTTTTGTGGCCAATGGGGTGGTCTTTCAAGACGGGTTCTACTGTACATGTTCAAATGAAGTTTATGAAATTAACAAGGGCATTGGGAATAAAAACAAAGCACATGAATGCAAGGTGGTCTTTTATATCCCAGTAATATCCTGGTCATATTACCGTGATTAGTAGTTGCATCTAGTTTACAAGAAGCCAGAATTACGAATACACATGCACCGGTATAGCAGAATATGTTCCGATATACCATGTACACCATCCTAGTAGCATGAGTAGGCCAGGGTTACATGTACATAAAACAAATACTACCGGTATCAGGGTATTCGTGGTATGGAATCTAAATCTGACATAAATACGCTAATAAGTTCCTTAATCGTGTTAATCATGTTACTAAATTTATATTTGGGAGGCGTTGGCACATGTAGTAGGAAGAGGAAGCCAAGGTAATCCTTAATCATGTGTTTATGAGGCCACCAAGAGTTGAGGATCTAGGTCTGCAGTTCGGGATATAATATCAGTATGGCACATGTAGGCACTTGACCATGTTGACCGTGTGTGTAGACATAGTCTGATCATGCTGATTGTCAGCTGTCATGTCAGCAACTTAAACAATTGGGTACTCTTGACCATGTTGACCTTTCATAAGTCCATGTATTATTATCATGATCATCACGATTATAACATGTATAAAAGTGTAATAACATGTATCATGTGTCTAAAACTACTGATGTGCAACCATCAGTGATCATAGTGATATTTCAGTTTGTACAGCATCCTGTCCAAAGATTAACAAGGTTACTGGTCTGAATCACAATCCTTGATCCATTTGTCATGTCATGGTGATGGGTATGATGCTACTTCAGGGAAGGGGGGGAGGGTATGTCAAGGGGGGTTGAAATGGAAACTTAATATGATTCAGCATGTTCAACAAAAAAAAAATCAGTTATTAAAATCAAGAAAGACTGCTAATGTCTTTATGCTTCTTTACCTGTTTACACTTTTATTATTGTGATTGACAATGATTGACAAGTTTCTTTCCTCCTGAGTACCTGCAACTGAGATGGAACTACAGTACCATATTCATTCTGTTATATGCATATCATGCTTATTGTAGTTTCACCAGTGTCCCAATCCTTACAAATACATTTATTACTGAATTGATAGGTTAAGCTGCAAGGAAAATTCAGCTGAACATCATGAACATATATATACAGTTGAGAACTAGTATTTAGCCTTTAAGATTCTCGAAAGGTAGTGTGCGCTTAAGTAGGAATCTATACTAGTATTCCATTTTACATGTTGGACTCTCAATGTTAACCTTCCTCTTTCCTTCTTACATTAAGGTACTGCCCTGAAACTGACAGCTGGCAGAACGTTGCGCCTCTGTCTACCCCACGGATTGGTGTTGGCGTTACTGTGGTCAATCGACTGCTGTATGCAGTAGGGGGTTACGACGGCCAAAATCGACTGCGTAGTGTGGAATGTTATCATCCGGAAAATGACGAATGGCAACAACTAGCACCAATGAACACCACACGCAGTGGAGCTGGTATGTATTGCTACATACCGGTACCTAGTAATATAGTAGTTTTAATAATACATTATAGCGAAATTAACATTCTAGGTTACTAGTAATTAAAATTTATTATGTGTATATATGAGCTACAAAACACATACCTAGTTCTATTGCTAATTTTATGTTAAAGGATCCCCACTTCAAGCTTCATTGAGTTGTACCGTATTTAAGCATTACTTTTCATGGTGAACCATGGGAGATTTTGTTGTTTATTAGCAGTATACATGATACATAGTTTCAAATATTTTCTTGATTTTGTTTCAGGTGTGGCAGGGTTGGACCAGTATGTGTATGCTATCGGCGGTTATGATAGCACATATCAGCTGTCGAGCGTAGAGCGATATGATATTGAAACCAACCAATGGGAGTGCATTGTATCAATGAACCAACCTCGTAGTGCCCTCAGTATAGCTGTCACAAACTCTAAAATCTACGCCCTGGGTAAGTCGTGACATGCTGGCTCAACCAACATATGCATGTACCATACAGGGAAGCCTGAAAATACAGTCCAGTGGTTAAAATCTTAAAATAGTGAATCTAATATATATCAGATTAATGTTAAAACATGTCAAAATTCAAAGAAATCTTCAAATACAGTTAAGAAGTTCCAAAATACAAGGAAGTCTTAAAATAAGTCTTAAGAAAGAAGTCTTAACACCAGATCATATTCAGACTACTGGCCTTTGGATTTTAATAAGTAACCTATGGGAACACTTTGATTGGCTATTAAAGAATTTTCACTTTTAAATATATGGTCACAGAGTGCTAAAATAAACCATGGCCTATGCTATGATTGGATGATAGTCAAAAAGGCCTATGTTATTTTTGTGTATCGAGTGCAAGTTCCCCTCTGTTTTACCCCCCCAGGAGGCTATGACGGGAGTGATTTCCTGGCCAGTGTGGAATGCTACGACCCAGACAAGGAGGAGTGGGAAGAAGTAACGTCAATGTCGTGTGGTCGTAGTGGTCACGGCGTGGCCGTTACGGTGGAACCATGTCTGAGGTGGGTTTGAAGTGTATAGTGTAACATGTAACGGATATCTGAATGTACGGTAGTCCCCCTCTAATAAGGACACCCCTTCTGCCAAAAAATACTGTCCTTAGTAGAGAGGTGTCCTTTGGTGAGAGGTAGTATCACTTGCATTCACGGTACTTGCTACCAAGCGTATGTGTCCTTTCTAGAGGAGTGTCCTCTCTAGACAGTGTCCTTAAAGAGAGGGACCACAGTGATTGTAGTTTATTCCATGGCTCAGCAGGACTGGTATATTCAGATGGGCACTTTCTCAAACAGGTTTAGAGATCTAAAGCTGATCTTCGGCATTGAAAAAAAAAACTTGACTGGTATTTCAGAATGAAAGTTCATTCCTATAGAGTTATGGCTTGCATAGGAAGCAGGTATGGGTTGCATTAAATCAAGAAATTAAAAAGTAGCTAATGTCAGGAAAATCTAATATTTAAATTATAATTAACTTGGCCTCATCCCTGGGGTAGAGTGTACTAGAGACCTACTGATGTGTCTGGTAAAAATGTCACTCATTAGAATTACTCAAAACATGTCAACAGGACCTGAAATGATTGCCCATTCCGTGATCTAAATGTATAACATCCCGGGTGTGTTAATGTCACATGAAAATATTCAAATCATACCTTAGACATCATGGACAAACTACCGGTAATTGGAGCATAGGACAGCGTCGAATTGTTATCTTCTCACTTGAGATTGGAGAGTAGGCGTTAGAAGCCTACCGGTAATTACCTTCCTGTCTTAGCTCAGGCATAATGCTATATTCAGACCACCTCAGCACTTAATTATGTATTATCAATGTCCGGTATACATAGATATATTTAGAATTGTCTCCGGTGTTACAAATAGATTCCGACGATGCACCTAACCAGGAATACACTTGTTTGGTGGTGATTGTAAGCCTGAACAAGGGAAATAATCTGCTAATCAGTAGCAGGTTTATCGCTAGGGACTTTAAAAATAAAACTTTGGTAACAGGGCTATCAGTGATCTCAGTAAAAATCATAATGGAGAAAAATACCCGTGAATGCTTGAGAGAAAAATATTTGTGTACCAAAACTTTTAAATCTGCTGAAGCATGGAAAAAAATGTATAAAGGGTGGCAGAAAAATGTCAAGAAAGATCAGCAAAGCTGTTTTACATGTCCGTTGTGTTACTTTATTCCTCTTTCAAAAAACTTTATTCCTGTTTCAAAAGTTCCATTCCATTTTCGAAAAAGGCGGTTTTGAAAACTTGCTTTCCATCATGATTTTGAACCATAGTATATATGACCTTAGGTGTTCCTTAAAGGCAGGCTTAAATCATGTAAATAGACCTTTGTGTTTATGCACTGAAGGCCATCCAACGTCATGTTTTGGGTGCATAATGTACCTGCCCATCAGAAACGCACTGGCATGTTACACTTGTTTGGCTGGGGTATGTGATCTTCTCTTATCACGCTAACTGGTAGGACAAGTCTCGTCAGGGTAGCTATGACCTACCTTAGGTTAATTATTCCTGTATTTTTTTTCCCTCTGGTAATAAAGCTATGGCATGCTTATTTGTGGGTATATAGATTCGCAAGGTTCCAGGTTTTACATACAGGCAAAAAAAAACTGTGTCTGAATGGTGAACAGTCGGATGCAAAATGTACAATTACCTTGCAAATGTTTCTCTGCTTAAGCTCAAGTTTGAAATTAAGAAATTTTGAAATACTACCACTGATGCAAATGCTTCAAGGACAGATGCAATTCTATCATTTCATTGGAATCTAAAAATACAAATCAGGATACAGTAGCGTCTCTATGTTACAACCGTTTTTTAAGACCACCCTTGAATATAAGACAGCTTGATTGGGTTGCAAAGTGCCACTCTGTGTGTTAAGTTACCGGGTACCTTTATTATAAGACCAACTGCAACATAAGACCACGTTTTTGGTCCCATGGGTGGTCTTACAATAAACAGATAAAGGGACTACTGTATGTAGTGAAACTAGATAGAAATGTTACAATATGTACAGTATTAGAGATGGTACTCTAGGTAGAGAAAAGCCTCTGTATATATGTAATAGTAATAATTCTGAATGTTAGTCTATTGTTAGAAGAAAACATGTAGGCCTATGTAGGCTTGTAGAATCAATATTGTGTTGGCTACGTACAGCCTGGGGCCATCCGTCCCAATCTGGGCCAAGAACACCATGCAAGGCCCAGCGGGCACAAAGACACAGCCACCCAGGCCCACTGGTCCATCGAACCGATTCACATACATATTCTTTGTCACAGTGAGTCAGCATTTTACAGTGATTCAGCGAAACGTGTCCCGAATCTAGCGTCTTTCTTTTTATCTTTCAGCTTTACCCGAGGAGATTCAGATATCGCAACCTAGAAGCACTCATCGCTGATTGCCACCCCCTCCCCCCACCCTGATCTTGGGGGGTGGCATTCAGCAGCCAGCACCACCCACCCTCAAATAGACCAACAGTCTTTACCAAAATGCAGGCAGCGGCACACGCTCGAGCGTTCAATAGTCGCCTGGATTGTATGCATTTACACTGCTATTGATGTTTACATTCGTGAATTCCGGTTAGGGCTGATAGCGTAAACACATCTTAGAAATTGCATTGTTACCATTCCTGGACCTGATTAGTGTTTTATACCCCAACGGAAAACATGGAGTGACATTATATATATTTACGGCACTAAGATTTTATTCCAACAGTAATAGAATTATAAAGAAACATATTCATATAAACTGTATTTGCAGAAGTCTAGAGGCTAGTTCATTGAAAAATCTACTCTTAATCTTAAGATTGGAAAAGATAATCATTGCCAAGGTAATTAGCGACCTTAAGTTTGTTTCTGGAATTCAGATTTTTACAGACACTGTTCCTAGACCCATTATGTTGTAGGGTTGTAACACATTTATGATTTTGAATGTGGAATGTAAAAGGTAGATAAAGATGTGATGTTTGTAATGGTTGCAAGGCTTAAGATGTGAATAATTGTTAGATTTCTTTTATAAGAAAAAAGACTGTTAGATTTATTATGTAAGAAAAAAAAGTAAAGTCAATGACAGTTGCTAAATACATGTACATGTATGTTTTTCTAGGAACGTGGTAAGATTTATTATGGTAAGGTTACTTTAAAAGTATAAATGTTGTGTGTTTAACTGTTGCATGTTTGCCCTTCTGGGTTATGTAAAGTGCTTAGGTACATATGTTAAGTAGATACCATGGAATGATTGAAGACGTTTAGTATATCCTAAAAGTTCTACCAAAATTTTGCGACAGATATTCATTTCCATACATAGTATTCAGAGTCAGACAGATCACATCTTTCTAGGCGTTTCAGTAGGAAAAGCTCAGTAGCACAGAACTGTTACGTTTTATTTTTTGCAAGAAAAAGAGTAAGACACCAGTACTTGAAATGGAAAACCATTTCATAAATATGGTAAACAGTATGAACGTTTGATCTGATAAAAAAGCAGTGTAGAAGATTTCAAAACTCACACATGGAACAGGTGGAATTAAATGATGCCGTGCATACATTGTCATTGTACAACGTGTACAATAACTTAAAAATCTGTGGAGCCAAATACATACAGATTTAACACATCTGTTTAGCTTCAAGGATGGGTACGGGTATGTATGTACATGTACGATAGATATTCTAACTTGACATGTCCAGTAAACCGTGTAGTACGTTAGGCCTGTTTTTACTGAAACTGTATGATCAATAAAAGAAGAAAGAAGAATTGCAAAGTCAGGTACTAAGTGGTTGTGTTGAAATACACAGTATTCAGGTATTTTGAATGGTGATCAATCGTGCCATTATTTCGAATAATCTGTCAATGTTGATTGATTTCAGCATTGGAATATATACTACTACATCACTGCTCAATTCTGCTGAAAGTACAAATGTACAAGACCCTACCCTGAAGGTTTCAGCATACATTACTTAATCCTAAAGGCACTTCCCATACTAGTATGACCAAAGTATATACTATTATAAGGATTCACAATTTCACATCTCTAATATGAAATGGTCTGACTGGTGTGCAGTATGTGGAAAAATGGGTATTTATTAAATCTTTTGGAATAAAATTGGGAAAAAAAATGTAATTACTTTGAAGTCACTGCTTATTTGCTTTTAATTTAAATTAAAACAAACTTACACGTGTACTTTTTCAAATGTACAAAGATTTTTGCCAAGTTGAGTGCTCATGGGTATGTGGTAAAGTTTGCAAGTGCAGGTTTCCAACTGTGATAATAATGGTATTCATGCCCAAGTATAGAACTTGAAACTAGTCATGGGATTGCATTAAGCTAACGTTGAACATAAATGTAGGAATTTTCCTTATTTGAAGGTGCTCGGTATTTGCTTCACTTGTCATATCACTGCTTCCGCACTTAGCTGTAATTCTTGCATGTTCTGCCACAGCAACCGAAACATGCAGAGGTAAAAAAAAATTAACAATTGAATGAGATTAAGAGTGTCCTAGGAGTTCGCTACTAGAATTAGGTCAGCATGTTAAACGCCTTTTATCATCCTGAGTGCTGTGCAAACTGACACGCTCGTTGAAGGTTTGAAGTTCTCTTGAAAGATTCATGAAGAATTGGAAGCATTTCTTTGTGCAGGACTTTGTCACGTACTTCAACCGTCAAGGCTAAGTGCTAAAGTAAATCTTAAGAATAATAGCTTACAGTACTTGATGGATGTATGCCGCACTGCTCGATAATGAGTGTATACAAAGAGTACAGAAGACTATTTAATTCCTGTTCCTACAGTGAATGTTAATGTACTTTAACAAGGTCTGACATGTGTAATTATAAATAGGATAGGTTGTATAATGCGTATTAAGTGTACAAATATATAGATGAAAGAACACCTTTGTCAAGAAGCTTTAAATTATCTGTATTTATGTTTGGCGCTGTACTAGTATGTACATGTTCTGGTTCCTTTGCCGCTATAGGTATAAAAAGAGCATAAGTCTTAAGGTTATATTAAAGTGTTTCAAAGTAATTTTTTTTAAGGTAAGCCTAATAAAATTTGTAGATAATTTTCATGGATCATTCTTTCCAACAAAGCTATCCAAAATCTTGCACGTACGAATAAGCATCGTATGCATATTCAAGGTTGTTCAAGTGATTTCTTAACATTTCAAGCCGACTTAAAAGTGTGATATTACAGTACAGATAGTATTCAAATTTGAGGACAATATATTAAATAATTTTTATTCAAGAATCCGAAGATGGTCTTTAAAATTGTGGAAATGGAGTACAGTAGTTCCTCCCTAATAAGGCCACCCTATTTGCCAAGAAATTGTGGCCACATTAGAGAGGTGGCCTTTGGCGAGAGGGTGAAGTAACAACGTTGCTACTAGCAGCAAAGATTTGTGACCATATTGGAGTGGGTGGCCTCTTTTGAGAGTGGCCACTCAGCGAGGGACTACTGTACATGTATGCACATTTTTAAATAGTGAAACCCTGAAATACAATATAAAAAATACCTACTGTGTATTATTAACTTGGCATGATCTCGGCCATTATATATAGCACAACGGTATCTGCCTTAATAGACTGGCAGGCTGAGAAATGAAAAAGAATAGTTTTATGAAAATTGCTGATATCTGAGGACAAGTTTCAGTGTACCCATGTTGTGAAGTCCAGAGTTGTTCAACGCACACAGTGGTTCAGGATGGTTTCTCAAGGTGGTTTCTCAAGGTTGGTTTCACTGTTGTACTGGTATGCCAAGTAGCATGGCTTGTTTTATACCGATACAAGGACGCTGCAATGACTTGCATAAATCTTAGCCAGGGTAGGATATTGCACAAAGTCATAGTTGCTACACGTGCTTACATGCACGTCCGTCATATTGTACATGGTGTTCTTGCCAAAAAACTGACATCCCCAGTGGCTTTGATAAAAAGTGGCGATGCCCTAGATGTATCTGCACAGCAAGACATGAATAATTAATGACCATAAATGATGGAGTACTATTAAAGATTACGCGGTACGATGTGGAATCTGTGGTTACATGGGCTTGAAAGCAGTATCGTGTTTAAAGAGTAACCATTGCGTATACCTGCTATATGGTGTACTTGCGTCACACGTCAGCGTTCTTGCAGGGTTCCTTTAACTTGCCAAGCTTCTATGCATGATGTTAATGGCTTCCGTAGACATGCGTCGTCGGTGTGTGTAAGTAAGTGTGTGTATGTAATACTCATATATATTGTATTATTTAATGCCTAAACTTATGATTTTATTTAAATGAATAAATCACACAATATACCTCGTACATAGCTTTTGTCTTTTCTCGGCTAATCACCTTCCACAGTTTTGTCCCACAAACTATTTTCAGAAACATCTGAAGGAAGTAACAACATACAATCCTACAAAGAAAGATTGTGTACAGTGTGAACAGATTCACTATAATAAACTTGAATCTCTACTTGGCAAGCTATATTTTCATCTACCACTGAGGAAGACATATACACATAGAGCTGGAGCTGTGTTTCAACGTCAAAACAAGACACACATAGAACCTTCAAAATTATTCCTTTGGCTAATATAGACATTAAATTTGTGCTTGAGATGTACGTATTATCAATCACTCATATAATGTAGTTGTGAGGAAGGGTAGGCCGTGGATCATAACGTCATGCATAACTTACACAGCATGGATGTAAAGTTTGGGGGGAATGCATTATGATCGATATGCAAGCTGCAGGATTGAGCATTTGATATGGGGGGGGGGGGGGGGGGGGGGGGGGGAGAGAGAGAGAAATGGTATGTTTATTTCTGCCAAACCATTTTCTTTCTTGCCACAGGTACAATTAAATTGAAATTTTGGCCCAATGACAAGAGATTGGGGACCTTTCAAGTGCCTGTACCAGCTAAACTGTGAGATATATTCTATATCACATATGGTTACTATATTACACATTAATAGGAAGTCACAGGAGGAGTCAAGGTCACTTGATTTCGAAGGTTTATATCTTGTGAGCAGCTGAGTTAGGCCATATGTTATTCTTAAATGCTAATATGAAATCACATATGGGAATTCCATTTATAGTTATGGCACCCTCACTTTTGACAACGACCTTTTGACTTTATACCCTGAAAGGTCAAATACAAATTCACTCAGATTGTGAAGTCTTATATCTCATAAAGGAGCTGACTTAGGCCATATTTTACTATTAAAAACTAATAGGAAATCATATATAGTGTCCAATGGCACCATGACATTTGACTGTTTGACCTTCAAAGGTCAAATTGAAGGTCTGACTTACCTTTTGAGTGGTAAAAGATATGTGCATAGTCAGTAGTTTACACTAAGTATTAAGCTGGATGTCACAGCTGGATTTTGTGGGCAGTCGGAGTAATTAAGTTCCGCTGTCCCAGCTAGCCAGCAGCCGTCCTTCTTGTTAAAAATGTACACACATGATAATACATTAAGCAATCCAAGTTATACAAAATAATCACTGAAGTGTTCAATGTGTCTTATCTTAAAACACAAGTGGACACATTTAGCAGCTGCTGGTCTATGCGAGCTGGTATTTTTAATTTATACTAATATTATAAAGCCCCCCCCCCCCCCCCGAAAAAAAAGAACATGTAAGCACAATTAAGTAAAACATGATACAGTCATACATATGCCTATTTTGGCATATAAACTGACTTTGAGTTGCATTTGATTTTCCAAGATCATGTACGTGCTCCCGTGTTGCCTGCCATTGTCTGGTCACCTATTATTTAACTAATGTCACTCGATCACATTTATAAGATGTGGTCGAGTGCTTCTAGTTCATAAAAAACATTGACCTAAAACTTTCTCTCTTCTGTATGTATAAATTGGTTTTGAAAAACCCATTTCCACTAGAAAAAAATCTTCATGCAGTCTGAGGAAAGCTGTGGAAGGCGCATGTAGCGGCAATCATATTGTGAAAGATAAAGATAATTAAGACATTAAATTGACATTTTACTATAATCTCTACAAATGGGCTAAGCACTGTGGACAGTTTATAAATCTAGCTGGCATAATTGTCACATAATGAACACACAAAACCTATGCGGTAAGAATAGACGGACATTAAACTTCCATGCATTCATTATGATCAAAGTTGGTCAGTTAATTCAAATCTTGTGCTTTGCTGGAAACCCCCAGGACATACATGTTGCCATAATGATTCCATGAAACTTAAAAACTCCATTTTCACAAACTCATTGGAATTAGGCTTACAGTGATCCAAGTCTTAATTAATGGCAATTAGTTTGGTAGTTAAAACTGTTGCACTTCAAGTTAAAATTAACAAAAATATAAAACCAGACAGCAGAAAACTGGGTGCCTGCCCACAAATTCCCATATTTGTTACATTCAGATTGTAATACATGTACATGTACTATACTTACAATGTACAGATCGAGTGATCTCTTATTACTCACAATCTGTAAGTCCTTGACATTGACCTTTCAATGTCACTCAAGGTCAAATCTAATGGTGTAGTAGCCGTACACGACTCTACGCTGCACTCACTGTGTGCAGTAGAGTCGTGTTACGGCTAACGGTGTAGTTGCATTCCCCATTTATGATTTTCTACTAGCTTAGTGTAGCTGCATGATAGCCTATCTCATAAACCTTCAAAGTCTGAGTACTCGACTTTGACCTTTCAAAATTACTAAAGATTAAATATAAAGGTGTAATTGGACTCAAAATTTATTATCTCCTGATAGTATTTAACAGTAACATATGGCCTAACTCTTCTGTTTTATGGTACCCTTCAAAATTTTGATAGTGTCATTGGACTCCCCATATATGGTTTCCCACTAGTGCTGAATAGTAACATGGCCCAACTTAGCTCCTTTAATTATTAGAAATAAGCCTTCACAATCTGAGTGACCTTGAATTTGATCAAGGTCACCCAAGGTCAAATGTGATGGTACCATAGTGTTTAATACATGTAGTAACATATTGCCTACCAATACTTTACAAGATATAAGCCTTCAAATTCTTAGTGACATTGAATGTGACCTTTGAAGGTCACCCAAGGTCAAATCCAGTGGTGGAGTTGAACTCCCCATATACTGTAAATTTATTAAAATTTGCGGGGATTAATGTTTGTGCTTTTGAGACAAAACCATGTTCACAGGGATTAATATTTGCGGTTAGCTCAAGTCTTGTTACCGTAGACACCCATAGATAACCCGCATTTTCGTGACCTAATTTGATTGATAAAAGGCTTACTGTGTATTATCTATGGGTACAGAAAACTGGAACATGATTCCACATGTTCCCACGGGCTGCCGAGTGCCGACGAAACACACAGCGGTGGACAAATGTGACAGTGTCATTGGAC
>JAAUYG010095304.1_pt1 | contig 17815 bp, 19 predicted proteins | sample 7278091 | NCBI WGS metagenome assembly JAAUYG01 (sample SAMN14350201, study PRJNA611818) | marine sediment metagenome | isolation source: surface marine sediment (0.6m) | place: French Polynesia: Moorea | collected 2018-08
GTAACGTCGAAGCAGGTATCATTCTCTGAAAACTTGAGCGTGATGTGTGACTCGGTGGAAACTCAAGGGGAGGAGACGCGAAACATTGAGAGAGACTGGCAGCAGATCTACCATTGTCATAGCCACGTCCCTGCTTATTTGCAGCGCTTCGACAAAATGTCATGAGTCGAGCTAATCATTCACGCCTCGTTATGCAAATGACGTGAGCATTTCCTAATTGGGCCACCCAGCCATTCCTCACCAAATACGGAAGCAGAGACGGTTTCCTTATTTCCCTGCTGAAAGTGTTGAACTTTCCGAGAAAGAATGATTTGATTACTTCTCCACGTTTCAGACAACTTTGAACTCTTCCAGACGTAAACTTGCAAAACCTTGGTCCGGATTCTCTTAAATGTCAGAAGTTTCCTGAAAGAAGTTCTCAGAAGGTGAAGTTGATGTGGAGAACTGATACCTAAGTAACATGCAAAGTGACTGCCACTTCCCAAAGCAAATTCTTACTTTAATCCAACTTCTTGATTAAATCACGCAATAAATAACCCTGTGGTGATAGAGATCGCCTTCTAGGGGGACCGTATGTGAAACTAATTTGATTTAGACGTATAAATAATTAAAACAAGCAAGTAAATTTCAATTCATTAATGCCCAAGTCATGTGTTTTCCATCAAGTGATCGTCCTTGATTTTGACCTTGGTGCTTTGGAAACTAATTCACTGCCCAACGACGGTGGAAAGAGCAATTGAGCCAAACAGCAGACCTGACCCAACAGATCTGAACGCCCTGCGAATCCAGTCCATCCATACAGGGTTGTGGAGGGGGCGGAACATGCGCCTGCCATATGATGTCTGACACGATCCATCTCGACCAAATGAATTGTGGGAATGATTTTATTTTGAGCAAAAGTTTGAACCTTTTGAGGCTTTCTGTTTTTTTAGGATAGCCCAAGGAGAACTTGATTTGGAATCAGAAAGTAAGGCTGCTTGTTTGTGGATCGTGCAGAGAACCAGTCAGTATCGAGTTTGTCGTCCGAGCGAAGAGAAGTCTGGTGTGTGCTCAATTCGAATTTGAACTTTTTCTCCATCAGAAAAATTTGATTTCAGCGTTTTGTTGTCGAATTGCCTGTCAGAAGCTGAGTTGCTCTTATCTGTTCGCACAATCCTGTATTTCCAACCAGATCAAGAAAGATCTTTGTACCAGAAACACTGTGTTGTTCGCCACACATGAGTGGTGTTCTGTGCTTTCAGTTTGACCGTTGTTTTCATTTTCTGTTTGCGCAATTTTCAGAGGTGATCTTGTTTTCAGAAACTTTTCCTTGAGACTTGATCAGATGTACCAGGTACACATGTATGAACAGTGAAGTGGCGTGAAAACAGCAGAGGTCAAATTTCCTTGTCCTCGGGAAACAGACAACAAGCTTTTTGGTCCAGTCTTGTTCTTTTTCTTTTCGTGGTTGTGCGAAGCAGACAATTTTACTGTGCATCTTGCCTGAGTGTGGCTCTTTGTTCATGGAATGTCATTCGTCACACACCTTGGAGTGTCTTTTCTTGTGACTGGAATTCAACATTTCAAGCTGTTTCAGTAAGAAGACCGTTTGATGAAGTTGCAGAACGCCTGGTTACAAAAAACGGCGTTCATCATAAAGGGTACCATTGTCATTGAAGATCACTGAAAAAAATGAAGGGGAAATTCTCGATGATTGCCGCAATCTACTTGGTGGGATGAATCTGCTACACACAAACAAGCAAAAGAAAGTTGAAAATCAGCACTCAAAACAACGCAAAACACAAAGACGTTCTGTTTTGTCAACAGTCTAAACGGGCCTTGGCAGGACGGGCTGCAGCAACAGAGGATTGTCGTTACAAATGAGAAGTTTCACAAAGAGTGTTCTTTTCTCACTGAAAGGAAAGATGTCCCCAGTTTCTTGTGTCCTGTGTTAGAAACAAGAATACCTGACAGGTTCGTGATGCCTTCTGGCACGAAATCTGATCGTTTTATGTTCGTTCTGCAGGCCAGAAGTTGGCCGTCAGGAGCTAATAAGGTTAGATCGGAAAAAGTTGATACTTCAGAAACACGCAATGCAATCCTTGGCCCGAAAGTTTTTAATTTTGTTTTTTGGCGCATAGATTGTGTGCGCTGTGTTCCAAACCTTGATTAATTCAGTTAATCATTGGTCGACAATCCCCGCGGTGTCACGTAAACACCACTGGAAAGTTAAGATTTGATCACACCTCGCCAAGAGAGAGCCACAGACCAACTGGTGGCCGAATGATATGGACGAGACTGAAATGATCCAACACCAAGGCCTCGGTCTCTTACTTTGTGGTATTCCAAACTCTGACGCTCACTATTTTTCAAGACCCCCCCCTCCCAACCTGCAAAAACCCAAGCAATAGTGAATGCCAGCTGGTCACATTTGGGGCAGCACACAGTTGGCGGTTTTGCCATGGCTTTGTGGACATTTTTGTGCATTGGTTGCGGGAAGAGTCTCTTTGAAGGAAACAGATCCTATCTTGTGAGTTGCTTGCTTTCTATGGTGGAGGGCGCGATCTGTGCTCTCTGGGTGTCGCCTCGTCTCGCATCTGTCTGGTCATCAAGTTCGTTTTGCTCCTTTTGTCAAACAAAACAAAACAATCTCCAAGAGCATACAAGCCACATCTCGATGTTTTGCTTCAAGTCATATTGCAGACGTTTTTGTGTTCAGCACTTGAAGTGTCTGGAAGGAGAGAGACTTTTTGAGAACCGAAAATCTCATGGCGTCAGTTGGAGATGCAATATTTTTCTTGGTACACCTTGTTTGGAAGTATGTCCTTGTTTTTTTCGAAAGTAAACTTGTTGAGACAGTTGTAATCTGTTTTGTTCAAGACAAAAAGACCTTCCTGTTCTCGTACATTCAGTCGCCACACAATGCCGCGACACGTTTGTTTGTTCCAAAGGAACAGAAACTGAAAGGAAGACACGAAGATGAATGAACAACCTTTGTGAAAGAACTAAACTAATGCAGAAAAATGTGAATGGTCCTTTTCTGATCTTCTGCAGCTTCCTTGGCAGGCAGGTCAAAGATTCATTTGTTCAATTTCGTATCGCGCATTGTTAGAATTCTCAGAGGTTATCAGACGTCTCACACACCAGTGGCCTTTTGACATGTCATTGTTGAGCAATTGACTTTTTTGCAACTGTGTACATTTGCTATGAATATCACCAGCAGAAGAAATTGTGTGGTGCATCTAGCTGTTTCTTTTTTCGTCCCTTTTGTTCTTTGGCCGGAATCGTACGTTGGTACTTCGGCAAAAAAGAGCTGTTGCCTTGCAAACATGGTGTTCTCAACAAAACAGTGGGATTTTGTTTTGCCTGAAGAAATTGGAGCCAATCCGAGAGAAAACAGAAAGCTGAGACCGTTGTTGTCACGGTTTGATGTTTTAGCTTCACAGCTTTGCACAACGAAAAGAGCGGCGGGCGTGTCTTCCAGCCGGACTTACGCCTGTTTGTTCCGCTTGGATATTTTGCATATCATTGTCGTCACTTTGGCCACAAAGAGATTTTCCCCTGCAAGTCTCACGCCACATAAAGCTCTCTGATATGCGAGATTGTCAGGCACAATTTGTCACACGATGGGAATCCTATTATAGGTGGATGAGTTTTACGAGTTATTCTGGCGTGGAAACGACCCGCATCCGACTAGCGTCTGATTCATTCTGCTTGATTGTCTTCCTGACAGTCATCTTATGAGCTTACCATGCAAAGGAAATATTAGAAGTGCTTTAGCCTGAGATGATTTACCCATGCATAGCGTATGGCAGTTTCCAAAACGAGAACATCTATTTACAATTCAGCTTCACGTAAGCAATCGCACCAAAGGACAACTTTGCGTCATCGGCACGAATTCCTGTGACAGAACTGGTTCAACTGAATGCCTTGGGCGTGCTATTTTGGGCAAAGAGATATTTTGTCGTCCATAAAATATTGATACACCACACCATGCAATATGTATACGCAGAAGGACATACTTCAGGGCATTCGGGCATCAAAAGCTGTGTTCCAATTTTCCTAACGCAGATTTGATTTGGTCTCCCTGGAAACTTTTCCTCGAGAGCAAAAAATGGTTTCTTTTGAAACTACAACTGTAAGCAAAGGTAATGTTTCTTGACAAGGCAACTGAAGCTTCACAACTTTGTTTCGCTCAACAAAAGGAATCCTTTGCCATTGTAGCAAAACAGGCGACCAGTATTCCCAAGAACATGTATGTATTCCATTGAGCGGATAAATTGGATCACTCAAAAACAGAGAATTGCAGACAATGGGATTTCCACTGCTTGATGAGTGCGGGTGGTCCTGAACATAATGGAGTTACTGCAATCAGTATTCAGGCCTGTACAGCCGAAAAGGCCCATTAACATCCAGGTACTCAAGTCTATCTGGAGCGGGTAATATGGAAGTCTCCTGGCTTTTCACAACAATGGAATTTTTCGATTTTGAGTGGCACCTAAAGTTGTGTAATTCTTTCAAATTGTGTTCACCCGACGCGTGAGATTGACTCAAATCAGTACAAATTGATAGCCAAGGAAAAACAGCTGAAAAAAACGTCCACCAACGCTGTTTCTATTTGCAACATCTTTCCTGTGGAATTGATTGCGCTTCTTTCTTTATTTATAAGTGGGTTTTTAGGGAGGAGTACTTCCTAAGCAAAAGCCATAACTCACATTTAGGATGCCAGCAAATCTTGGGAATGGATGAAAAATGCTTTCCCCGGAGACGAACTACAATGCATGAATACTGATTCCAACCTGAGCTCCTTTTGATCTTACAGCTTTGCGAAGATTTCGGACACGACAAGAGTTTGTCGGAAGAATAGACTTTCGCAGACCTTAGTGGCACCAACGGAATACGTCAATTTTTTCCATTTCCGGCTGGTAAATAATTCCTGTTTGCAGAATAAGGAAGAACAAACTGTCAGCGGAATCATGAACCTTTATGGAGTCGGTCAAACTTACTTTTTCAGGTCAAGTCATGATGCTAAACAAGACAGGCTTCTTTCTAAGACAGACTTTTCTGCACATCTGATCCCATTTCGGGACAACCTGTGTTGATGCCAGACAAATTTCAATGAGGCAGTTGTGGATCTTGGGGATGTTGCAGTGATTATTGTTCTGCGACGATCCATCTTCAGTGGATGCACTGGAGATTAAGCGAGGTTTAGAAAGCGCTGTTGTCCAGGCTCAGCACTGCGTGGACAATCAATCAAAAACCTGGGATAGGTCTGCGTGTAGGTCGCTTTGTGTTGTGCAATAACCATTGTGCAGAATTTATTTGTCTGTACACAAGAAAGAGAATGTCAGTTTATATGAATGAAAAAGAACCTTGACCTGCTTTTTGATGTCCCACGCGAACGAGGGTGATGAATTAACCAAACAACCTGCAGTTGATTCTGGCTGTTCTCCACATCCTGATGAGTCTTGAGTCTGGAGCTAACTCGAGAGACTCATCTAGAGCCTGTTGCAGGCGTCTCCCACCCAAGTGAAGTTTAACCTCACCCTCGTGGAGTTCTCCTGCAAGGAAAATGCGTCTCAAGTCTCAATAGAGTTAACAAAAACCAATGGTTTGGTTCCATTAGGCAGGCCAGCCAACCTTTGTTTTAGAGAGGGAGACATTCAAGCCTGCACGTCTTCTGTGCAGCGGAAACTCTTTTGAAGTAGCTTCCCCTGTTGACGTTGAAATTTGTAGTGAGGATAATGTGTTTCTTTTATTGTTCTGACACAGTGCTAAGCTGTACGTTGAGAGTTTCTTGCTGAGTCCGGGGTGAAAGGTCAGAACAGCTCGGGATGTGTTGGCGACAAGAAGGACAAGCAGGCGTTCAAGTGCCGCAACTAAACAATGTCACGTTCCGAGTGTCGTCACCTCGTCACATTTGAGAGGCGTTCTGTTTCCTGTTGAAGCCTGAGCTCCTTGAACAAAGCATCACAACAAAGAAGATTTCTTGCCCTGTGCCTTTGTACCTTGACAAGATGCTGAGAAAAGGCTTGTTGTGAAAAAACTGAAAAGGGATTTTCCTGCAGAAAACGAGTGGGAGGAAACTTGAGGTTGAAACCGCACACTTGACGCCTGCCTTGTCAGGGTTGTCAGGTCCCAGTAACTCTTAGAGACCCAAGCTGGTGTACTTGGTCGCTACGTTTTGATAAAAGCTGTCACATAAAGCACAATCTGCTGTCACCTAATTTTCCTGTGCCGTGGCGTCGTGTTTAATTCAAGACTTGACAACTTGGGTGGTGCCACTTTAGCCGAGCCGATGTCCCAACAACGCCAAGCTGCACCTCATTTGTTTGCGGGAAATTTTCAGGTTGAAATTGACTCTGGTTTGCCCCGTCTTTTGTGTCTCTCTGGTCCTCAAGAGTGCCACTCACCCTTTCCTTGGTCTCCCGGTACCAAAGAGAGAAAGCACAGTTTAACATGTAGGTGATTAAGTCCACCCCACTTGGGAGTATTCCAATATTTTTGCTGTTTTAATCTATTCCATCCCCTCCACAAGAAATCATTGGCAACATGCTGCAATGTTTCCAACATGTCATTAGAATGCTATGTTGACTGTTTGTAGACTGAGCTGAACAAGAAGCGAGAGGCAGAGCTACAGAAACTGAGAAGAGATCTAGAGGAGGCCCAGGTGGCGAGTGAACAAACTAGGTCACAGTTGTTCCTCACCAATACTTGTACACTGCAAGTCGCATTGGGGTTCTGAACCAGAAGTTCCCACCAGCAGCAGAAAACATCAGAAAACACTCGGGGTCAATTGGACGTGTCCGAGGTGGATGTCCAACTACCGGTATTCTGCAAAGTGCGTTTGGGAAAAACAACACACGGAAATGGCAACATGAGAACACGAAAGATTGTGTGAATTCAAAGAAATTCAACAGGAAATTATGCCATTGATTTCTTGAAATAGAAATGACTTGCTTTGCCCAAATGAAAAACCCAGGTGGTATTTTCTTTACATTTTGAAATACTGGCGCCGATCCTCACACGCCAGGCTGGTCACGGAAGCAGTCCTTGACCAGATGTCCTTTTCGGATGTGGCTTTCAGAGAAATTAAAAAAGTTTTTCTCAAGTTCGTTCTTGATTAAAGAGAAATTAGCAGGTGAAATTCACATCGTTAGATTAAGTTTGTCAGCTGGCACTGGTACAAACACGAGCACATTTCCACCACTGCTGTCGGGACAAATTCAGTGGAAGTTTATGAGGTGTGTTCCACCCTTCACAATGAAGCTCTGGTTTTCCTTCAGGTTGTTAAGAAAAGCTGATTATGATTTTTTTTGCTCCGGCCAGTTTGATCTGTGCACTTGGAGTCAGAAGAAACCCTTGTTTTGTTTTTGAAAAAACTGAAGTGTGACCCATTTCTTATTTGGGTTCGTACCCAGATGGAAGGAGATTTTTGTCTGTTTCGAACTGCGTCATGATAAGAGTGAAATTCAAATCAACGAGTCAGGGCAAGGTCAGAATGGACTGTTCTGAAAAAAAAAGACACGGAAATTAAGGTGATTTTTCTGTGTTATTCTGGCGCATGGAAGTGTCGCTGTAACGCCTTGCGAACACTTCAGGCACAGGAGGCAGTGATGAAGCACACAACACCTCATATTTTCTTGTTAGCGCAAGGCAGCCGCTGTCTCGCGGAGGCAGTATCTGGGATTCGCTCTGTCTGTAGATACATGTGGTGACCAGAAAAGCAACAAAGGTCAGAGTGGAAGTGTCCAGAGCGGCGCACGTCTGTGGAGTTGGAGTCCAGGACCCGCACTGTCCCGGTCTCCGCGCCCGTAGTTGCAGCCAGAGCTGCTCGGGCTGAATAATGTAGGTGCCCTGAATATTTAATGGCTGAATGGTGAGCTGCTCCACTGCTGGTCGGCAAGCTGCAGCCTCACTGAAGAGTAAAAGAGGATAGGAGGAGATATTGCCTGCTAAGGCAGCTTATTGCTATTGCTTTCTCATCGGTGAAAACTGTAGCAACAAACCATGTAGAGAGTCAGTGCATCAGCAGAAGTCTCAGGCGCTAGATGTCTTTATCAGAATGACAGGATACAGTTACTAGTGTGTGTGTGAATCACGATGGCTGCATTGGGAAACAGATGGACAGGAAATGAACTTTGTTTCGCGGTTTGGCGATGGAGAGAAGTACGATTGCATGTGGCATGATGTCTCTCAGTTGGAGCAAAGGTCTGCTGGGACCTGAAGGAGGTTGAAGTGCCAGAAGAAGTAGAACTGATCCCAACGCTTTCTTGATTGACTCTTTCCCTGGTGCCTTCTGGTTTAATACAGGATGGTTGCTGGGCATCACACACACAGGATGTATATAGTCGCAGCTTCAGAAAAGAAAATAATGAGATTGTGTTTAGTTAGTCCACAGGATATTAAAAGTTTCAGTGGCATGTGGCATGCAACCATACGAGGAGGCAAAGAGTGCTTTCTTGGGAAGGAGCCACATCACAAGGGAACACACTGCAGGTAGCCAAAGTCGCCGGTGCACGCATACTAATCCCTTGTGCCTGGACCTCGACAGAATGAGACCTTTTCTCGTCTGGGGCCACCTCCAAGCCTTATTAACACCAGGATTGCATGTCAGAGAACCTCCACAGCTGGTTTAAAAAAACTTTCATTGTGGGTGATTTCCACAGAGTTGCTGGCGTAGCTGTCGACGGAAGTGTCTTAAGAGGAAACATTCATTCAAACGAAATAACACATTGAGGCGAATTCATACAGGAATCTGTCAGTGACTGATTTGAAGCAGACTCACCTCTGTTGAGCCAGTCAAGTCTAGTCACAGCTCTGCTTCTATCTTGTTTTGCGCATCCAGTGACAATGATAAATCTCTATTAACTCAATTTGGAACGAAACCAGAGCTTGCTGTGACGATGAAAACCTTGGAATTACCCGTGTTTCAGCAGGTGCCCTCGAAGACAACGAGCCTTGCGTCTTCTGTAGGGAACCGCATGTCGGTGTCGGTGGATGGGAATCAAGTCCCCGCCAATGCCACCACTCCATCATCTCCCCTCGCATCATGGTCAACATCATTGTGGTCAGTGTCAGGTGCCGCACGCGGCGCAGTGGGGCCGTCAGCCCGGCCCACGTACTTCACACTCAGTGTGTACCAGTGGATTATCCTGCTGTTCGCACTGCAATTGACGAGTTTCCTGCCCTGCGTAACGTGGGCTTGTTATGTATACCCTCCAGATGTGAAGGACCCGTGCAAGGAGAAGGACTGCTCGTACGGCGCCCAGTGCGTGCCTTCCCTCGACGGGCTGACGGCGCGCTGCCAGTGCCCGCAGAGGTGCAACCGCTACGGTGACAGCGTCGGCAGCACGCCCGTCTGCGGCTCCAACGGACGCGACTACGAGAACCAGTGCGAAATGCGACGCGCCGCCTGCAACGAAATGATCGACATCAGAGTGAAGTACTTCGGTAAATGCGGTGAGTACTTTGCCCACTTTTTGCTTTTTCACCGATTTCAAAACTTTTTTTTCCAAATGACAACACTGCAAATCATAAGCCTTGTCAAGTTGTGGGTCAAAAGCCGCACGACGTTGATCGAAGCACGACTGATCCGATTCACCCCAGACACACGAGTTCGGCTCGTACATCACCTATCTCATTTGCCAACTGTACGCAGAAGGTTGTTTGCCCAAGTGACATCGTCCACCAAAAAGTTAAAACGAACCCAGTATGACTTGATTGAATTTATTCAGTGATGAAAACAAGCGCCGAAGTCCTCCCAAGGTTTTTGCAAGGCGGCACACGAACATCAATGACCAACTTGCATGCTCTGGGAAAGGGATGTGCCCCAATGGACTTGACACTTCAAATTCTTTGACTTCCTTTCTGAGGCCTGGATGTAAATTGGAAACACTGGCAGTGAGTCCCTTGTGGGGAAACGTTTTGCAGAATAAAGTGTTTGTGGATTAATGTCGAGGAGACGGGGACTTTTGGTCGTGTCAGATCAAAGGAGCGAGGGGCAGTGACATACGGCCAGTGCTGATTACACGAAGCCCGCATCTGTTCTCACCTGCATCACAGATTCAAACAGGTTCAGTGATTACAGATTCAAACACAGTTTCAGTGATAGAGCTGTGTAGGCCTAGTGTTTGACAGAAAATTATTTCACGCGACCCCGATGTTTCTATTCATTGTCAACTGCTGCAATTGTAATCATGAATTTCATACAATACATGCGCTCCGTGTTTTTGCTCACACAAATTCTTCGTGCATTATTCATTGCGGCTAAAAATAGGATTCCACAGTGAGTTACAAATTACCTTCTGTGTGTCTGTTTATGGGTCGGAACATTGCACCCATATATGATCATATTTTTGATGAAAATACCGTCGTTTATTAAATTACACAACGGTTGCAGTGGCAAGTTTTTGTACAGGTACTTGTTTTCATCAACGCCACTAGATCCACACACTCAGTCACACACAACACTTAATCAAAATTGGACGTCCCATTTTTTTCACGAAATGTAACGAGTTAACACTACCTGATTGACGCCCGAAATTTTCTGAAGGGTTTTTCTTGCCGCCAATGAGAGCCCATGTAGGAGTTGGTTGTGGAGCGACTGCAGAATACGTCTCACTTGATAAGAAATGGCGAAAAGAACGATTCTGGTGACGAGGGTGGAAAAACGATGGCATCCACTTCTAATAGAACACACAACATGCTGACAGCTTGCTAGAAGCTACACGACCAAAAAATGCCTGGAAAGTTTGTGGAATGAGCCAACTTTTGCTGAAATCGTTTGTGGTCAGAAAAAGTATGGAGTTTGAGTTAATCAGCGGGAAAATGTTGAAGGGAAATTGTAACTTTAGCCACAAAATTAGTTTCTGGACATGGCCTCTGTAACAAGAGATTTGTGAGGCTCACGTACTAATGAAAGCTTACACGGGAAGGGCGTGTTTCCTGTCTCTTGTACTTGACCCGGAAACGCACTTTAATCCTCGTTTCTCCTGATTCGGTAAAGGGTACAATTCACTTTAGGTATTTGCTTCCACGGCGCAAACATTCCCGTGCTTTTTGCCAAAGAGCTTTTCATCGCTGAGAAGCAACATTTGACTTTTAACTTGTTAACAAGATGATCGATACTTTCCACTCAAACAACACCGACAATTTTCGTCGATGTTATTGTGAGGCACTCTGTGGAGCCATTCCCGCGATCAATATTTGTGTAATAATACGAAAAAGCAAGTCGTGGCATCGGAAACTATATTCATAATTTACTTCTGCCTGTGCAAGCTTTCCCTGTAATTACCTTATTGCCTACACGCGGACTTCACATTTGTGAATCTGTGTAAACTGTCAGAGTGACTGACTTATAACTTCCTGCGTTTCCCAAAAGCCTATTTGCGCACCATTGTCCGGCCTTCCTGCAGCTTTGCGTGTAAGAGTCTTTTATGTCGGTGAACAGCATTAACGTCTCCTAAACAAGTCTCTACTTTTCCTTCTCTCTTCCTTTCAGCACGTTTGCTCTTTCCGACCCTTCCATTGCAATATCAACAGCACCAAGAAAGAATAAGCCCACGATGTCCTGTTCAAAAACTTGTAGAGAAGGAAGTTCTGTACTCTTTTTTTCTCTGCAGAAGCTGTTCAATGCGCCTTCATAATATTTTGCTTAATATGGGGAAGAGTAACCATCAAAAATTGCCAGTGAAGTGGCATTTTACTGGGGGAATCTGTCCTACAATGACTGACGTTTTGATTAATTCTCATCTGTGAGGGAAGAAGCGACCTTGCAGTTGGTAAATTGTTCCCTCCACATGCAGCGGCTTGGCAAGTGACGTCTTCCCTGCGCTCACAGTGATAAGTTTCCTCTGATTAATAGGAATATTAAATGTTGCAGGGGTTGTCTTCTCTTCTCCACTGCATGTCGGCTTTCTCAGTCTCTTGCTTCTCTGTCATTGCACTCTGATGACAAAAGGGTGTTGGAATTGATGAACTGAAAAGCAGCATCAGACTTGGAAGTAAATAATCTCTTTGCAGTCAAGAAAAGCAGATCTGCAGAAACTGAGCTCACTGCAGTTTATTCAAGTTGACAAAAGTGGAGATTTTCATCAGCATTTGTTTGCCAAAACTCCAGCTTGGTTTCACATCTTTGTGATGTTTCTTTTTTCCTTAGCTGTTTGTCTTTTGGCTTGTTCAAATTGCACCAACTAGCCTGGTGTGTTTTCAGTAAAAGGTCTTGCTTCAGTGCAAGATGAGTAGTTTGCGTGAATCGTGTTGTGGCAGCAATCAGTAAACTATGTTGGGAGATTGTGGCATCGGCCATTATTGCAACAGAAGTTGTCATTGACAAATTCTATGGTGGGTGCAAAGAAAAACACTTTCCCTTCCAGTTTCCTTCCGTTTCCTGCGGTGAGTGACTTGGTCATTGTTGTGGTTGTACTCTGGGACAGATTCTTCAAGACGGTCCTGGGTTTGGTGTCAGAACCTGGCAGAAAGTCTTGGTTTTGAGGAGATCAGTGCTTACGGGGCGGAATGGATTTTCTTCAGTGGTCGCATGATGTATTGGTTTGTTGTTGTACGAAGCAGCAAGCTTGAGTACATTCTCATGAGATGCTCATTACGATGCTGAGCATGATCACATAACATCCTGTCACCCAGAAAATTGTCAGCACATGCAGACAAAAGCAAATCCATCAATGGCATTGTCACATTGCATTGCAATACCACAGGGCCCTCTCCACATACACAGTGCAGCCTATAAATCGCGCTGGAGCAAATGGTTCAAAGTGATTGGGTCAGTTGCAGTGAGGAATGACCCCACGGGCCTCTGGAGTTGCCTCGAGGTAACAAGCTTAACCGGGACATCCCATTGTTGTGCTGGGCGCCAATACATCTTCATATCTTGTGATTATTTGGTTCTAAACTCGCAGCCTTTAGCCGATGTGCGCACTCATCACGCCTTATCAATACAGGTCAGAGCAAAACTTTGACTCTCAGGAACGTTTTTGGTTTTGTCATCTTCTGATGTCATGCAGTGTTCTTTGTTGCCTGAATCTTGATTTTTGCCACTTGGAAAGGACAAGTTCAGGCTCTCCAGGTCCAGGTCAAAAAATGTCTTCAGAGAAATGACAGACACGACGCAGCTGTAAAAGGCTTTTTGCATTGCGTAGAGGAGCTGCACAGAAACTATCATATGTCATGTGTAATTAACAGGTGCGGGATTCCTTTTACGATGTGTTTGTACCTGGGCAGACCTGTTGTGTTCCAGTAATGCGACCGAGTTCTAGATGGGCCCTTTGATGTTTGAACAAACTGTTGTGATAGCTGCACATCTCTGTTCCCATAACGGATCTATCGACCTTTCTAAGCGGTGGTGCAGCCAGATTACTTGCACGTAGAACCCAAGACAAATAATTACATAGCGAAGACAGAAAAGTATTGGTTGTCGTGTTTACTTTTATTGAGCTGTTTGTGACGTGTCTGCTTGCACAGATAGCGGGGCCGAGCGTCTCCCTCTGGAACAATGCAGTCGCATGATCACACAGATTAACGACCACATCCAGTTGTATCTGCTTAATCACAACAGGACCTCGGGTTCTGTTTTCTCCTCCATTCTTGTTAAGGAATTTTTGCTTTCAGCGTCCCACTGAACCAGTGAATCAAGAAGAGAATGTGGCTCTTTCAGATGCCATCCTGATAATCACGGTGTGAAAAGCTGAACGACAAGCAATGGAAGACAAAGGGTTTTTGCAGCACAATAGCAAATAACACGCAGCTGGCAATGAGCTTCAAAGCTTTGTGAGGCATCACAGTAAAATGGGAATAACGGGAAGCCCCGTGCGAGGTCGCATTCCGACACAAGGTCGCCGAGACTTCATGATGAGTCTCTACATGCTGCTAATGGTCGGTCTCACTGGATGGGGAAGTTGATCGCGTGGAAATTATGTTATTCTGGACTAGGGAACAGTTGTCTGCTGCTGCTGGATGCTGCTGTCCAATGCAACTGAGTCGACCTTGAACAAGGTGCCCAGCACTGACTCGGTCAGTCTTTCCGTTTCGTTGAACAACTCATACGCCAAGACGAATTATCCAGGAATCAGGTGCCCCACGTGTTGATAGGGCCATAAAAGGACGAGACACTGGCAAGCTTGAAAAGAGATGAAGCCCATCAAATCCCCATCAAACCAGTGCCTCTTGCAAATCTTGAAGTCTTTTTACTCATGCGTTGTTGAGCGTCAATCAGATCCCTATTTCAGTGTCTGTATTGCGTATTTTAGAATCTTCTATGCCCAGGTTGAACGGTCTGATATGGGCAGCGAGAGGATTTCTGCAACCGTGATAAAGTCAAAGGTCTGGTATGATTTGGAAGCATTATGCAAGTTGAGCTCACTTCTGGGATTAGATGAATTGTGGAGATAGCCTCGGTGCTTCATCACAGGTCCGGCTACAGTCGTTCAAACGTTGCATTCATCCTGTATTTATGAGCCCAACAAATGCAGCTAGCCTTCTTTTAATGGGTTTGCGAAAGTGTCTGCGATAAGCTGCTTTCACACGTTATAAGAAGCGGCTTAGGTGTTGGCTGTTTTGCGTTATTTTGGAAGCCACCTGTGTCCCGAGAGAATTGAGTGCTGCATCACATAATTGCGATCGAAAAGGATGATCTCACTTGTTCTCGTGGTCTTTCCAGATGGTGGGCAAATGGTCACTTGTGTCTTTTGTTGAATTCTTCACCAGAACAGATTTTGTTCTACGTCGAATGTCCGCACCTCACGCGGTCTGTGTCGACACATAGATCTAGACGATGTCCGGCCAAATGATTGCCTCGTACACAAACTGCCAGCCACCGTCCACACTGCAGCCTCGCCTGGAAATGGCCTGCAGTCCACAGATTCACTGATTGTCCTGATTCTGATCAAGTCCCTCTCCAATTAGTGGAATCAATCGGAATTCGCTCTCTCATTTTGTTTCCAAGTTTTATTTGGTCACACTGCAAGTCAGGCAAATCGACTATTCCAAAGCTTCAATACAGTCTGTTTTGGTTCACATTTTCAATGTTTCCTGTTTGAGTTTCATGGTTCGATGGTGATTTTGCTTTGGTCGGTAAAACAGTGTTGTGACACCCATGGAGACTCTGGATTGCAGAACGACTTTTTCGAACTTGAATCAATAGGCCTACACTTTCAGAAAACTCACAGCTTCCGACGTTATCAGTTTGATGAATGACATTTTTCCCACTTTCTTTTCGGAGAATTCAGTGCACAACTTTAATCTGCGCACGTTGAGTGAGACGAGAAGATGCTATTTGCCATCTCCACGGGAGCAAAAACAAAAAGAGACAGAGGCGCTATCTCCGGACGTAACGACACCGCAGACATTCTTTTTCAAGAAGCCGACGTGATTTGGGTTTCAAATGAAGGGCACAGGAAGCTTATCACCCTTGAGAGCTCCCAGAGACGTACTATTTGTAAGGTGGAAAGGAAATACCATTCAAGCCGCATGCATGAAAATTCGGCAAAATGGATTAAGTTCGTTGAATTTGATCAAAGCTGCTTAAAGGTGGTTATTACTCTGTAAAAGCACTCCTGTGCATGTCAAATGTGCAAATGGCTGAGTTCAAGAAATGTTAGTCCCGTCATGGTTTGCTGTAGATCTATTTTGACACCAAGAATATTCAGAGTTTCTGTGCTCTGTTCTCTTCATTCTGATACAGAAACAGAGCTTGTTTCTTCTGCACAGCGTGATTTAGGTTTAAAAAATCGTGGATGAACACCCAGAATGGGTCCCAGGGGGACAAGCAGAATCAGCTTCGTGTTGCAATTCTGCTTTGTGCGAGACCTGCGGCCGTCAATCTCTTCGTAATTCTGCAAATATGCTTTCGGACAGGAAGGCTGCGTGTGGAACCAATGTTTCGAAGACTCTCTTTTGGTCATTGACCCATTCGTTGGTCAGTGCTGCTGCCTGACAAAAAGGAGCATTCTCACTTCAACCATGAGAGCAGAACATTTCTGTGGTCACCACGAAAGAAAATGTCCTGCCAAAAGCCACAACATTGTCCAAGTCAGGAAATCAAGTTTGGTATTCATGCTCATGCCTTCGGCCAATAAATTTTGCCAGTAACAATCATGGACAATAACAAGCGTGGCAACCAGATGGTATTTCAGCAGCAGGAAGACACAATGGCTTTCATGTGTCCACAGTCAGTGATGAATATTCCTAGATACAAAATATTCTCTGGAGAAGCCACATGTATATAATATTTTTGTGCTTCCTTGATTGGCTTCATGACTAAAATGTAGAGTGGGGCTGCCCGTTGTGTCGTTTCTTCAGCGGTGATGAGAAAAAAGCATCAGTGCTTTCTGGCCTGTAATTAAGATCCACTTGCATTCTGTAAATGGGCCATAATTGCAGGTGCTGCATGCAGCGTTAGGTTTTCGTATTACCAAGAAATCTTCAGCTCGCACACACACACACACAAACAGCATTTTTCTCATTGCCATGATTGTGCAGGTTTAACTGTTGTTGGCAGCCATGACTTGGAATTAACGCGGCAACGCGGCATTTCTGTCCATGTGACCTGCAAAAAAAAGCAAAGACAAAAAAGTTTAGATGGCTTCTGTTGCTGAGGCAAACAATGAACACTCTCCTCTTAGTTCTGAATTGTTACAGGATTTCTTTTCCTTGCTCCATACAGACCTTTGGTGCCGAACATCACATCGCCAACCACTGGACAGAGCAGGAACGGAATCTGTTGGATTTGGTTCACGCACAGACCAACTCGTGTGGTGCTTTCTGATTGACTGCAAAATTCATCCCATGTCCCAAGCAAGCAATTCTTCAACAGACGCTGAGCAAAGGTCTGCCAGGAAAGTTGTATTCAGCGCCAAGGTCACCGCTACATTGTGTGGTCATTTTAGACTTTTGCCCATTACGCTTGGGACTTTTTGGACAGAAAACGATGCTTTTTTGTGTCCAGATCATCAGGTTGGCCTTGATTTCGACCATCCGATACATTGTGGCTGCATTAGCCTGTTGTAGCGTGCAGCTTTACAGTGTTGTATGACCGCAAGGCCTTTCCCAGACAACATCCCTTTTCAGATGGGATTAACTTGGACGAGGCAGCCACAGTCTCGTTGTTTTGTGATAGACTGAATGAGAAAACACTGCTCTTTTGTTATCTGACAATGTGAATTGAACTACCGCCGGAGTACAACTCTGAATTTGACATTTAGCTCAAAAACCTGGCTCACAGCAAATGAGTGCAGTGACCTGGAAAAGGACGTACAATGCGAGCGCCGCTCCAACACGGAAAACCAACCCAAAAAAAGCCGCAAATCACAAAACCAGCCGATTATAACTAACGCGGAAGCCTTTTATCAGCTGAACGCAGCATAGGGGTTCCGAGGTAGCAGTTAGGAGCTCTGAGGCCCATTTACACCAGAATTTTGCTTTTTCCGGATCAGAGAATTCCAAAGGCAGCACTCAGCTGCAGGAGGTGGCCACCCATGCAGCAAAGTAGTGGCAGTGTCCTTATCTGCTCCAACATGGGGCAGAAAAGGCATCGCATTTGTCTACATTTTGCAGTGACCTACTGGGAACAGCAGGCCTATATCGACTGCGTACGGTGGAAAAAGCTCAGATGGTGAAACCCCTAAAACCAGCACTTACTGGTCAATTAATCTGCTGAAGGTCTCTAGTTGCAGCTGTGCATCACCAGCACACAGTAATCCTTGTCAGACTCTCCTGTCTTTGAAGCAGCTTTGTAGTGTAGATGGAATAAACCCCCAAGTTGTGATGGAAAAAAGCAATCTTGAGTGTTCCGCTAAAAGCCACTATCTGGCGTTTTACAAAC
>JAAUYG010175438.1_pt1 | contig 17786 bp, 16 predicted proteins | sample 7278091 | NCBI WGS metagenome assembly JAAUYG01 (sample SAMN14350201, study PRJNA611818) | marine sediment metagenome | isolation source: surface marine sediment (0.6m) | place: French Polynesia: Moorea | collected 2018-08
GCAGCCGAGTGACTTTTTCAAGGCACCCACGTACTGCGTAGCTGCATTTAGTACCAAAAATGGAAAGCGGAAAGTTGGGTGGATCTCATATTACAGGGTCGCTTTTAAGAAGGCAATTTGCAACTTTTGGAAAAGGCAAAATAGCTGCGTGTTGTTAAAGTTTCACAGGTACATCTAAATGACTATAGGGAAAGCGCAAGCAGACGTAAGGTAAGCAGTTCCTTCAACGCTCAGAAATTACGCTGACTTTATAAATAACACAACACATCACGTTTGTCTTCTTCTATTCGTCTGAGTCATTATGGCAGAATTGACCTTACCCAAAGCACCAGCCGCTTAGTAGTAGTAGTAGTAGTAGTAGTAGTAGTAATAGTAGTAGTAGTAGTAATAGTAGTAGTTGTAGTAGTACTAGTAGTATTCATAGTCATCATTGTCATAATATTCTCAGTCACAGTGGCAATAGTAGGAGGAACAGCAGTTAATTACCGTAGTAAAAAGTTTATTTTCAGGCGATCCAAAATTTATTTTTTTTCGAGCACATTTGACATTATAAATATTCATCCCATTTGATTTGGTGCTCTTGGAAGGATAATATACTCCACTAAGGAATATTGTATACTTCTTGTCAACTGTAACATTGGTCAGATGTAATACATGTAGTAATGGGACACTGAAACAGCTCAGTAACAGTAGTATGGTAATGCAGTTTCTCAGTACTTGCTGTAGCTGACACAGTGGTAATATTGTGTGGTTTATTAAGCAGCAGTAACCCGTGTATTTCCCCCTGGTTACCCTCATTCCCCTGTTGCATGTGTAACCAGCCCACTGAAGGGGCTCTAGACCCTGGCCTCTCCCCTACCCGACCTTTGACCCCTCTGGGAGCCCGCGGTGCTGTTACAGGTGCCGGTGAGTCTGGGACACCCAGCCACCCAGAGTGGCGGGAGGGGGCCAGCACTGGCGGACGGTCTTAGCCTGTGTGTAACTAACGGGGACGGAATACGGCTGCCTCTCAGTCGTCGGTGAGGCTGTCACAGAGCAGTGACAGGAATTATAACATGAAGTGATTCCTTTTTCCAGTCTGAGGGTCTAGGGAAAGGCGCCCTAATACCGGGAGAAGGAGGAGTGTCAGTCGCTCGCTCGCTCGCTCGGCACGTATACTTGACGTGAGCTGAACAGCTCTCGTCTTCTTGGGGACGTACCGGGTTACGGTGAAAAAGGAGTCGACTGTGGCGAGAGAGATCAAAACCCCAGAATTCCTTCAGTAACCGCAGATAGCAGCCTGTGATTGGATGAGGATACACTGCAAAAATTCTTGGTAGGTACTAAGCAATAATAAACAGTACATTTTGTACATGTTGTAAATACTTGTATGCCTAAACGTCACAGAAAGAAGCTCCTATTTTGGTGCTTGTCCAGTATGGGCTGCTTGTTGGTTGTCTGTAAAGGTGGTCATGAGGCAAGCTGAATAACTTGGTAGTTTATATACAGTGGTCCCTGTGATTTGAGACCCTCCATTTTAAGAATGCTTCGTATTTGAAGACCGTCCATTCATGGCACAGCTCTTTTCAATATAAATATCCGTCCATTATCAGATTATAAGACGGCACCTTCAAACTAAGATCAGTTTTGCATGGCTGAATGGGCGGCCTAATAATCATCATCATGGACCAATATACATGGCATAGTTCTATAGGTACTGGTATAGGTATATTTGAAAATTTAGACTTTTAAAGCATTTTATAAGACATGTATATATGTTGCGATGTTTTAATTCTAGTAGCCTCACTAAATACTTACCAGTACATGTACATGTAATATTTTCCTGACTTTAATGTTAAATGTACATGTATATATCTTCATGATCTTGTTTCCATTTATTTATTTATTTTTTTTTTTTTTTTCAATTTTTTTTATTTCTGGAGAAAGCACCATGGGCGTAAAATAGACACAGCAGGAAAAAAAAAAGACAATACACCACCATTGCAAGCCTACTGTGCACATAGACAGTGAAAGAAAACAAATCAAGCCATCATTTTGCCTGTAAGAATTCCCATTTCTTCCTATGTTTCTGTGTGGCATTTACTATATTTGACGAACTTTTCACTGCCACGCCTTCTACCATATGCACGTACTTAATAAACTTGATTGCAGCAATAACATTTAGATCCGTATTTTTACATTTTTGGGCAAAAATATATAATATTTATAATGTCTTTAAAGGTCAGGGGCCAAATTGGTTGGCGTTTATCTCACATGGAAACTCAAACAGTAAATTCCATTTCTGCATGGTCTGTGGATTATAAAATTCTTGGAATTTTTGGTTGTAGTAAGATGTACCGCACATGGTAGGATTTATTCCAAACAGCTCACAGCTAAATTATCAGAGTTGAATCAGCTGCATTCTTAGCCAAAGAAGAACTAAATGCGTGTAGCATATTAATCAGAATTATCATATTAAAGGCCTATAGTCTGGGTAACCCAGGTTTTACCCTCTGAATGCTAGCTGTTGGCCCTGATTGCTGTGTGTATTGTGGTGTCTATGGCATGATTGTGTAGGGTGAATGGGGACTGGCTGTTATGCATGTAGTGTATATAGGGTCGAGTGGGGACTGACTTGTGCCATTATGGCAATCCCCCTCCTGCCAGTCTGCCTAGCCTGCCTGGCCTTTTTGTCTTAATGCAGCGTATTAGGTCGGCTTTCAGGTTCCATCAGGGTAAATGCCTGGTGTTATTCATTCCCATTGAGATCAACAGATTTTGCTTTACTGTTGAGTTATATTAAGTGTGACTGGGCATCTACGGATATTAATGGGGCTCTCTGTATGAGTCAGGCACCTTGAAGTTTCGGAATGATCTTAAATCTAAATCTTGCGTATCACCTGAATGCTGAAGATGATACCAACTTATGACTGTGCAGGGCCACGCATACCTTTGATGTTTGCAACGGTACTTAAGTAGTTAATCGTGAAATTACATCAGCAGTATACATGTAGCAGGTCTTTTAGGGTATTTAAAGTCAGGGGCTTTAAATATTGGTGGTTTCAATTCCTTGATAACCTTGCCTCTTTCTTCATTTTTGTGCTTTTTCACACTAATTTTGCCTTGTTTTTTTATGAACATTAATAGATTCTTCTTTTCACTTATTCGCCTCATGTCCTTCAATGCTTGAGAGCTAATATTGGCCTGTTCTTTGCCTGATGGATCACTGCATTGAGCATGTTGAATGGAATTACAGGTTATACACGTATTCATACATTATGTACTAAGCGCCGTTTAGTCACTTGAACATGTTGAACGTGATCTGTATTCCTCCTTACCGGTAATACAAATTGTCTCCCTACCAGCCCTTGTAAGCTCCTAAGTTTCTGTCACGCAGCCTCCTGTTATGTCCCCGTGTCCTTATGTGTCAACCTTGTGGCTGCCTGTTATAGTTTCCATGGTTCCTGATTCAGCCCCCAGTACACCCTCCCCTCCCCTTCCTCCCCCCACCATTACTGTCTCCCCTCAGAAGTCTCCGTAGGATTCCATTTCCTGCTCAGATCAATATCTGGAATCACTTTCCTGATCTCACCCCCAGTACCAGGTCTGGTCGTATTATTTATCCTCCTATCTGTCCCACAGCGCCAAATTGCTTGGTTTGGCTTTCTGATCATATAGAAACGGCCCAGAATCAGATACAAGGCTAGCAGAAAGCCTGATGTCATACTCGTGTCTGGGACACCGTCCTGCTGCTGCCGCCACCCACATCGCCACTAAATACAAGACACGAACCAAGCTGAAAACCATCAGGATTTCCATCTATTGCATTGAGATGAAAATATTAATAATAGCTAAAGCACTCGTTACACCCGCCGACCAGCCTTGAAATAATTTATCACTGTCTGTCAAGCAATCAATTCATGTCAACCGCTATTAACATTGAAAAGTTGCGGGTAATTGTCATAAACTGCTGATGCTTATAAAAACAACACAGGATATTGCTGCCTATAGTGCAAAAGTCTTTAAGAAAGGTTGATTACTAATTTATGTATATAGATTGTCTAATACCTTAGCATGTTGTGTGATATTCGAGGTGTTAAAATTTAATAATGCTAATGCTTCGCTATACTTGTAATGAATGTGTTTTGACATGGTGATGTTATTCTTGCAGGTAATGTATTATTCGATTCTGGTTAACATTCTCCATGTACTTGGCTCATTAAAACTGGTAGCAGCATCCTTAATATATGTACAGTGGTTCTATAGTAATATACTGCTTTTTCAAGAGGTGAGTAATGTATCAATCATTTGCATCACCTTACCAGTACAGCTATTTACATCATGTACGTGTACATATAGTGGTCCCTGGAACTTAAGACCACTGTGTTTAAGAATTCCCTTCATTTTAAGACCGGTCCTCAGTGACACTATATACTCTTGTAATTTTCAATATAAAAATCCAGTATCCTTCCGTTTTAAGACAACTTTCAAATTGAAGACCATATTTTCTGGCAGAATGGGTAGTCTTAAAATGCAGGAACCACTGTACTTCTAGACTGGATAATTCTGGTAAACTTTACTGTTTTTGTTACTTGACAGATTTGTGCAGAATTCTGGAGGCATCAGTAAAGCACAGCGACTAAGACTATCGGGATCTGCCTGCCGGTGGCTGCTGTGTTTGCCAAGGATATTGCTCAGCAAATCAGAGTGCTTCACTGAAGCAATGTCATCGAACCAACACACCACCAACCAGTGCCACTCCTAGATAACTCAGTGCAGCAGACATGGCGGAGAATTTCCGTGAGGATATTTCCCTCTTCTCCCAACCCCAGACCATGTACCTCGGAGAAACCGGGCGACCGCGCCAATCCAGCAGTGATGACTCGGAGAGCGATAACGACGTCGTACCTGGGTCGTATCAGAACAGAAAACCCAGGACAATACGGACTCGTGATTCTGGAAACAGAGCGAACTCGACATCCGGACGTTCTGGCTCTGATCCGGATACATCGAGACAGACCACAGCCCTGGCCAACAATGCCAGGGGCAGTACGGATACCCAGGACCCCCCGCAAACCCCACACAGCAGGGGAACAGCACCAGAGGAACCATACGCTATCCCACCATTTGATGAAGTGCTAGGAAATGTACACGAGAAGGCGATGGCTGAGGCTGGATTCGGGCGACTTCAGTGGCTGCTACTGGTGATTCTTGGTCTCGGTCTGATGGGCGACGGGATCGAGATGCTGATGATCGCCTACATACTGCCCGGAGCTGAGAAAGACCTGTGTATGGACGACCAGATGAAGGGTTGGCTAGGTGAGTCTTTGGATGATCAGATGAAGGGTTGGCTAGGTGAGTCTTTGGATGACCAGATGAAGGGTTGGCTAGGTGAGTCTTTGGATGACCAGATGAAGGGTTGGCTAGGTAAGTCTATGGATGACCAGATGAAGGGTTGGCTAGGTGAGTCTTTGGATGACTAGATCAAAGGTAGGCAAGGCATATTGTAAGTCTGTGGATGGTCAGATGATAAGTTGGCCAAGGACAATGTCTAGATGACTACGTACAATGTAAAAGATTAGATGCATTGGGTATTTCTATAAATGACCAGATGAAAGGTTGGCTAGGTAAGTTGATGGATGGACGACCAGATGAAAGGTTGGCTAGGTGAGCCTTTGGATGACTAAATGAAAGGTTGACTAGGTAAGTCAATGGATGACCAGCTAAAAGGTTGTCTAGATAAGTTGATGGATGACCAGATAAAAGGTTGGCCAGGTAAGTCTATGGGTGTACAGATGAGAGGTTGGGTAGGTAAGTCTATAGATGGCTAGATGAAAGGTAGGCAAGGCACATGTAAGTCTGTGGATGATCAGATGGTTGGCCGAGTACAATGTCTAGATGACCACATCAAGGATTGGCTGGGTATGTCTGTAAATGAACAACGGAAAGGTTGGTTAAAAAAGTCTATGGATGACCAGATGAAAGGTTGGCTAGGTAAGTCTATAGGTGATCAGATGGAAGGTTGGTTAGGTAAGTCTGTGGATGACTGGATGAAAGGTTGGCATCAGTGGGTGACCATGCATGATGACTACTAGTATATAAATACATGTATATGAAGACCTGGCAAGACAGAAAATAACACGAATAAGGAAATAATTTATTTAAAGTTACATTATTTAGTTTAAATTTTACAGTGACTGTCAAAATGAATTATTGAGCAGCCTATATGCATGAAGATTTCGCTTCACTTTTCCTACCATGTACATGATGTATGTAGTAAACTTGTGATTGTGCTAATGGTTACATTACATACTTACACCACATCATGTGGTGTAAGTAAAGCAAGTTTGGAGCGTCAACCGTCCGTCGGTCTTCTTTCCAATCCCGGTATACTGCTGCTCTGTTGTGGTGTGACAGATTTATTAGGCCACCAACAACCAATCCAGGCACCGCAAACCTGGCCAATATAATAGAATCTGGGACGCCCCCCACTCCTCCGGCCCGGCCCGTTCCAGCCATGACTGTGTGCGGGATGACAGTTATAGAGAGAGCTGGAGATAGGGTGACGCAGAATGGGTCCCGGCAGAGTAGGTGTTGGATTTTATGAGCTGCCTTGCCCTTGTATTCAAACTGTGGTAGGGAAGAGGTCACAGTGGCAATCTCACCGAGCTGTTGTATGAGACATTACCCATAATTCCTCTCCAGGAAAGTCAATGGAGCCATGGCGTCATTTTCAAAGCGCCCTGTCAGCTTTAGCCCTCAGTAACAATATCTGGGCTATGGAATATGAAGTTGGAATACATGCATTAGTTTAGAGGGACTGGGGTGGGTGGGGGTGATTTGACTTTAGGACTCTTTTGCATACCAATGTACATACATGTGTGATATATAGCTGCATGAGCTGGCTACATGGCTATATACAATGATATATTATTGGTTATACTAAGTAAGCTGGGCCAAGAAGATTGCATGAATAGAATTATTCCTCCTGTATGTAGATAAAGGATGAAACTGCCCGAGCCTGTATGGACACTGAGCTTATAATGCATAACCATGGCCTACTGCACACCACTTTAAATCAAGCCAGAGTGTACAGGTACATGTACATGAGGTACGGTACATAGTCACATGTACCGGTACATATGTTTTAGTCAGAAGAAGAACAGCATAACATTTCCCTGGTCCAGAAGGATTGGTACCAGTTTAAGATTCATTCCCAGTACGTGTAGGAATTAACACATCACAGTGGAGTATTTGAGAACAGTTGTGCCTTCTGAATATGATTACTAGTGCATTATACATGTTATATATCCAGTAATCCCGCTCTAATAAGGACACCCTATTTGCCAAGAAATCGTGGCCACATTATAGAGGTGGTCTTTGGTGACAGGAAGAAGTAAACACATTGATAGTAGTAGCAGAAAAGATTTATGGGCTTATTATAGAGGGTGGCCTCTGTTTAGAGTGGCCACTAAGCGCTAAGAGCACAAGGCTACTGTACATGAATGTCATAGCCTGCAAAATGTACATGTTTAAATCATCGCAATGGAAAACAAGGCTTCTGTTAATGACTTGATTTCTTTCCTATGACATTTGAATGTATAAATTTATGTACTATGGTGTGAATTTCCAGCAATGACTTCTGAATATATTATCTCATGCTCTCAGAACAAAAATACCTAATAAAAAAAAGACTGGATGAATTTTTCCACTTGTATCAATACAGACATTGCCACGAAGACTGTAGAACAATAGAAAATAATCACAAGTCGCATATATACATGTACATGATGTACGGGAAACCTCATAGTCTGGGGAATGTATTTGCAGCTAGAACTTGATACGAAATGTTCGCAGTGGTTGTATGCTGTCTGTGCATAATTTCAGTGCTCTGGTCTCTCCGGTCAGTTTCTCTGTTCAAGTTTGTAACTGATCACACATATAAATGCTGACTTTGAGGTGTTACCATAGTTACGTTATCGCAGTTGGAATGTTACTCATTGGAAATATTTGTAGCATGTCATGTCAGACGAAATCCTCGGTGGCTGTGTCCTCCAGTTCTGTCATCTCCTCCTCCTCCTCCCCCTCTTCCTCGGTACACAGGCTCTGCAACGTCTCCGGTTCCACGCTGCTCAGCGACTGGTACCGGTGGCATGCACAGCGACACCTGCTGACCACAAAACACACCAGGAAGCTCAGCGTTAGACAATCCTTGGCGAGGAAGATGAAGAAGTGGGCATCGCCTGGTCTGTACTCGGACAGGACCCAGGGGAGTAGGACGAAACGGAGGATTAACAGCGGCAGGTCACACGTGACAGTGCCCAGTATCATCAGCACTCTCAGGTAGTCATTGGTTACCTGATTACCATAGTACACTGGTGGTGATGAGAACCCCGTACAGGCCACACAGACGACAAACGTCCCGATACAAACACATGCCTGGAACGCCATCGCAGTGACGCTACCACCTCCCAGCATGACGGGGACCGGTACCATGGCCGCCAGTTCCAGGCTCTGTATAGCAAGGTATAGGCTGGACTGGAGATACGGCTGCCATGCCATACGCCACCGATACCGCACACAGCGTAGCAGCACAGGCAGCAACAGGGCGCACTGGATGCTGGATAGCCAGATAGCCTGGAATAGGGACAGGGAGATACTTAGACAGGGATGGTAGAGGGGTTACACATGTTAGACAGGGATGGCAGAGGGGTTGGACATGTTAGGGATGACAGAGGGGTTAGACATGTTAGACAGGGATGGCAGTGGGGTTAGACCTTTTAGACAGGGATGGCAGTGGGGTTAGACATGTTAGACCATGTAGACAGGGATGGAAGTGGGGTTAGACATGTCACACGAAGGTCTCTATTTTAAAGTTGTATCTGCATTCACTGTGTATAGTTTGTATAACAAGTCAGACTGGATGCCCAGCGCTATCCATTTGTCATGCATTCTTTGCCTGCTACGCCTGCATGCTGTTTCGGAATTGTTCATTTGTGATATTGATCTTTAATTACTGCAATATGGTGGTACAGGTATACTAGTAGGAGGTGGATTTGCATCTGTAGTAATGAGGCAGAATATCTGTCCCTTTGCTCTGCTGAGCACACACTCTACATTTGAATGGTTTTACTGTGTTTATAACTAGCAGTAGAATACCCACCAGCAGTTCTGGAGTCTGTGGCAGCGCTGGCTGTACATCCCTGACAGCAGACAGGTTCAGTCTCAGCTCCACCAGCCGGTCTCTGTCAACCAACAACCTTACCACCGGCTGCTGACACTGAGCCGGCACTGCGGACTGGTTCCCCACACCCTGTACTGGGGCCACCGTGACACTGCTGTCCTGCATGGGCTCATTATGATGCCACAACGCACTCCCTCCTAGGCACTGGATGATGGTCTCTGCATTGGACAGGCCGTGGATCAATAACATCGGCACGGCGACCAAGGCCACTAAAGTCGGGTCGACGGCCAGATGGACAAAGCTGAAAACCAATCAGTTGCGACAGACGAGGGTGGAATTAAAATGGATAGCTTGTTGGGTTGCCTCGCCGGCAAGACTCGATCTACTTCCTACAATGAGTACATGTATTATGTACCAGAGGCCCCCTCTAATTTGGTGGGCAATCTATTTGCAAAGCCATGTGACCACATAATCAGTTGGCATTAGAGCACTGATGCAATCAACGTAGAAGCAGCAAAAGTTTTGGCTATATTAGAGAGGGTGGCCTCACTCAGAGACATGCATGTACTGTTGCAGAAAGAAGCTGCTGGTCCTTCACTCCATAGTGGCATTTTTAACGTTTAAAATGATTACCTTAGACATGATAAAGATTGTCTAGTGTCACACAATCTAGAAGTTCTACAATCCGAAATGTACATGGATTAATCATGTTTATAGCTCTGGTACATGTAGCTTGTACCAAGGACAAGTTGCAATGAAGCTTTCCTTGTACATTCCAAAATGATTTAATTCTGTTGGCAGTATTGCTACTGTGGTATATCCACTCCCCTAAAAGTGCTCAATCAATCAGTTATTGCAATCTTAATATTCACGTCAAATCTGGTATACTGTAAATTAAATTTGGAAGGAGCTTGACATTAGCATACACCGGTTTACCCAGGTTTTGGTGGACTGTTGTCATGTAAACCTTACCCTGGTCCAGACGGCACCTGCCTGCATCCAGACATGACTCCGGTTGCTGCTACTAACAACAGGAAGAACACACCAATCTCTGCCATGATCCAGAAGCCATATATCACAGTGGTATTATTGTCTCCTGGATCCTGAGACAGCCCGTAGAACAGGGCCGACTTTGGTACCAGATCCAGGGCCAGTGTGGCCAGAACCAGGATCGACCAGACCACAAACAACTGGATGTATGGCAGAACAGTCTGTCTTCTGGCTCGTGGCAATGGGACAGCCATGTTACCGTGGCAATTAGCTATTGCAGCTCTCTGGAAATTGACAAAAAAAACAACATTACCGGTATATTCCTGAATCTGAACAGGTTTTGACGAGTGTGTATGGCATAACTTCTTTGTTTATCATAAACTTTAAAGGAACATACCGGGATAATTTTTATTTTAACAAATAAAGGAAGAAGGCCAGAAAGTTTAATTCTGCTCTCAAATAGAGCTATATATATACATGTATATATGAATTTGGGAGCTTGATGATAAACTGTATCATGATCATTCAAGGTTGAAGGTTTGAGCATGGTCTCAGATGCAGTATGCAATGTCATGTGCGCATCACGAAAAAATATATACTTACATAATGTACATATAACATCACTTTAAGCATATGTATGTATATCATATACTATAGTTTCAATATCGAAGTCTTACCTTACTATACTGAGCAGCGTTAGCACAAGAGCCACTGCCGCCGCCACTGGCACCGCCGGCGATTGCTGCTGACAGCTTGTATTTCCCGGTCTGGGACATTCACACGTTAGCAGCCGCAGAAGCAGCAGCAGCCTGGTTGGTCATGGATCCGCCACTGGCCATATTAAACCCCAGGGCTGGAAATGCAGGGTGGGGGATAGGGTCTGAGGATAGGGGGACCTGTTGGCTTGGGGGAGTGGGGGGATAGGGGGGATTTCCTGTCCAGTGCCTATATACCAGAGACGGGGCAAGGTGACATGTACTATGATACTATATGGCACTGTCAGTCTCTCAGATCCCCCTCCGCCTCCTTCATCTCCACCAGCCAGTGGCAGTCTATTAGAGAGAGATTTAGCTGGGAAGCCACTCAGGGAAAGTGTGAAACCTTATTGGAGGGGACCTGACTCTAAGATATATGGGTACAGTGTTCCCAGCAACCCGTTGGTCAATATCAGAATTAGTGGTCTAAATTGCATGTCTTATACACTCAACCCGGCTCTAACGACCATCTGTATATAAAGACCACCTGCTTATAAAGACCACATTTAAAGGTCCCCACTGGTATATACTTTCCATATTATTGAACCTGCATATGAAGATCACCTGCATATAAGGACCACATTTTGTTGGTCCCTAGTATGGTGTTTATATACAAGTTTCACTGTATATAAATTATAGCGAACATGATCAACACTATCAACACTATCATTTGTGCAATTAGTTGTAGATTTTTCAATATACACAAGTACATGTGTGAATTAAGCTCTTCAAATTAGTAATAAGTGGTGACTCTTCATCATGTTCATGGCAGAAACCAGACTGCAGTTGCAAATATTCCATGCAGATGCACTAAAACTTGTAGTGAACCTTTGCAAATCTAAATTGCGATATGAATATTGTTATCTCCATTATGGATGGTTCAACGCAGACTGACATGTAGAAATCTATCATTTATCAAGCTCTGCAGCAGGTCTGGGTAAAAAAGACCAAATGTTAATGCTGTCTTGTGCATAATGAATGAGACCAAGAAAGACAGTTGTCTAGCTACAATGGGGGGTGGGGGGGCATCATTGTGCGATGTTACATTGTGTTTCTTCACATACTGGTATAGCACCAGAAGATGTATGTTGATGAATATATAAATAGTATTGAGTGACTGTGCAGCACGTTTGGTTGGCACTGAAAATGATGCATGTACACAACTTTTTGATCGAGTCTGCAGTTAATATTGCAGAGGCTGTATGAGCGTAACATACAAATCATTTACATAGTACACACAGCGTAATTGGATGAAAAGTTGTTATTTTAAACCTTACACACATTGTATTACATGTGTATATCATATAGTGTGTAATATACTTTCCTATTCTACATGTTCTAAGATCTGTCCACTGTTACACCTACATGCACGTGTGATATATTGCATTTTGATAAATTTTACACAGGGAGAAAACAGTGAGAACTGTAGGATAAAATTGGTACTGGAGTCCCCCTGTAAGGTAACCCCAAGGTCACCAAGGTCACCCCTTCTGCCATTCAGTCCATATTGGAGAGGTGTCCTTTGGTGACAGGAAGCATCACAAGTATTCATGACACTTGCTGCCAAGAAATTGTGTCCTATCTACATGATCTAGAGGGGTGTCCTCTCTAGAGAGTGTCCTTTAAGAGAGGGATCGATCACTGTACTGGTAATTGGGACTTCAAAATTAAATTACAAATGTATCGGTAATGCCCTAAAATCAATGACAGCTTTAAAAAATGTGGGGTGTGAAGCAGATAAATTTTTATATAAATCTAACTTATTGTAAACTACTGTCACTGATTTCTATGTACATGTACACTGATGTGCATCAATAACCTATAGCTGTATATTTTGTGTTCATCAGGTGGTATAGCATTTGCTGGGATGTTAGTCGGCGCCGTGGTGTGGGGAAGCCTGGCAGATCGTATCGGCCGCCGACCGACGTTGATCACCGCCCTCACTGTAAATGCCGTGTTTGCGTTTGTGGCAGCGTTTGTCCCCACCTATTGGATGTTCCTGCTGTGTCGTCTGTTCTCGGGACTCGGGTGAGTCTCAGGCCCATGCTAATGGAATGCTAACATTTACCTATGGCCTTACGTGACACTAGGGTGCCAATGCCATATTTTTAATACTTGCTCTCCTACAGCAGTGTAACGATTATGCAATGTATAATGTACATGTATACATGTATCAGTACCAGTGCTTTCATAACTACATGTACAATTTAATTTACATAGTTCTAGATAATTTGTGTTCATATTACATGTATTAGTCATTTTTAATTAGTAAGAGAAAAAAAGCTGCTTTTGTGACAATATATACCCTTCATTTCTTATAATCACTGTGACACATATAAAGTATTATTAACTTTACATATTTGAAGAAAACTCTTAATTATTAATAAACCAGAATTATTGTCGTTATTAGATTTTATAGTAAGACGACTATAAGCTTCTCTCTTAACTGTTTTTGAACCATTGTTATAGACAATACAATGTAGCTGCTAGTGTCTTACCGGTTTTGAATTTGATGTAGCAGGTATCGAGGCATATTTATATTTTGAGGGTAAGTTTTACTGTTTATTGTTGCCTTGCAGTATTGGTGGCTCTATCCCTGTGGTGATGACTTACTTTGGTGAGTTCTGTAGCAGAGAAGGTCGTGGCTGGAAACTCGGACTGCTGCTGTCATTCTGGGTGGTGGGAGGAGTTTATGTGTCGGCACTGGGCTGGCTGATTATACCTAACAGGGGTAAGTAATCGGTTCTGGATACAGTGAAACTTGTATATAAAGACCACTCTAGGGACCAACAAAATGCGGTCCTTATACACAGGTGGTCTTTATATGCATGTTAAGGTCTCCTTTGGCTGGATATCGTGACTGCTAAATTTCTTAGTACCAGGTTAATATATTTCTAAATTTCCAGTTACAATCTTAATGGATTTACGGGGGTAGATCTGGATCTAACACATCGCGTTAATATTATACTGTCATTGTTTTAGAATTTGAAAGATCATTTGTTGTATATAACCTTTGTGTTGATCCGAATAAAGATACATATATACATACATGTTCAGTAGCATGGAAAGTATACACATCAGATCCTGTAAAATATCTAAGCAGGTGGTCTTTATATACAGGTGGTCTTTAGAGCAGGTTGACTGTATTTGCACTATTGTCTGGAGTAAAGTGGGTGGTGTGGGTATAAATTGGTGTAGAATTACAGTGTATACAACATAGCTAATACTAGACAGGCAACAAGTACCACATATACATGACATAGTGATTTCATATCCATCTTCTAATGTAACACGGTCATAATATGTTTCAAACTGAATGTTTCGACATGACAGTTAGTTGCCATGTCAGACTTGTTTGAACTTACATGTACTTCCGGTAACATTTCAAAGTTATTTCAGACAGTAGTTGTTATTTCAGAGCCGTTAGAATGAGCAGGTGTTGTGCTTTCAGATTTGTATGACCTAACTATATCTGTGAATTACATGTTGCTACTTCATAGTTGTTTGACCTGAATTTTGTTGCTATTTCAGATTTTGGGTTGACCTGACTGATTGCTATTTCAGATTTATTTGATCTAACTTTGGGCTCCTATTTCAGAGTTATTTAACCAGAATTTAATTGCTATTCAGAGTTGTATAACTGGACTGTGGTTGCTATTTTGGAGTTGTTTGACAAGTGTATGGTTGCTATTTCAAGTTATATGACCAGTCTATTGTTGCTATTCCAGAGTTACATGACCAATCTATGGTTGCTCTTTCAGAATTTTTGACCAATCTATGGTTGCTATTTCAAGTTGTACAACCAGTCTTTTGTTGGCTATTCCATAATTGTTTGACCAGCCTAAAGTTGCTATTCCAGAATTTTCGACCAGTCTACAAATGGTCTAGAATAGCTACTCCAAAGTTGTATGACCAGTGTATAATTGCTATTTCAGAACTTTTGAGCAGTCTATAGTTGATATTCCAGAATTGTGTAGCCAGTCTCTTTTTATTTCACAATTGTCTGATCAGTCTATGGTTACAATTCCAGAGTTGTTTGACCAGTCTGTTGTTGGCTATTCCAGAATTGTCTGACCAGTCTAGTGTTGCTATTCCAGAGTTGTTTGGCCAGTCTAATGTTGCTATTCCACAGTTGTTTGACCAGTCTATGTTTGCTATTCCGGAGTTGTTTGACCAGTCTGTGGTTGCTATTCCAGAGTTGTTTGACCAGTCTATGGTTGCTATTCCAGAGGTTTTTTTTGTATTGATTGACACGGACAATACATGCACGAGTACAATACATACCACTGTATACACCACTGAAAACCTATACATGAATGTTACATTAGACTGTTGCAACTCACAAGGTACATAAAAACATCACATACCCCCTTTCCCTATTTTAATGGAATGAAAAAAGACCCCAGCCCCAAACTTAACTAATCAGCTCTATGGAAGGTGTGTACACTAAATATTTCTTTACTTGTGGTATTTCACTTCTTAATTTACAAAAAAAAAGTTGTTTGGCCAGTCGAGTGTTGCTATTCCAGAGTTGTTTGACCAGTCTGTGGTTGCTATTCTAGAGTTGTTTGACCAGTCTATGGTTGCTCTTCTAGAGTTGCCTGACAAGTCTATGGTTGCTATTCCAGAGTTGTCTGACCAGTCTATGGTTGCTATTCCAGAGTTGTCTGACCAGTTTGTAGTTGCTATTCTAGAGTTGCTTGACCAGTCTATTGTTGCTGTTCCAGAGTCGTTTGACCAGTCTATGGTTGCTATTCCAGAGTTGTTTGACCTGACCCTGATGCCTGACACAGAGTTTCACAGCTGGCGTGTGTTCATTCTGATCTGTATCATCCCTGTCATACTGTCCACACTAGGACTGTGTGCCATGCCGGAGAGCCCTCGCTTCCTACTCCAGGTAATAGCAGCATGACACACAATACACAGGGGAGGTTTTATATAATATCCTTTGGTCTGAATAACTGAACTTCTATTCCATTTATTGTTCTGAAAGCTTTGTAAAAAAAAATGGTAAAAGTACCGGTATATATACATTGTATTATAAATTTAGACTAACTTTTTCCTGATCACCCGGATAAACCTGCTAATCTGAGAAATGGTACTGACTTCAACAGACACTGATGCAATTTTACTGCTAAACTTTTAATCATAACAATTTTAGACAGTTCCTAAGCAACACCAGGGATTTTTACCACATACATGGTAAACACTTGGTTATACAGGTATGCATGTTCACTGTATTATATACCTGTGTATCTGGTGTCTGTTCTCCCCTGACCAGGTTGGCCGTGACCTGGAGGCCCTAGCTGTGTACAGGAAGATCTACCAGTGGAACCACACCGAGGCCGGAGCAGAGTATGAGGTGAGATACGCACATATGTAGGTACATACGTGTACAGAAATACATGGACACAGTGGTCCTCTCGTAAATAAATGCATTTAATTCTCCATCACCCCAAAGACACCTCTCTAATGAGAACAGAATTATTTGGCAGAAGCGGGTGTCCTTAGTTGGGGACGACTATTATACTTTCTAATGGAAGATAGGTAACATACTGAAACTGGACTGTTGTTAGGGAATATTGGGTTTATAATCAATTAGGGTTTTATCTACAGCAAAAAAAAAAAAACATCTGCATGTAGTGTAGCAGTGGGCAGGCAATATGAGGAGTTCATGTAGTAATGCGTACCCTAAATACAGTGCTAGTTTGGTCTTGAAAGGCAATTTGTTGTTTGTGTGTGGATATTATGTAAATACTGATTCTGCTGCTGCTGCTGGTACTACTACTACAGCTGCTGCTGCTGCTACTACCACTACATAACTACTACTACTACTGCTGCTGCTACTACTACTACTACTACTGCTGCTGCTGCTACTACTACAAAACTACTACTGCTGCTGCTGCTACTACTACAAAACTACTACTACTGTTGCTGCTGCTGCTGCTGCTACTACTACTACTACTACCACTACTACTACTACTATGGCCACAATAGTCTACTAATTCTGCTGCTACATACTTAACAAGTGATTTGTCCTGACTCAGATGCCGGAGGTGGAGATCCCTAACGTAGGAGAGTTAAGACAGGAGGAGGGAGAGGGACAGAAGGCTGACTGCTGTACCGGGGTGGCCAGGGCCATGGAAAATGTAAGACACTGGGGAAAGAGATAGCTTTTGAATATCAGCAGTGTTAGTATGTGTTACAAAGATGTATTCTTAATGACTCTGATAAAATCAAGAAAATGGTAAACTACGTGAAATGTGGGTACTATGTTCACAGTGCATCTATAGCCACCGTCATTGGAGTAAGGACGTCCGGTTGTATTTGCTAATGTTCCCTTATAGAACAGATCATATTGTTAAAGATTCAGTGAAGTCGTGAATATGTACATGTAAGTCAGTAGAATGAATCACATGCTAATAGCTTAAACTGCTACCTGTATTTTAATCCCATTAATCGTTTAACTAGCAACAACTTGATCTTACAACTAGCACAAAAAACCCAAATTTCCAGACGAGTCCAATTGCCGGTAGATAGTGTCTAATACTGAAGCGTTGTCCTTTGAGAGAATGACATCAGTCTGTATGTCCCTAGCCAGAAGACCTGGCTCGTCTGCAGCTACATGTATTGCTATTTTCTGATGGCTGTGTTAGGTGTGTAACCATCAAAAAGTGTCAAATAACTGGGCTTGCAGGAGACAGGTCTTCCGGCTAGTTAATTGGGGCATCCCGTCCCAGACGGGATCCCCTATGGGTTTGCCGACTTTTTTTTTTTTTCTTCCGCCACACTTTCGGTGGCCACTTGTTGGGAAGAAAAAAACAACGGATTGGGCTGAAATTTTGCACAACCATACTTATGGACATGCTTCAGGTCGA
>JAAUYG010129969.1_pt1 | contig 17785 bp, 12 predicted proteins | sample 7278091 | NCBI WGS metagenome assembly JAAUYG01 (sample SAMN14350201, study PRJNA611818) | marine sediment metagenome | isolation source: surface marine sediment (0.6m) | place: French Polynesia: Moorea | collected 2018-08
CCATCCACGACCCATTAATAAATTATCCCAGGAACTTCTAAAGAATTAAGCATGTTAGGAAAAAAAAAAAAAAAAAAAAAAAAAAAAAAAAAAAAAAAAAAAAAAAGTATTTATTTTAAAAATAAAAATTTTTGGTTACACAACAAAACAAATTTTTTTTATTATTAATGAACAAATATATAAATATTTTTTTGGGTCACCCCCCCCACTTTACATCTTCAAAATAAAAATATAACTTTTTTTTTTTTTATTTATTTTTTTTTTTTTTTTTTTTGGGGGGGGGACCTTCAACACTGAAAAAAAAATATGAAAAATTAATACTTGCTATGGATCCTGGGAGGGGGGAAACATAAGACAACTCCCTCTCCATCCTCCCATGTCCTTGTTTGTGGAATAGCATTTAACGTATTTAGCAAGTGACTGCAAGATGCCATCTCCATTTGAGATAAAGACTGAGCAATAGTAAGGTTTTGCAGATTGTTCAAATGACTGTAAGTGGGCGATGTTAACATCTATAAAACAACAGAATATTGCCACTTATTGGAACTTTTCAATCACGATTCCTTGCGGCATTAGGTTTCAGCATCATAACAGATACTGTCCCATTATAAAATACTGTCAGATGCAGCGATGAATCATTCTCCCACCCTGTCCCAGTCGCATCTCTGTATTGGTCAAGTTTCTGCATTTTTGGTGAAATTGGTTCAACTTATATTTGTGTGAGAGAGCCTTTCCAGGTTTTTATGTGTTGTGATATGGCTGTAGGCGAAATGTATACCGCTAATAATTCTTGTTTTAATGGTCCCAGCCCTATGGCACGCCATTGCTTCAATATTCACGACGAGCCAATTCTGAAATCCCTCTACGACGACAACCAGCGCATTGAGCCGGAGTGGTACATGCCGGTCATACCCATGGTGCTTGTCAATGGGGCAGAAGGAATCGGAACCGGCTGGAGCACAAAGATCCCGAACTTTGATCCGAGAGAAATTGTGAACAACATCAGACGGATGCTGGACGGGGAGGATTCCTTACCAATGGTTTGTTTATTGACAGAAGTTTCATAATGATCATAACGACACATAGCAGAATATTTGGGTGTATGTATCTCCCTGTGTATGTTCGACCCATGGGTTTCAAAACATGAATCAATACAATGCAATTAGAAGGTGCAAACAGATCACTAAACCCAGCTAGGCCTGAAGGACTGTTTCTTGTTGATAGTACCAGTCCATAATCCGTTATACCGTGTTCAGTCTCAATGGGTGTTTCCAGCAAGTCGTTTATCAGTTTGTGAAAGTCTTGTTTACCAGGCCAGAATATATAAAGGTTAGTTACTTTGTTGAATGATAAGGTGTTTAAACTAATTTGAATATTTCCAGCTTCCATGCTTCAAAAACTTCAAGGGTACAATTGAGCAAATCGATGACCAGCGATTTCTCGTCAACGGCGAAGTTTCGCTGATTGATGAAACGACCTTAGAGATCACGGAACTCCCTGTGCGATCATGGACCCAGTCATACAAAGAGTCTGTTCTGGAACCAATGTTGCAGGGAACAGACAAAACTCCTCCACTCATTACGTGAGTGTCTCATCAAATCCACACCCCTTTTCTATCTCCTTAATTGTCAGTATTGTTAAAAGGATATTATTAACAATTATCGTCCCTTTCAAACTGCCGTTTTGAAATAAATATTGTGATATGAATACTTGTCATGTGCATAATTATATCACAATGATCAACCAATCTTGTGTGACACACATGTAGTCAAATGGGTGCATGGTTATGTTTGTTGATTTGGAGTGTCAATGTGCTCTTTAGCGGCTTTTTTCCACACTTAGAACACGGTGCACAAGGCAAGGCTCATGCCAAAATGTCCCTTTCTGTAAAAGTAGAAATGTTTATGTGGAATTATTCCACTTATCTTGTGATCCAAAACAAAATTGCAAAACTTCCTGAGAAGGTAAATAATGCTATTTTTGCTGCCAGTATTACTATTTGGCACCAAATTTAAATTCTTGCATTTCATTCAGTGATTACAAAGAGTACCACACGGACACCACAGTGCGATTTGTGGTAAAAATGAGCGCAGACAAACTGGCACGAGCAGAAGAGGAAGGGCTTCACAAAGTCTTCAAGCTGCAGACTACTATCAGCACTGCCTCCATGGTTAGTTCAGCATGAAGTAACATGCTCTTTTACAGCTGAGCTCTTCCACTGTTGATATGGAAATACCCAGCAATAGAACATTTACATGGCCTCACGGATGGTGTTTGAAGCAGAAAATCTGTAAAAATGTTTGACTTTGCTTGATAGGGGGTGGGGGTGGGATTATGCATGGCAAACGCAAATGAGGTAGGGGAGATGTTCATGGATAGAAAATGTAAATGATGGAGGTATTCATGCACAATCAATGTATATGACATGGGGGGGGGGAGTATTCATGCAAGGCCACTGTAAGTGACACTGTTTGGTTATTTCAACAGAGCTACTTAACTCGGTGGCACAACTACTTGAGTTGTAACAAAATCTTACCAAAGCAACTTCATATTGAGTACTTTGCTGAAACTATTGTTAATAATACAATGCATTAATGAAGGGTTAGAGAATATATTAGTATTATTATAAATAAATGACGAAATGTTGCTTTCGTTAGATCGACCTATATGATTGACAGAAAGAATAGTGGTTGTAATGTACACCTATGCAAAATATTGCTTTTGGGAGTGATCCACATATTTTGTCCCCACATTGTGTCAAAATATCCACTACCTTATTTTGATGACACTAGGTCCTCTTTGATTCGAACGGCTGTATCCGTCGCTTCCACAATGTTGGTGAGATTCTCAAAGAGTTTTATGACTTGAGGCTAGACTTCTACCAGAGGCGAAAGGATTACCTCGAGGGAATGCTCGCCGCCGAGTCGCTTAAGCTCGATAACATTGCTCGCTTCATATGTGAGAAGATCGATGGGACTATAGTCATCGGTATGGAAAAGGAGCCTTGGTTAGCTTGGCTGCAAACAAAATTAATGCACTTATAGCTTAGCTGTAAACAAAATTAATGTACTTATTTCAGGTTGATCTGTCTCAGTATCAGATTTGTATAGCATTGTTTAAGAATATATGTCTTGTATTAAACCTCAAAAATTGATTGTTAAGGTTGATAAATGGTATGTACATGTATATATATAAAGAGAAAGAGAGATTATAGAAATTGTTTAATTTCTTGGACTCTGTATCAACAGCACTGACTGTGTGCATTTGTTTGCTCTTCAGAGAACAAGCCAAAGAAGGAAATAATCCAGACATTGACGAGGCGTGGCTATGATCCTGATCCTGTTAAAACGTGGAAGGATGCACAAAGCAAGCTTCAGGTAGGAAGATCTATTCTGTGAAAATCGACGGGTGGGGAAGGGGGCCAGGAACTAGAAGTGAATGCTTATACACTGTGTAGACATATCAAGGATAATATATATGTGCATAAGCAGCATGGCTTTGTTATTGCGCCTGAAATGTTTCTTGTTGCTCAGTATTTATCTGTCACAGTAGTGCACTGCATAATTTCGATGTACAAGATCGACGAGATTCTTGTTTGCTTTCTGCCAGAGCCTGGATGATGACGACGAGGATGACAACACCGACTCCCAGAGTGCCGTGTCGGTGTCCAACGAGAAATCGAGCTACAACTACCTATTAAGTCTGCCCCTGTGGAGCCTAACAAAGGAGAAGAAAGATGAGTTACTGAAGCAGAGAGACGCCAAAGCTGAGGAGCTCTACGAACTGCGACGAAAATCACCGCCAGATTTGTGGCGAATCGATCTCAATGCCCTACTGGAAGAACTAGATGTAGGTTACGAGGGAAATAGATGTCAGGCCATTGTCGGCCAGATCCTTGACGTAGCATGTCTGAAACAAAACAAGGACGATTTTTGGTCCGACTGTAGTCAATACATTTGGTGTCACCATGGCAATGAAAAAAATAAGTAATGGCATTAATTTTGTGAAATAGCTGCCATGCGTCGGAAATGATATGAAAATACTTGTTAGTTGCTAGTACTTGTTATATGTTAGCAGCTTAGAGTGCTAGTATTGCAATACAGTGGTTTTACTTTGTAGCTGGGCATTTGAATAGTGAATTCTTTAATCACCTATAATCCACACGTTGAGACTGGGTGGAAGTGTATCACTCTTGGCTTTCTCCGGTCTTGAACAGAAAGTGGAGAAGAAAGAGAAGGAGGAAGAGTTGATGGGTATCTCAGCAACCACCAAACCTGCCAAGGGGAAAGGAGGCAGGGCTCGGAAAGCGGCAGTGGAAACACAGCCATCTCCGATGGGCCAGCGTGTTGTCCCACGGGTGGATGCAGCTCTCAAGGCTAAGGTAGAAGCTGCCAACGCCAGGAAAAAGAAACAGCAGGTAAATGCTAACTTAAATGTAAACTCTTTCTTGCCAGTTCTTAGAATACTTCTGTGCTTTACTATAAGCATGGGAGCATAACTGTCAGTTATCAAAGACATTGCTTACTACAACTACACTCGATCAATTCATAACTAATGCAGCTTCTCACGGAGAACTGCTAACAGCCAGCCAAAGGTGATTACCGGACATATCACTTGACAAAAAGTACTGTTTTGAAAACATGGCTGAGGGGTTTGGGGAACTTTTCCAGTGGTACCAATACAGATAGGTTCAAAGTTAGGAGAGTATCAAAACTACAAATGTTCCATTGTGAACAGGCAATTAATCAATATGGCTTCTTAAAAATATTTGAAAGAAGAGAAAAATGTTGCTCATCAAATTTGCTCCCAATGCTAAAGATTTACATTGTGATTGTATAATACATATTATGTCCTTGCGTGAATTTTGGTTTTGGAGAAAGCCTTTGTGCCAAATCAGTTCTTGAACTTTGGTTTATCAGCAGAAACTTTTGTATTATATGTTCATAGGTACTACAAGTAAATATGGCTTTATTACTGTTTGTGCTTTTGATACCATTGTAGTTCAGTAGATGTTTTACGTTGAGCTCACTTCATTTACTATATTTTTCAGTTGAAGAAAGAGCTTGGGGGTGACCCAGAATCACTCTATGGGGACGATGACGAACCCAAATCCTTGGCAGATCGCATTGGAAAAGTCAAACAGAAAACAGGTATTGTAGATTATGGAACAAATGTATCTTTCGTCTGCTTTATTATGATTTCCTCCGTTGATGTTTCTTTGTGTATCTGTTTCGTGTTGGGTGCTACGTGTAGATAGCCTTTCTAGCTTTGCGGTAGGCTAGTCATCTCCTGTACAGTAATGGTTCTGACTAATTAAAATGAGAAAGGGATTTTTAATAGCGTTTTCTCCAGGTGGCATTTCTCTTACATCGTTAGAAGTCTCGGTGCAACAGGACACGGAATAATATGGAAATCGAGGATTACGAGTAAACAAAAGCACAAAAAGACCCGGCATGTTTAGAATGGTAATTACATGCAGTCCATTGCAAAGGGCGATACAGCAGCAAAAATTGTAGTGTGTAACAAAAGCCAACAATGAACCTAGTAGTTTCAGTGAAGTAGACCCTTAAAGTTTGAAGAACCTCTTTTGTTTTGAAACCCATGGACAACCAGAATAGTACCATATAGGGTGCGTTTTAGGGTTAGTCACCTTATGCAGGACATCGCCAAAACTGCACAAACTGGGTTGGTTCGCTGAGCAGATGCATTGATTATGACCCTGTAAAAACAATACATCGCTTTGCCCTGTTGAAAGTAAAACTCAGGGAGGAACCTAGGCCAACTGATGGCTGGGTACTGATGGCTGGGTGCCAACTGGACAAAAGGTCTATACAAAACTATTGAACGAAATTTGAACACTTGCTTCTAAGACTTCCATTCTGTCTGAAAACTGGACATTTCAAGGGCTGAAGAGAGAGGACAAGAAACAAGGAAACATAATGGATGCCTTTTCCAAAGCGACATCCATTGCAAAGAAACAGAAAGCACAGAAATCTGACGATGTGCTGTCCCTTTCAGATGACAGCGATGCAGGTAGTCTTAACTCGAGCAATGTTTTTTCAATACCAGTTTCTAAACAGGGAGAGGTTATTTACGCACCCTTGCCTGGCCATGAACTTTCATAGGCCGAGAATTCCTTTCCAATTAACTATTCATTTTAACATCGTTTTGTTCTATGTTTACACCGGCTATGTTTTGGTTTATTATTGACTGCTCTAAGTCACAGGGTAACTGTTGAAACACAGATAGAGAGAAAGAATATACTTTACTCAGGTAGAGATGCTGAAATGAGCCTAGTTTCCAAGCTGTATACAATGTGTTGTACCGATAGATAGCATAACACCAAGCTGTATACAATGTGTTGTACCGATAGATAGCATAACACTCGTGCAGGTATAAGGGTGCTGTTGGCAGATCGTTAACCGGAAAGATCTTTCACATTTTAATCACATACTAATTCTGACTAATTTATGTTCTGTGATAATAGACCACGATTTGATGTCATTTGGCAGCAGGTTGATATATACAGGAGCTTGATATGATAAGACACCCCAAAAATGTAACTTTTAACATTTATTTCTGGTAGAAATTTCTTTTTTGTGCTCTACTGTTTCTCGACTATGTCTAAGTGTTTATCTTTCAGGATCTCAATGCAATAGTCATCAATATCCTTATTCACAACGTTAAGGCAGTTTTTCTGCTAACACCACACTAATTTCATGTTTAATACTTCTTGCAGGTAGCTATCTTGTCCTCAAATGGATATTCTAAAAAGAAAAAAAATCCTGGCAACTAACAATTTGTAGTCTTCATTTTGGTGTCATACGGCTTTGTTCAGACATCTGCAGTGTAACTTCAATTTTGATGCAGGTGAAATTTGAATAATGGTGGTTTGAACGTTGGACAAGCAAAATATGTCAATACATTTCAAGAGCTTAAAAAAAATCCCAGCATTGAATAACAATCTGTTTCAGATGCATTTATTTTGGATTACATGTTACAAATATTTTTATATATTCGGACCTACCTTTGTATATATGCATTTCTATGTTTGAGCTATTTTAATCCGGTATGGATTCCTCAAATTTCGGTTGCTCTTTTTTTTTCAGCGCTGACACCCGAGAAGAGAGCTGCCCTCTCGCCAAAGAAAAGGGGCAAAAAGAAAGACGAGTGGGATTCCGACCTGTCTGACTCGGAATACATAAAAAAGAAATCGAGCAAACGGAAGCCGTTTGAAAGCTCGGACGAGGAGGATGAATTCTCAGCTAAGAAGAAGAAGGTAGTAAAGCCCAAATAACATTATAAAGTAATAGAAATACCTCTGGAGTAAAAAATAAATTAGAAACAGGTTCTGCAATCTGGTATAGTGCACTGTTGAAGGTTAAAGTCAATTTTGGGAGAAATGATGGGTTATATGCTGCCTTTTCAGCGGTAGTATACACTTCTGTTCCCCATGTATTTACAATTCTGTCTGGAATGTCTCATTCTACATGTAGATGAACAGGCAAAATATCTAGACTGGTGCTGATCGGAGTATTTTTTATATCAGATATTTCTTATGTACAGTAATCCGGATCATATTCTGGCATAACCACAGAACTTTTTGGGATCAATCCTTTTCAATAATAGCAATATACAGTTTGAAGTTACAGTTTAAGTTTAAAATACTTTATTTTTTTCTTTGTTCGTTCTGCCTTCCAGAAGCGACATGGAAGCGACGATGATGACTTTGAACTGAATGACGATGTTGGATTGACTGTTCAACCTCGGGCTCGCGAAGGTCGTGCCAGAAAGCCAATCAAGTATGACTTTGGCGACGATGAGGACGAGGTAAACGATGATGAAGATGAAATTATCCCCAAGCCCAAGTCGAGAGCCCCGGCATATGTTTCAGATGAAGAATCGGACAATGACGATTATGCCATGCCTGCTCCCTCGGAGAGCCAATCAGCATCCTCGATTCCAGTAAGTTTTGTTGTGAAATTACATTACTCTCGGATAAATTCGATTCCCAACAGATTTAAGGGTCAGAAAATGTATTGGTGTAATTCTTAACCTTACTAATGCACAGTCTTTATTTGCAAGTCGAAATGTCAAGAAGTGGGCCGTTATGAAATCCGACATCAAAAATTGCCATATCTAGCACTATGATGCATAGAACCCATTATGTCTGCACTACTATTGAAAGGCTTTTAGATATACATGTATGTGCACTGCACGTTTATTGTTTCAATTTATCTGGTGTGTTGTATCTAGAGCCATATCGGACTAATTTTAACAACACTGGACCTTTGATATGATTATGTAACCGTTACAAATTGCTGTACCATTAACGTGAAGTGCTTTAGTTTGCAAGTTGGTATGGAGTGTATTTCGACCTTTCGCAGAATGTCCGTTAATTGCTACCCAACTGATATTTCAGGAACCTCAGGCAGCTAACGGCGTGGGAGATGACATATGGCCGGTAGAATCCGATCACGACAGTGATGACATGCCGTATGAAATAGGTAAACTTATTAACGGCTTGATGTCAGATTTAGTGTTGAACCTCTGTTTTACTTTTCAGTACGGAGATAATATTTTCCACATACTTCCAAGTGTCCGATAGTGATCCCATCTGAAGGCAATGGCTACTTATATTGGTTGGCTATAAGTTAATGCCAAAATTTGGGGCGTTTCAGAATTAAGGCCACTTTGGCTCCCAATCCTGGGTGGTTTTAACTCCAGAGCTCCACTGTACGTTAAAACAACAACAAAACAGAAAACATTGCACTGTAGTCTTTGCAATTATAAAATATGTGACGTATGCTTTAAGATGTTGATGGCAAACTGACCAACCCATTCTGATACCTCTGTGGGTGATTTCTTTTCAGATGACTCGCCAGTCAAACCGCCAAGCAAAAAGCCTGCACCCAAGAAGGCAGTAGTATCAGATGACGAGGATGGAGACTGTAAGTACTACCGTATGTTATTTCCGCACTATTAAAACATGCAGGGAGGGCGTTTCACTAAAAAAAAATAGTGAGCTTTTTATTGTGAGCAAATTCGCTCACTGTTTTTCAGGAGTCCGTTTTGATTTAGTGAGCTTTTTATTTTGCGTTTCACAAAAACACTCATTATTCGTTCGGCAACCTTCGGAAACCTCGTTACTTTTCCAGAGCTATTCTAGACAGATTCTTCAATGTTAGCCCTCATTTTTGAGAGTAGCATTCCTAGAAAAATATCAGAAAAAAGGATTCCGTAGTGCAAAATATATTTTTCCACATCATAAAATCTATTTCACGGTCACATAAGGACAATTTAGTGATCATTTTGGAAATAGTGAGGGAAATCGCTCATAACTTTCTTAGTGAAACACTCCCCAGGTCACGAACAATTTTTTTAGTTTAACTTTTACTGTTGAATAATTTGTCAAAGACAGTTTTAGAAGTCCGTGTAAGGGTTGTACCCTGACAAAAGTTATTATATTCTGTTATAAATTAAGATGCCACATTTTAAACAATGCCACAATGAAATCAGACCTGGTTTTCAACACATTGGATTGCAAAACTTTTTTAGCAAGTTTTGTCAAAGTTTGCATAGAATGTGTCGGGAGCTATTGTTATTCCAGCAAGTAGGTTAATGAAAGAAGTTTTGTTAAACTAGATTAAATATAGTAAAGAAGAGTATGCTGGTTTGTCCATATGGAACTCGCTGCCGAACACTTAAAAGGTCTCCTGGTATATTTTCTAGACTATTCAAGAAATATCTGGTCATGAAACATGTGCAGTAACCATACTTAAAAAGTGCACTGTGATATATAATGCGATAACTTAATGGGTATAATTTTGTGTAAGGTTATAACTGGTTGTTCAAATTCTTGTCTTGCAGCTTTTGACCCGTTTCCTGCCAAAAAGCCAGCCCCTAAGAAGAAAGCAGCTCCAGAAGCCAAGAAAGGTAAACAGACAGATACAAGATACTGGATTCTTTCAAATGCAGCTCCGTAGTGTAACAGATTTTATGCCTTTTCAGTATGAGAAGCTGTACCATCTGCAAAGTTGAGTAATAATTTATGCTCCCTGTAATAGCAGTATCCAACTTTTCTTCTGTGTCTTCTCCAAACCGTAGAAGTAGATCATGTAATCTAAACCCTAGAATTAAGAATAGTCTTAAAACTGGTGAACATGTTTTAAAGATTTTCAGTTTTGTAGATGTTATGTTACATCATGGTTTTGGTGGTAGCCTTCTAGTTTTTGCGGTTCAACATATTGTCAAACATTGATGGTTTTCCAGATAAGCCAAAGAAAAATCCAGTAAAGCGCGCAAAAAAGGATCCCTTCGATTCAGATGAGGACGGTAAGTGTTTGCAGGTGTCTTCTAAATAAAAGGAAAACTGCCGAAAAAAATTCAACCATGTTTAAGAAATTTTAAGTCAACTATGCTATAATAATGTAGACTATGTTATGTGTTGAACGATTGTCATATCCATTGCTTTAGTTTCAGCTGTGTGATATTAAAACGTTTGTACTTTAAACATAAGAAATATATTGACCCTTGTGAAGCAGTTAATTGTTAATGTTCGAGTTCAGGGTACTCTTTTGAATTATTACCTTTGGGCAAGTTTTGCTGCATAAACTGTGTTTAGTTTATGTGTGTTTGAAACAGGGTATGGGGTACCAACTTAATAAAATGCATGGTCTGGTAATATAAGAATACTGTTCTATTACACACATCTCTTCTATGGTCACAAGATTTGTTTCTTTCCCCCTACAGATAAACCCAAGAAAAGGAGCAGGCCGAAGGCTGCAGCTAAGAAGCCTAAGTTTGACTCAGACGATGAGGAGGATATGTTTTTGCCAAAAGCCAAAGCTGCCAAGGTTTGTGTATGCAGTATTGTGTACTTCCTTTGGAAAGATTAACAATAAATAATTCAAATTGATTGATTGTGAAATGATTACACAAGTATTTTCTGTAGTGTAGTACAGAGTCTTACATTAATTATTTCAGCTAGTATTTTAAGAATATTTGCAGTTAATTCATGAATGATGCCGATTGGTGTTAAACAAGGTCCGGGCAAAAGAAATTAATGTGACTAATCTATGATACATCTCATTAAGTATAATGTTATTTGCTCTATCTTTTTTCCTGAAAATTACTTCAACAAATTAATTGGGTTTAAGAATTTTGAACAGACTTAAGATGGTTGTTCAAATTTTGATTTTCATTGTTTTATGAAGAACATTAGGTGTATACATGATAAAGTAAGGTGTTTGAAATTGTATCGGATGATTTAAAGTGTACCAGGACTAGTCCTGAGAACAAATTTCCCATCATGTTTTTCAGGGAAGGAAGAAGAAGATGGAAAGCGAGGACGATGACGATTTTGCTATGGATGACATGGATGATTATCAACCCCGAGCGAGAGCGGGTCGAGCCAGACAGCCCGTAAAATACAACTTTGGCGACGACGACGATGATGACGACGATTATTAAATAGCTGTATCTGGCAGTATTGTGTTGTTGGTGTGTCTACAAATACCCACTTGTCCCGCAAGGCTGTGTGCCATAAACAGAAGCTGAACTGTTGCCATTTGTTATCCATGGCACATGGATAATGAAGCAAATGCCAGTTCCAGGCACAAACTCAGTTTACCTGGGAGATATAGGATTTCGATGAAGAATGGAAGCTGTCCCAGTACCTGTGTTTTAAAGGGGTATACTATATATTTACTCGAAGGTTCAATTTGATAGGATTTGTGGTTCTATTGAGTACTTAAGTACTCTGCTATTCCTGCATTGTTTAGTAAAGCTGTATTATATGCGCATGTTAATAGCACACATCTATACCGCGATCTTAGTGTCCCTGTTAAACTGTGACAGAAAGCAAGTGTGCCAGAGTTTGCGAAAGAGTGAGCGAGGTCATGTGTGGCATGTAAGAGATGTTCTCTTAACTATTCAAGGCATTTATGTTTATAGTGCAAATTTAGTTAAGCATACTTTAAAAGGAAAGCCAGTGTGTGCTTGGGACTTTTTATGCTCTATACATACGTTTACATAATCATTTTATGTACTGTAATTTATGGCAATGTATTTGGTCTAGTCTGTGGAGGGATTCATTTCAAAACTGCTAGTAAGTAGATTCAGAAAACATTGCTGCTCAAAATTCTTGAATCAGAAATCTGCATTTATGGCAAGATCCAGGGTGGGTTGGGCTGTTCTGAGTTTGAAACAAGGACTTTGTTTGCATTAGTTGCATTTCATAAGGGATAGACTTATTACAAATTTTAAATTAACTCTGTTGTGAAGTTAATCTCACTTTGTGGTTGTATTAATGTCTAAAATAATCCTTATATATTTCTCCCAGTGAATAGGCCATGGACAGTATCATGACATGGATACTTAATAGAGTATTATTTTGGACTGATCAGTTGAAAACACCCTGTGTAAAGGTGGTCTTATAGTGATAATAAATAGTGGTGAAAAACAGAATTGGGACTTTTACTTGTTTTTTGTTTCACAGAAGCTTTTGCACTGAATATCTAGTTGAATGGTATACAGCAGTTTCAACATTGTGATGACAAACAGCCCTATTGTACCCAGAACCCTAGCAAGGATCAATCTCATCTTGTAACAGTTTGCAGCTTAAATCTGGGGCCAGTCTATAGAACATCGCAAACCTAGTACCTTGAATCCCAGCACGCTTTATTACGGATCAAGTTGTTACTAGAACCCTGCAGATGAGATCTGAGGCCTGTTTATAGACAAAATCTCGATATAAATGAAAAGTCCCAGCACCCTAGCAAGGATAAAGCTGATTCGATCCTACAACACTTTGCAGTTCAGACAATGTTAGATCAGGGGCCAGTATATAGAAAAATTTAAATACAAAGTTAACTGTTCCAACACCCTAACAAGGATATGGCCCATCCTAGAATACTTTCTGAACATCTGCTGATCGTCTTGGTCACCTAGCCGGAAAACCTGGCCCCTCAAGCCGTTTTACTACTATTTTTACACCTTCTGACTTGACCCGACATGATGACACGGCTTTCGGCCATCCGTGCAATTATATCAGGTCCAAGTCAAAAGGTGTAAAAAACCTAGTCAAACGGCTTGAGGAGCCAGGTTTTCCAGCTACTTGGTCACCTTGACAGCCATGACGTTCTCCTTGCTAAAGATGGAGTTTGGTTTCAATATAAGACTTATAATTTAAGAAACCAGCGCCAAAAGCCTACTTTTATGAAGCAACTATCTGGAAATGCCCTTAAGATTTCTGTTAATATAATAATACTACACAGTCGGTTGCTGTGCAATGTCAAGGGGCATCCCAGTTGCAAAAAATACCGAGGTCAACAAAAGAGGGAAAGTAGTTTGCTGTATATGTCCTTGCAGAGGCGCAGTACCTAATAGACGTGCAAGCCCTTCCAACAAGAAACATGAACATTTGGTAAAGGACAAATTCACACTAACTGCCTGATAAAACATCAAAAGATTGTCAAGAAACTAAAATTCAAGCAATATTCCAGCCCGTTTGGCTGCCACACGCACAAATCACCACTTGTAAACAAAGGTCCACATGCCTCCTGTTACTGTGTATAGGCGTAGATATAACAATTTTTAGCTCTGCTTTGTGCTACTGCACAGCAAAGCTACTGTTGTCACGAGGGCATCCGTCCTAGTAAGTAGTTAGTGTGTATAGAATATTTTTGACTTAAATCTGGGCCTCAGGGGTAAGTATTCAGTGTATATTGAGTACTTTTGACACTGACTTTTAAGTGTAAGTTCAGTTTGGGATCATTCGTTGCATTTCTAATTTTCGGTGACCTTTTATCTTGAAAACTGCTGGTCGTAGAGCGAAACAGACCAATAGGCCTCTGAGGTAAGTACATGTATACTGTATATAGAATACATTTGACTGTTAAGTGTTCCAGTTCAGTTTGGGTTATTCGGTGCATTTCCGATTTTTGATGGCCTTATGTATCTTGGCTAGTCAGAGCGAAATGGACCAAAATTTTGGCCTCAGAGGTAAGTCTTTCATGCATACAGAGTACTTTTCACTGTGAAGTGTTCAAGGTCAGTTTGGGGGCATTCAGTGCATTTCCAGTTTTTGACGACCTTGTATCTACTTTTGACTTAAATATTCAGGAACCTTTGTACTGCTACGTTTATACCTTACTGGTACTCTTTTATCTAGCAAGTGACCAAGCAGAATATCAAGGCCCCTGGGCCTCCTGTTAGGTTATCAGGTTATTAGACTTGGCCTAAATGCACCATAGTAACTGGTTCTTGCACTTAATTTTTATTGTGATGAATAAGCAGAACAAAATGCATAAGGCACATAGCAATAACTGCCTGTCTGTAAGTTACACCACATGTTGCGTATGACAACGCAAAATATTTCCCAAAGGAAAAGCCACCTCGGTAATCTGATAGGTACATGTATGCATAAAAGCAGATACATGTACTGGTATCTATCTTTATATGATGTACACAACTACTTTGAAATGAATGTACCAAGGATGGAAACAGCTTCACATCCAATCATTTTGTGCAATTGCTCGCTTATATTGTTTCACAGAATATAATTGGATACTGTACATGCAAAGCTTTTACAACAACAACAAACTTAAGACATTTTAGTTTAATGTTGCTCTGGTCAAGTTCAGGATGTTATTTTGAACCCAGTTTTCTTAAGTTTAATTCCATTCCAGGCAAACACAGTATTAGACCTCCATTGACTTAATTCTGGCCAGACTTCTGGATCATTGGGACATCAGCAATGCATATACGCCACATACCACATTTTACTGCTAGTCTGCATGCAACATATCAGTAGTATATAAATGTTACACCATTGCAAAAACTCATGTTCGTACATGCTCAGCACGAGCAATGTGGCTTGCAAAGTCATAGCAGTCTCGACTGGCATAACCGCAAATATTGCACTCCAGCGGATCATGAAATCCATGGCAGCCCATATGAATTGTATACATGACAAAATCGATGAAATATATGCCACAGGTGGTGCAAAAGTGCATGTCTTCCAAAGATGGTTGTCTGTTTTGAGGATACGGCCTTGGGAATGGTCTCATGGACTGTAGATCGTTCTGCCGCTGTGTTTTGTCCATGGACACCGGTGTTCCTCTTGGAGGAGTTGGCATATCCAAAGCATCCTTTGGGGACAAATCCTGGCTCGTATCAGACTGGCATGGTGAGTCTTTACTGGCTTTTGAATGACTCGGAGATTTCAAACTTGACTTTATGCTTATCAAACCAGAATTCACAGTTATTGGCTGGGTCTTCCGTAATTGTTTTGGATGATAAACTGAAGTTCCCTCCTCTGAGGTACATACATCATCGTTCAAGTTTACTTCATCCATTGGCTCTGGCTTTACTATCAAATACGGACTCTGTATATTACCTTTGCTCTTCCAGTCTTTGACAGTTTTATTTTTCACTGCCAGTCGAGCTGACGCTTTAGGCACCGGGCTGATCACACGGGTGCCGTTTGACATGGATGGGACTTGCGTCTTTTGGGCAGCCACCTCTGACACCTCTTCTGTAGATCGTTCAGAACCCAAATCACTGCTTTCACGATCACTGCAGAGGAAAGATGGTGGTCTGGTGCTGTTGTGCAATGACTGTGCCTTCTTCTTGTCTTGACCTGGTTCAGCAGGTGATTGGAGACGATCCTGCTTGCCAGCGGAGGAACCATCTTCTACAACTTTATCATACATGGAGGACTCAAACTGGAGACTGCCTGCAGACATAGCATTAGGATACTTCTTAAGTTGTGATGATTCTCCAGACTGATGCTGTTGTTTTAAGTGTTCTTCTAGATGTTTCAGGGTGGCAAAGCACATGTTTTGACACTGGTGGCACACAGGGCAGCCATCTTGATGAGAATCTTCTGTCGAGGCGTAACCACCACCCATATGAGTATTTATTTTCAACTCTTGGTGAAGCACCATATGAGACATCATTGCCTCCAAGGTTGGTGCTTGGCAATCACAGTGTGCACACCAATATGCAGCTTCCTTCGAATCTGGACCCGATGTCAACCTAGGGTAAGGGTTTGGACCATGCAACTCCATGTGACGCCTCACATGGCGAGTAAGATTGTTGGACTGTGCAAAGGCTTTTGGACACACGGGACACTGGAAAGGCTTTTCTCCTGAACAAATAAAGGTAGGAAACTAGTATCAGTAATTACATACTAAGGCAGAAAAGCTTATGCTTTTAATGTATGTTTAACACCTGCTGAGCTGTTACCTAACCCTCCATGACAAAATGAACCAACAGCAAGCTATACATCCTGCAATGCTACTAATAAGGAACCATGGGCCAATATACCAGATACATATATACCTTGTATGTGGCAAAATAAAGTTTATCATATTTTCAGTTACATTTCTTGCTTTGTTTGAAAATGTTGGTCCCTCCTATGAAAGACCACCTGTCTTGAGAGACCGCTTTGGCTTGGCAGAAGGGGCGGTCGCTCAAGACAGGGGCCACTGTATATACATATGTAGTGAATGTACAATATATTGCTTGATGGTTCAGCTGTTTAATAACTGAGCTTCTAATCGCTTGTTAGCAAACTAGTATTTTTTTAGCAAACTAGTATTTTAGAATATTAGAGAAATGGTCATTTTGCTTTTTTTTCATGAATTTTCTCATGACGGGTATATGGAAGGAAAAGTTTCAGCTGGCTTCTTGACCATAATACCACTAAGTAAATCATGCAAATGGAGTCAGAAAAATTACTGACATGTTCCTACAGAGAGCATGTAACAAAATACTGTGAAGAAATTCGCAACATTTTAAGCTCTATTTTTTTCTTGGTATTTTTCTTGAAATTTCCCATGGTCCAGAAAAAGCTTGTGCTTGACCAAAAACTGCAAAGCTATGCAGTCACCAAAATCTGTCAAATCTCCGCTCCACAGGACATGCATCATATTATTCATAAATATGGTATCTATAAATATTACATAAAGATTGTGAAATTTTCAATTTTGTATTTTTCCCTTAATTATAATATGTTAAATTTTAGATACAAAAGGCATATGCAGTGCTATGCGAATGTTCAGTGAACCCTTTTGTTGATATTTAAAGTGCATAAGGTACACTAACTGATCATGGATGTCCTTGACCTCTTCATACTCTTGTCTTTTTCAAGTATTGAGCAAAATCAAACACCTCAGATTTTTTTTGAAAAAAAAAAACCTATAGGTGTTCGTTCATACCTGTGTGTGTTCTAAGATGTGTAGCTAAATGACTCCTTGTCTGGGCGGAATAGGAGCACAAAGGACAAGGTATCTTCTGCTTGATGGGTGGTGCTGCAGGATGGGGAAGGTTTTCTCTTCCATCAGCCACTGGATCCATCTCATGTGCCTGATTGAATCAAACGTATATGATAGTCATGTAACATTATATCATATTTTAATCATATTACATGACAAATCTGGAATTGGGTGAAAACATACCATGCAGTATGAAAAAATGCATGTCATATAAAATGGTACATACTATCGAGGTATACCTGGGTCTATAAAATATCACCCAATTTGAGTTTTATTTTTTAACAGAGAACTAAGAATCGCAGATCATTATTTAAGACCCCTATCTGAATCGTATATCAATATTTAACAGCCACGGCGAGTCCCAGATCACTCTTTAACAGAAATGGTCTAGTCGCAGATCAATCGTTAACTGCCATGGTGTAGTCGCAGATCAATCTTTAGCAGCCATGGTCTTGAAGATTGGAATTTAACAGCAACTGCAAGCCAGGGATCATTATTTTAGC
>JAAUYG010211622.1_pt1 | contig 17785 bp, 13 predicted proteins | sample 7278091 | NCBI WGS metagenome assembly JAAUYG01 (sample SAMN14350201, study PRJNA611818) | marine sediment metagenome | isolation source: surface marine sediment (0.6m) | place: French Polynesia: Moorea | collected 2018-08
CTCACGAAGCAGGAAGTATATTTCAGGTCTATAGGTATGACGAAATCCGACACTTACGTGCAAAACTACGTGCCTGGGGCCGCCCTGGGAGCAACATTCCTTGCCATGTCCATCGGTGTTATCATCGGAACGGACTGTCGCGCCCTCGTGCAGCAAACGAAGAGACATATGGTGCGGAATGTCAGACGTTGGTGCAGGCACCGGCACCGTTGACAGTAGCAGAGTTGGGGGTTCCAACTGATAGTTGATTCAAAACTCATCCGGACACTTTTGTTAAAATGACTTGTGCTATGACGGGGCAGAAAGTACTGCAGACGAACCTGGTAACATATCGAAATATAATAAATCGTATTCTTGTTTTTTTTTTGTACGTAATTTTGTTTTTCTTTGTTTGCTGCCCTCGCCCTTCCTCAAAAGTAAAAACAAAAAGAGAGAATACTGAATACAATACTATGCACGTGTTATTGCGGTTTCTACATACCCAGTATACATGTACATGTACAATACTTGGAAGTTATCATCAAGCTGGAAATTCTTAAATTACTGCTATATATCGGGTTACCATGAAAGAGTCGTTCTTGGAACAAGAACATCCACTCGGACAGCGGACCCCTCCCCCCATAAAATTATAGTAGTTTTCATATCCGTTTGTCTTCTCATTGAAGTAGAGACAGGCGTTTGGGCACGACCATTCCTGCCACAATTGGGGTCAAGACTTATATTACAGCTACAGGACATGTAAATGTGCTATTCTGGCCTATCGACCCCGGTTATATTACCACCAAGCGCAATATTACGGCCACAGACACGGCTAGCCTATTCAAAATGCCAATTTAAAGGTGTGCATATATGTATCTGATATTTTCAACTTTTCAAAACCACACTTATTTTCAATATTTTCAATACCACACTTAATGATTTGTTCACTGGCTACTACTACTCGTGCTGCTGCTGCTACTTCTACTACTCCTACTACTCCTACTCCTCCTCCTCCTCCTCCTCCTCCTCCTACTACTACTACTACTACTACTACTACTTGCTTCTGTCAGAAAAATTGGTACTTGTTGGGGACTTGATCACTTTTAGTGACATTTACCCTAAAAATTTCTTTCAACTTACCATTAGTGAAAACATTGCAGGCTGCGTGCCAGCAGTAGTTTCTCTAATTACACCTGCAGGTTAATATTTGGCAACTCATGGTGGAACATCAACTCTATAGTTTACCAAGTCATTGTGACAACTTTATACAACAACTGCTACTATAATGACTATGCAAACATCGCAAATTCAAGTTTTCCTTTTCTAATCTACTTTATATTTTCATCTTTTACTATTTGTTATATTTATATATATTTATATGTTCATCTTTTACTGTTTTATTTCTGCTATATTCTATTATCATTACTGGACCGTGTAGCTCCACATGTACTCCGGCCACATGTATCTATTGCCATGATTGGTAACCACGTGTACATGTAGTAGCTGTCACCGAGGGTTTAACTTACGGTGGAAATGCACCTCGGGATAACAGTCAAGAACATCCTGTATACACAAAGTAGACCTATGGGGGTCAAATTGTGGTTCTTTTCGCTCTACGACCAGCCATTTTCAAGATGCAAGGTTGCCGAAAACTGTAAATGCATTGCTTCAAGACCGTTTTCGAGATACAAGGTTGTCCAAAATCAGAAATACAATCGAATGCCCTCAGTCTGAGCTTGAACACTTCACAGTCAAAAGTACTTTGTATACTCTAAATAGGTACCCCAGAGCCCCAAGTTTGTGTCGGTTTTTGCTCTACGAATAGCCGTTTTCGAGATACAAGGTTGCTAAAAATCGAAAAAATTGGAAATGTACCGACTGACCTCACACTGACCTTTAAAAACACTTAAAAGTCAAAAGTACCCCATATACAATAACAAAGTACCACCGAGGCCCAAATTTGGGTGCCTTTTGCTCTATACAAGGTCGCTGAAAATCGAAAAAAAAAAACAAACAAAAAAAAAACGGAAATGCCCCAAATGACCTAAGAAGTACTTTGAACACTTAACGATCAAAGGTACCCTTATGCACTTAGTACTTGTCCCTGGGGCCCAACTTTTTGTCCGTTTCGCTCCACCACCAGCTGTTTGAAGATGTCACAAATTTTACAAATGCCCATTGACTACCATGTTAAACAATCAAAAACAAAAATCGGAAATGCACCGAATGACCTCAAAATGACCTCAAACACTTCACAGTCAAAAGTACGTTGAATACACTAAGTACTTATCGCCGAGGCCCAAATTTTGATCCGCTTCGCTCTACAGCCAGTCTACAACCAGCTGTTTTCCAGATACAAGGTTGTCAAAAATCGAAAATGCACCGTTTGACCTCAGAATGACTCTGAACACTTAATGCAAAAATACCCTATACACACTAAGTACTTATCCCGGAGGCACAAATTTTAGTCCGTTTTGCTATACTGTCAGTCGTTTTCAAGATAGCACACATTTAATACTTCCCCTTTGACTACCATGTTAAAAGGCCAAAAAAGAAAAAAAAGCCGAACATTGAAATTTCACAATTCGTTTAACAACTTTGGTAGAGACCTTCCCCAGGAGTATACATGGATTTGGGGGAGCAAATCTGGTGTGTACTTTCAGACATGTCGGGTTCGTCCTTCATGTAATACAATCACGATGCTGCTGTCGACATCGACGTTGCTGGAATCGTCGGTCGTTTGGTCCATATTTCAGGTCTGTGTCCTCTAACCTTCAATGCAGTAAAAGGCAATACCTGTCAGCGTGCCTCCTACAGGTGAGTAATACTCATACACCATATAGTAGCGGGCTATGGTGATGTATTACATGAAGGAATTACCTGATGTAGTTTGAAACCTTTGCTCCCATATGGTCCCATGTTAATGAAACGAAAAAAAAAATGGCAAAAATCCCAAATTTGAAATTGAACATTTTCAGTTTTTTTTCACAACTTTGATAGGGAGCCTCCCAGAGTGTACATGAATTTGGGGGAGCAAATCTGATGTTTCTTTTCAGAGGAGATGTCGTGTGAAAATTTTACTCCCATATGGTCCCATGGGGAGCTTAACGAAAACGGTAAAATTGACGGAAAATTTCAAAATTTGAAATTTCACAATTCTTTGAACAACTTTGGTAGAGATCCTCTCTAGGAGTGTGCATCATTTTTGGAAGTGAATCTTTTTGGGGGCTTTCAGAGGAGATGTCGTTTGAAATTTTTCCCATATTTTCGTCCCATATCTATGGTCCCATGTTAACATAAATGAAAAAAATCAAGATCTTAAAATTGCAAGATTTGAAAGACTATTCGTAGAGTGAAAAGGAGTGACATATGGGAGCCAGGAGTACTAGTGGAACATATAAGAGATACCTTTGACCCTATGGTGTTCAAGGTCATTTTGGGGTCATTCGGTGCACTTGTCTCAAGCTGGCCTCTAATTAGAAAACTGATGGGCGTACAGAGAGAAGAAATGAAAATATGCACTCGGGGATTAAACTATGACATACACGTATATGAGATTGCGTGTCCAATGTCATTTTGGGATCATTTAATTTGGTATAGTTCTCTCAAATAAACTGTAACTCGAAAACGGCTCGCTGTAGAGCGAAACTGATCGGAATTTGGATTCTCGTGTAGTAGTAGAAAATATATACTTGGTACCTTTGACCTTGTACTTTTCAATGTCAATTTTGGGTCATTTGGTGCCCTTGTCTCAGAATGGCCGGCAACTTAAAAATGGCTGCCCGTCGAGCGAAATGGACTGAAATTTGGCACCGTTAATAGTAGTAGGAGATATATGGGGTATCTTTGATCTTGTAGTATGTTTTCAATATCATTTTGGGGTCATTTTTGTGAAAGTCCCAAAATGGCCTGAAACTTGAAAACGAATCATTGTACTACGAAATGAAATTTGGACCCCAGGGGAAGTAGACTATCATGAGTCAGGCACCCGTACTACCCGTATTGAAAGGTTAATATTATGAGCGTGACTGCGGAGTACAATATGTTTATCCTTGAGCAGTAAAAGGTCACTCTCGACTCATTGCTGAAGACAGTAATCATGTATAATATCGGGAAGTTTCCGAGCGCCACACACGCATATAATTCACGTAATTTACAGTTTGTGAACCTGCTTTATTACAAAATGTAGCACCGAAATGACACATCGCTTATTATTAGCTTAGCATAGATTATTCACGTTTTCTACCTCGGTCTTTCAAACTTTCCTTTATGCCCCACTCTCTCACAATATCTATATTTCGGTAAATTCGGGTTTCGTGCCTCTCGTGATTGCCAAAGCGTGACTCAATGCTTCTCGTGATTGCCAAAGCGTGACTCAATGCTCTCGTGGTTGTCAAAGGCAGTCAATAGGAAAATGTTAACACGTACATGATGTGTGTCTCATCAGTCTCCACGGTTGTGCCAACCATTTTATATCTGTTGAGTCTGTTTAGTAACTATCATATATACATGTATCCAGGATCAACTTGTGTTCCGGGAAAGGCAAGCTGCTCATTATCAGGCCTATGTGACGTCATAGCATGTCTATATGAAATATACGTTCATAACCAAATACAGCTAAACAATACAAGTAGCCTGAAGTACTGGACATGCTGGAAAGGATCCGTTTTATATCTACTTGTTGCGTTTTGACAGTGTACATGATACAAGCGTCGTTCTTTTTCCCATCGCGAATCTAGAATCTGATGCTGTTCTCAATATCGAGCATCTTGGTATATTCGCCATCGGTGCCAGGTACAGCTTGGAATGAATCATACCCAGGCCCAGAAGGGTTGCTTTGTCTCTTTCGCAATTGGTAATCCGGGCCAGTGCCATCGTTTGCTACTACGTCATTTCCTCTCGGATAAACCCGCGGAATATCTGTCCCTGTTTTCGAAATCATCCCAGCTGCGATCCCGGTATGGTTCCGGGAATCCAGTTTGGCCACTTCTGGATACGGATCCTCGTCATCTCCGGCCAGATCGTCCAGGATTTGGGGATGCCGACCGTAGCGGTAGGCTTCCAGACGAGTGTAGCACTCGGCGGCCTTCCGGATTCCCACCGACCACGGATAGTGCAAGAACAGATAAACTACTATTGCTATAATGGTCAGGTTTATTAAATGTCCGTACATCAACTTGCCCTGAAAACAAATGAAAAAGAAACTGTGTGGACTAGCAAATACAGAAGGATGGTTTGTTCAAATATGTAATTAATTTGAATTTTTTAAGAAGCTCCGTGGACGATGCATGCTATACCACGAGGAGAGATATATATTCATCAGAAAAATGTCGCAGACTAATAGTAATTGTTTATCAAATCGACCAAATACATATTAATTACATGTACTAGACGCATGAGACATGGGATGCCAAAATAACGGACCGTATTGGAATTATAATTCGAGTCAAGAATCCAGGACAGGGCATATGATGGTTTCGTTCCTTTTTTAGTTCTATTTGTCATCAACAGTTACTGTCATCACACAGAAGTCCGTCGTCCGTCCGATAACTCCCGTTACTGAGAAATCGCTGGATGGGTTAAAGCTTCCTATTCACAATATCACCAAACGTTTCTTCGCTTTTCCGTTTTTGAATTAAAAAACTCGTCATCTGGAAATTTATGTTGGACGTTAATGGGAGATCTTAAACGTAATACCCAGTAAACGGTTAATAGTAGAACGAAACAGATGCTACATTTGGGTGTTTAGCCTGTTCACAGTGCACGGGATGCGTTTGACCTTCCAGCTCTTTAAGGTCATTTGCGCGTCATTTGCATGTTAGTACATTCCAATTTGTACAAATAGCGTGAAATTGTTCGGAATCATTTAGAGCCATTCGGCAATATTAAGCAAGCAATATTTTCACGAAAACGACTGCTTCGAGAGGGATTTTTTAATGGGACGAATTTTGGGTCTTGTAACTAGTCACTTGCCGCAATACGTAAAGAGAGTGCTCAAGGCAGCTGATCGTAGCATGATAGGAGAGAAATTTTGATATATTACTAGTGTACGCACCGGAGACGCCAATGTAAGAAAGCTTAGCCGACCTTGACCTGAAGTCATGCCTTGTTTCAACGAGCATGTCTTCCCAATTTCCAAACAAGAACTCTGGTCAGTTTAATGTCACTGGATTTTTATGCACGGTGTAAATACATTTGTAAGTCACCAACAATTTTGATTTAGTCCTTAATTCTAAGAAGACTGCCAAAGTACCTGATCCTCTTGATATATGTTCCCTTTTTCTACCACACTACATTAACCGGTTACATCATTGCATGCATCGAGTCACCTATTGAGTATACGCGTACTGCGTTAGGAATAGTTCTTGCGAATTTAGTTTGTGGCTTTTGTTTTACACATTCTGGAAGGCCCATGCCTACACTCTATATCTTGTAATGCTTCATTATATTTCACTTTGTTGCAGTTACGTGTATGCCGTAATGCAATACTGCATGATTTAAATGAAGTTTCCTATGTTTACCACATCCGTTCTGTCGACGTATAGCAACGTCCGACGGCCATACATAGTGGCATTCATGTACGGGCCGAGGAATATGATATATCCAAAAGCCATCTTGCCAGTCACCACGAATCCCCTCCAGCAGAGAATTCTCTCCACGAATCCTAGAAGTGCATTTACCAAACACGCGTTTTCATCAGTATGTAATTTAACGTCAATATTTGCAGATTGTATGAGTGATGAAAATTTAATATGCAATTGGAAGAAAGGCATTAACCCACGTGCATGCGTCGGCGGTTGTTTATTTCCATGTGTTGTGGTTTAACAAAACAAGGCGAGGATATTACGTGCCGTGTGAACGAACTCTGTATACATTCTTAAGCTTTCTCCTTCCTATAGAATACAAATATACCGGGATACATTGTGTAGTAGCAACAACTGTGCTAGTGGCAGTGACATCACTGCATGTATACTAAGGATGACCCACCTCCATATCCAACGGAGCAGGCGTAGATGATCCAGCACAGTGACAGGGAGAAGACGGTAGGCGAGATGACGTCATAGGCAAGGTTGGCGGCGTCTGACCACTCCTGACCACCCACTTTGTACTTGTCATAGGGAACATAGATTGTCGCCAGGATACCGGTAGCGGCTAGCAGCCACAGAATGGTGATCCAGGCCTGAAATCCACGAGTCGCCCGTCAGTTATTGTGCAATATTAATATATACGCAGCCATATATAGTAAAACACCTTTTAGCTTATTTATATTTTTAGTCAGACGCATGTGAAGGGGTCACACCTTCACTTCGGGCTGGGGTGGGAGTACTGTTAGCTACTGTTGCTCCCATAATATACAGTTCTTTGATTAAGAATATAAGAGAACGCCAATAAGCAGTAGGATGCTCTAGTTTGGTCTATGCCCCTGTGGCTCAATACTACGTAGATGTATTTAGTCTAATTATAACGGACTAATTGTAAGAATGCCCTTTTGTTCCAAAATTTACTCCAAAACTCTCTGTAACCAATTTTACCGTAGTAGCCAATAATATAAGACAAAACATGCAACGTCCTAACATACTCTTTGCATCTTTCAAAGAGACCCGAAGTTTTTGTGTATAATAGTCCTGGCTCTCAACTTATAACACATATGTCATATTCGTAGCCAATAACCACATGCTTGTAACTTAAGACTTTAGGCTCCTTCCAATCGGCGTGAACGTACAGGGTGCATATTTCGTTTTCCTCTCTTGTGGTACAGTAATTCTCCCAGAAGTAAACCTATGGCATACGGGGCAGCATTACACCACGGTGTCTGTATGATGTCCATATACCAGCTCTTCGTCCCCTCCAAACTGGAACAGTTATTACAGAGTTATTACTCCACAGCTAAATTTCTAGCCGTCCAAAATATTAAAAATTGGAGATTCCGTTTAGATGAATGACGTTATAATGTTTCTAAAAGAAAAGTATTAATCACGAAAGATAACTTGCCCGTTGGGACATTGTTTAGTTGGCTTTTAAAACAAGAAGTACTGCATAAATTTGCACAGCGACGGAAGGAATGCAAATATTAAGCTGCATTTTAAAAATGTTGTTTAGTTTACATGAATTGCGAAACAGCAAATTATATGAAAGAAATGTGGTAAATCTAGTAAAGGTTGAAAAGAAAAGGGGCACTTTCGATCCTATAATAGTGGAATATTGGCGAACATTCATCCCGAGGGGCCTGAGCTGTGGTATACACTGTACATGTATCAAGTTATCACAGTTACATGTATATCCGCCAATGCGCAACTGACTTGCTGTCATTTTCCTAAAATGTGTGCTAGTAGGTATTCGGATTAACCCTTGCGCCGCAGGTCTCTGAGGGAAAAGGCATACTGTGATATAGCACAGAAACCCAGCACGTTAACCACTAGGCTACGGAGACAGATGGTGCGAGTAGTTGCTCTGACTGTGTGTCCGTGCATGTTGAGTTAGGCATCATTGAGTTCTGGCGCCATGTCGACACATATTCTGTGGCATATGTCCACTTGTCTAATATTCTAATAGCGGGCAATTGTTGGATTGCGTGGTTTCGTGATCTTCCTCCAGACTGTGTGATATGCCCGAGTGATATTTCTAAGATGTTTTTGCATATCCAATATGTGATGCATATTTGGCAAGGTGCTGTGCTTGATATTACGATAGAAACAATAGGTAAAAATATGAATTAAGACATGTTACCTTTTTACTGAATAAATGCAACGAAACCCGGGAATCGAAACAACCCAGAATTCAAGACAGGTTTTTCACGTTCCCTTGAGTGTCTCTAATTCACTTGTAAACGCGCTGGTGACTAGCTTTTTAAGCTGCTCTTTAATAGGCCCATACTAGTCATTTAGTTTGTATGGGAAGTCGAAGAAGTAATGAAACGCCATGGTTTTGTCAAAACAGGTATTTCACAGATTTACCAATTTTAGACAGAGTATATAAGTCCTCGGACTGAAGGTACTAGTAATTAGGTAGATTTTTAGCATCTCTGTATTTGTCTATAGGCGTGTTTGTTTCGTTGCGACATTTATTTTTAAGTGACAATTGATTACTATGTCCTGGTCATTCGCTGTACAGTAGTACCTGGACTCGACCGTTATTCAGAAACTCTGTTTATTGTCACTTTGTACATATTGTACTTTCAGTTTTACGTGGCAATAACACAATCCACTACTACTTACGGCTTACGAATTTCGGTATGGAATTCCGCTTCATGTCCCACTGTACTTATCTCAAATAAATTCCTGAATTTCCTGACCTCTTGAGCAGTTACTTTGGGTCTATGGCTGATACTCACGCTTGCTGACCGATAACAGCAGATGTCGCAACTCCAGTCACATAGAAGGCCAGCATAAAAAAGTAACCAATTCCAGAAATGCTGAAAAAGATTACCACGCAAATTCACTACGATTACATGAACGATAGTATTTACCATTGAGACGACCAGAGAATGGGACATGTAGCTACAGACATTCTTTTGAAAAAAATCCCCATCTGACACAAAGCACCTTTGTTTGATGATCAAAATATGTTACAATGCTGTTAACACCTACGAACTAGAGCAAATAATAAAATGGCACATATCCTTGGTGGTAGCTGGGTAAGCTAGTACATATTGCACATTTATGGAGACAAAAGACATACAGGATATGCCTTTCGAAAATATCATGTTGAAATAAATTTACAAACAAATACACTGCATAACCTCAAATAATATTGCCTTATTCAAGGTTAAATGTACATGTACCCTGCCTATTGCATACACTTTATCCCGTTAGCTCTACGATCACACCTTTCGGGGTGACAGAAGTTTATCATTCACCCAACTCATGTAACTGGTAAATCCTCATAAAATTTAAACATTTAAAATTGTCAAAATCATTAACTTAGCTTTTTATGTGGATTATTACAGGATCAGTGTGAGAGTAATGTTACGATATTGGCGCTTCCACATTGTTCATATTAACGTAAGCCAATAGGAATATTTCAAAAAGTCACCAAACTTATATATGTATTTACAGAGCCCATCTTACGCTCTGTAAATATGTAAATTGAAAGAAAAAGAACATTTGCGAGAGAAGCAGCGCTTTTTTCTCTCCAGTATGATTCCCATGTTAAGGAGAAATAGAAAAGAAATGAGAGAAAAAATTATTGATAAAAAATGAATAGATTTTTTTTTAAATTTCCAGAAGGCCCGGGCGTACAATTCGAACGAAATGACTGCTTAGGAGAAATGAATTCACTCCACTCGCGGACTGATGACATGAATGATGAAAGACCTATCTTATATGAGCTCCCATAGTAACAGTAATGGAGCCACAAATCGATCCGAGGTATGATATAGTTTTACACCACAAACAATTCTGTGTAAACGTCACTTACTACACAAGAGGCATCACTACTATGCAGGACACGATATTCAGCTGCAGGACAATCCCAAGAACAAATGCCCAAGCAAAGCACTAAAACAAATTGAGAGAAAGCAGATAGTATATTACATCAAACTTTCCTAGATCAGTTTTGATATGCTAAAATGATTTCTAACTGTAACTTTCAGATTTGCGTTGTTGTTTTGGTGGACATTTAACACCTTGGGTTCTGATGTTTGTGACTTTCAAAACATATGGCGGAATGTCAACGGTAAATTGAACTATTTGTCATTAAAACTACCTCTTGAATGGTGAAATTGCAAAATATACAAGAATTCAGTGAAATTACAATCACAGCAATATAGTCAAGATTCACAAAAATAATATCGCAGCACAAGTATACAAATATAAGCAAACAATCTGTTTATTCACAAGTGAAATGTAATCAGTAATAACAATAGCTTTGACTTCTGAATAATCCTTAACCTTTATTACTGAATCCGAGGTAATACTTCTTGATACTTCTGTTTGCAAAATGTAAAAGTTTATATTGTCCTTGAATATATCTGCTCTTGAAAGATCAGAAACTTTGTGCATAGCATGTACACGAACAGTCTTACATTCAGGCAGGCTCGACTTCTCTTCACAGGCCATACTTCAACCACTATCAGACAGACATGAACCGGAATCACCACTGCTGTTCTCTCACTGTAATGCGTTAAACCTCTCTGGGTTGTTTTTCCGTTTCACCAGGCTACGAAACTACTTCCCAGCTGGTTCTATACACAGTACAGTCAGTTGCAGGATATGATTCTTCACCAAACGCCAGTTCATAACTCTTCACTAAACAGGCGTCACCCATATTAGCTACTCGAACCACAAGCCTTCATAACAGTTCCTGTGCCTTCATAACGGAGCCTTGATAACCACTGTTGGTTAACAGCCACAACTGGCTCGATAGTTCAGTCCACTGTCACAACATATCGCCCGTCATACAGTCTCTTCAATGGCGGTAGCTATCGAGACAAATAGCTTTCTCGGACTCGACACGTTAGCATACATGTACACTGACTGGTCGCACGCCTCCCCAGCCTCATTATACACAACCCCAACCGATACTTTCCAAAGAATAGTTTAGTAGTCTACAACATCTCAGTGCATTTGGGAAATCGCAGTTACTTTTACCCGCTACCTCCACAATACACACAGGGAATCCACATTTTTGTAAGTTTACTGCATGGGACTTGTAGCATAGTTTTTAGGAAAGCCCAGATAAGTATTGGACTTTACCCATCGTCAACATACACTCCCATAACATAGTGTACATGACAATATGGGCAACTTGACGTACTCGGGCAACGCACATCAAATGGTACGTGTAATTCGTGGCTATGGCGACCAAATATGTATACTATAAGAATATGTAAGTTATTATCTAAGCATACTGTATCGCGTACTTTACACATGATATGATCATCATCTCTTAACGCCCGGGCAAATCAATCCCATTCTTTCATTCTTGTGTTGTTTTGTCAACAATCTATCAGAAGATCATAACGTTCACTAAAAGCATGAAAAGGTGCACGACTGTAACATTGAAAAATACAAAATATTTAGGTAGCTACCTGCCTCGTGGAACATTTTAGTATATATGGATCGAGATATATATTATAAAATGGGTCACGACTTGAATGCACTCAGCTTGCCAAAGTAGGAGTAATAATATTTAAAGAGGTATGCTGGGCACAATTAAAAAAATCCTTAACCCTTCCCCTAACCCTAACACTAACACTAAGTACATGCATATACTCCCAGGTCAACCCATCTGAACACTGGATGTACACGTCTAGGTCTTGTATGGCCTATTGTCACCAACCTGTGTGTCCGTCTTCACAATGTTATGGAGGAACAGCATCACGACCCACCACGTCTCTTTGCAATTTTCCGGATCAGTACTTTGTCTGGCGTTGAGGGGACCGTCTCCAAGATACTGGTATGAGTTGCTGTAGGGGTTCAGCATGAGCATCACGGCTGGCATGAAACTAACACAGAATCGGCGATTAAACTTTACCGCCTGTTTGACATGCGTATTATATATATAGGGAAGGAAATCTTTGTGAAACCGATAAATTTGCTTCATACACAAATTGCTTCAGTAACACTCGTATGCTGCAATATATTTTATAGTAAACACCCCAAGGAGTTTCTACACAAAATCATTGTAGATCTTGAAAAGTTTCTTAAACGTTTAACAGATGTCAAAAAGAGGTGACAGCAACTCGTACTGTTATCTGAACCAATACCTCATAACGCGTATAATGGCTTGACAGGCTGAATTCTTCCGTCAAGCATACTAGAAGGACCAACCATTACCAAGCTTTGGATATTGCACACATTTCAAGTGCTGTTACTCACGTCCAGTACCGCGACAGGAAGAACTTGATGAAAAACCAAAACGTCATCTTTTTCCCGTTCTGTTCCCATTTCCGTCGGTAGGATAATACACACAGGGCGCCACTGAGTAGAAATAAGAGGCCCAGGGTGCTTGACGTTCTGCTTGGTCACTTCCCAGACAGGCACTAATTTTAAGCGTAACAGCAATGTAGCGTCTAGCTATATATAGCTGAGGTGACTAATCCTAATTTTGACATTTGTAAGCCAAAATCACCTTGGTTAGAATAGGACTGAACTAAATGTACTCTGTACACTGACCATCGAGGCACAAAAGTAGCATGGAGTCACAAATTTCAGTGCGCTACAAGGTCAAAGGTGCACCATATGTGTGTTACTAGTGCACCCAGGGCCCAAATTCTGGTCAATTTCACCCTACGACCAGCCGTTTTTGAGACACAAGGTTTTCAAAAAATTGGAAATATAGGAGAGTGACAATGAACACATAACAGTCACAACTACTCTGTATACACAAATACTTACCTCCAAAAGACGAAATTTCAGAATTCTTCGCAGCAGAAAGCAGACTGAGCTAAAAAGGCCCATTTACACTAGGTATATTTTTGTCTGATGAAAACTTGTAATTATGGCTAAACAGCCATTGGTACCCGCCTCCATGCCTTACTCTTATTATCTGTTGTATTGCCCTGTGTTGTGCTGTCCTGTCCTTTGTTTTGTGTACGTATATTTTACGCGCATGTTAGACATTTTATAAGGGTGTATGAGGTAACCATCTTTGTATTGCATGTACTTTGATGTTTGGAAACCTCAGGAAAAATAAATTATGTGTAAACTATATTAGGACACTTCCATACAGGACATCACGTTTCACTTATCTATCCAAGCACTGATTGAGCTGGTTTGTATCTTTGAGATTTTAGTTGAAACGGAAATACATTGTATTAGTTCTATGAGACTGAAAATGTTAGAAATTTGTATTACTAAACATCCATACAGAAAAGAACACACTTCCGAATCGCAACATTTCGTGTGAAATTAACGCGTTCTGGTTTGCCTCTTTATTAACATGACTCGATTTACATCGAAAATTTGTGCTACTGTTGGTGCAAGAAAATCAAATTGGTTTACGTCAAATGTAACAAAAGGGAAGATAAATATAGTGGCTCGCTTCTTCTATTAGTATTCCGAAACAAATATTAGCATATTAATTGGTAGCACAGTCTATGCGATATAAGCAGTTACCTGGCCACAAGGAAGATGCTAATATTATGATAAGCCACCAAATGTTGCATGAAGTCCCATTCTCTGGGATAGGTCTGCGCAGCCCAAAATAGGTTTTCTGCAAAACATAATAAATATTATTATGCACCTTATCTACTTTTACTTATCTAATGTTACTTTTTACCATTTTTTCTAATCTTACCTGTTTAAGGAAATAGGCTTTGAACTTAACAGGATTTTCCGTTCTTATCTGTTTTAGCTGCCATTTCTGAGGTCTTCACCGTATCTTGGTGATATATTTCCGGTACACTGCCAACGGCGTTCGAGAATAAATCTATTTATGGTAAATGTACGTGGGTGTGGATGATTACATTTTTTGCCAGGGTTTAAGATCTAAAAAAAAAAAAAAAAAAATAAGGCCGAGACAAACCAATCGCTATTCTTACCAGTAGTCCAAATCTCCGTGATAACTATACCCATGATCCAGCTCATGGTGCAGACGTACCACAGTATACCAAAGCTCTTAGCCCCGTCCAGCGCCGGGAAATAATCTTTGTAGGTCTTGGTGGTAAAAAGGTGGCGTGCATTACTCCACAGCGAGAATCCGGCCCATGCCACTTCCAACCGATCTCCGAAACCTGTAATGGCAGTGATTTTGTTGGGAAACCAGTGGTATAGGACATTTGTCCTGAAGCGGGGGTGAATAGTAACGTTCGTTAATAGGACTAGGGGCCAATTAGGAAAAAACAAACAAACAAACAATAAAACCACCAGTTCACCAGTTAGCATTGGTCGTCAGGGTGACCAATGAGCTTAAGACCATTTCTAGATTTTAGCTATACCAGGTCATGAAATCAATCATATGATAACATATGCATATGCGAGCGATGTAAGCAAGCTTTGCAATTACCGCTGTATACCCTTCAAGCGCCTGCAGTACTGGTAACGTGGATTTCGACTTCCATAGAACAAGACCACTTTGAGTGAACAAAACGTCTGTCGTGTCAAAAACATTGACTCATATAGGTTACCGTATTACTTTCTTCCTCTAAACGAATCCGGAGTCAAGTAACAATGACGTGTGTGGGATTAGGGAAATCTCGGAAGTATGGACTCTCTTATTCAACTCCAGTATGGATTGTCGACAGAGTTTATGAAATAATTGTTGTATGGGCATATCACTGGCGAAGTAAGAACGAGTCAGGGGGTCCCTCCATGCCAGCGATGAGGCGGTACCATAATTAATAAGCTTTAATAGGGGTTCGATAACCCTACTATTAATAATAAATATACTCCTAGCTGTGTCACATGTTAATCCTTCTATTAAACGAGATAAGCTTCGAGAAGACTTCGTTTTGGGCAATATATCATCGTGGATAAGCTCCGAAAGTTCACGCACACACTTCGTTTGTTATGACAACGCCTGAAGAGCCTTGGCAACGCCTCACATCTGCCACGAGGGGCCTCGCCCTCCTAACATTCATTTTGCCACGTTGAGATATTAATTCTTCATTTTCGTTGAATAAAAATGCGTGGGATTATCGTGCAGTAACACTGTGCAGTTATATGATTAAGAGCTTACCTTGATATATTAATAGTCGTCAGGATTCAAAAATACATGCAAAAAGGTAAGTTTGATAACAGTACCTGGCCGTCTTCGAAAATATCACTGATTCTGCTAATGAGATTAGAAGAAACACACAAGAAAACAGCTTCTAAAATACACCCAGCGATCAACGTATAAAATCAGTTTAAAGTGTCACTTACTCGGCTTTGTGGTCACAAACTTGCGAAGTTCAGCTTCCTTGAGCAAATTATTTTCTGAAATGTAAGTGGATAGTCACCATAATTTACAGAAGGAGATTGCCTTTCATTTGCTATGGGTATACATTTCTGTCCTTGTGTTACTTAATACTAATACCCCAACTGCTAGTAGTAATAAAACGTTTACAGAAATATAACTACATGTATTATTATCATTCCTAAATATATAACAGTGATGTAAACCTTGTACAATTACATGTTTGTGTCAACTGATGAATATGAATATGACAGAAGGAACATTTTACCATGTGCCGAGTTCTTTTGGTAAGTGCCCACATTCTTCTCTAACTGTTTGTTAATGTAGTGTTTCCGTCCACAGCCGTCGTACGCTGTGGCTATGAATACCAGAATGGTAATCGCTAGAGTGAAAAAGCTGGAATCGAATGAAACACAAAGACAATAACTGGCGGTAAAGCTGAAATGAAATCAAATGATAGTAGCTAGTGGCAAGGCTGAAATATAAAACCTACCATAATGATGAATGACAGAGTGACAAAGATGAGCTAAAGCCTGCGACAATGATAATTATAGCTAGAGTGCAAAGCTAAAATCAAATCAAACGCAACGATAGCAGCCAGAATGGAAAAACTGAAATCAACCACAATAATCAGCTAAATGACAAAGCTGAAAGCACATCAACCACACTCAAGACAATAGCTAGAATGACAAAGCTGAAATCAAATCAACCGCAATAATAATAGCTAGATTTACAAAAGCTGAAATTAAATCGGCCACAATAACAGATGGAATGACAACGCTAAAGCTAAATAAAAAACTACTTCAACGATAATAACCAAAAAAGGGAAATCTAAAATCAAATGATCTACGATGATAACAGCAGCTAGAGTGACAGAGCTGAAATCAAATCAGCCCAGAAAAAAAACATCTGCAGATAAAACATACACAACATGTACATGCATAATACAATGTGAATAAATTAGGTTTGTTCTACTCATTGCTGATATTGGTCGTTCTTCAGAACAATGCCGTTATACTTTTGATCTGAGTGTGTTACTTTGTGCTTGCTAATAAATCACACCTTCATATATGTGTTCACCTTAGTGCTTGCTTGGTACCAATGTAAGATGCTGGTCTTCGAGAACTCGAAATGAGCTGGCCATGAGAAATGAACTTCGTAAATGCATTGTATGTCCTTTACTGAATGCCAATTAGTAAGAAAAGTTGGTAGTACTAAGCTGATACCATCAGATAAAATATATAAAACACTGCAAATGTGTCCAGTTGTAAAGTCTAACACAACTATATGCTGTTCACAACTTTTTGCACGCCACAAGTAGATAAGGTAAGATAAGATTTTATTGTCCTTAAAACCGTAAGGTTGAATTGACAAGTTATTTGTAAGTAGACCACAGTTATTTGAAAAGATAGTAGACACTTACATGCCAATTTGTCCTGGTGTGTCAGTTGCCAGGTCTAATTCAAGACGACCACAGTAGACATCTCTGATTTCCCCAAGGATAGACAAAACGAGACCGGTCACGCTGTTGTCTGCAACAAGAACAGCCTACTGTTCCAGACACACACCAGCCCTGCTTTTAATCAGCATTCTAACATTAAAATATCGGAAAATAATCTCAGAAGCAGGCTTTATATGCAGAGCGCCGTACATGCTTTCATCTACTATCTTTTTGAAATAGAATAGTGGAAATATATTTTTCAATGTCCGAATATTCGTGTCCAATATCGAAACCCATTTTTTAAATATTGAAAATACTGGTTGATTCGGAGCAACTAAGCGGACATGGTCATTTCACGGGAGTACGTGACAACTTGTCGCAATTGTAATTTTATTTTTAGAGTAAAGTGGGTCGTCAGGTTGGGCAAATCTATGGTTGGCTCAATGGGCTCAAGGTGTGTTGGGATGGTGGTGGTTAGAGAAAGAGGTGGGTGTGGAAGGAGGGCGGGGGGTGGGCAGATAGAGGCAA
>JAAUYG010205107.1_pt1 | contig 17777 bp, 14 predicted proteins | sample 7278091 | NCBI WGS metagenome assembly JAAUYG01 (sample SAMN14350201, study PRJNA611818) | marine sediment metagenome | isolation source: surface marine sediment (0.6m) | place: French Polynesia: Moorea | collected 2018-08
AATGATCACTAACTACACACTCACAGTGTGACGAGAAATCCTTCCATTAGTCCAGGGCTGGATTCCCGAAAATACTTCACTTTTCACTTAAGTCAGATTATTAACCAAACCCAGTTGCTGAGATCAAACAGAAGACTTTTCGAGAACTCTTAAACCCAGAAGTATTCTGAAATCAGGCAGGATATCATTACCGGGATCTTTGCAGAAAAAAAAGACGCATACAAACACGACAACCTAGTCGACCAAGGATGTAGGTGTTGTGCAGAATAACATCAACTGTACACTCAAACTTGTCTGGACATCGATCCTAGCAATAACCTATTCAAACGAACATTAACATACTGGTAACCAAACCTATATATGGGCGGCTATGGGAATTAGCATCAATATCAAGACCCATGCGTAATAGACCTTCCTAACCAAGCTAACCGGGGAACACAACAGGGATGTCTCGTTCAGGTGACAGGTACGGCTGAGGAGGTTTTACAGTATACACGGCGGGCTGTCAGTCTCAGTGGTGGTCGATGCCAACTAGGACAGTGACCCAGACTGACTGGCAAGGTAGGAAATAAGGCTAGTATGTCCAGACAAGGAGGCTCTGCTAGCCAAATACCAGTTTTGTCCACCCGTCTGGCTGGGAGAAGCTGGTGTCACCATCAGTGTTCTAACTGTGAAGCAGTACTTATCTCCAGACGTGTTGATAGCCGCAGCCACAAACATAGGAACAGTTGTTTTGCCTGTGGGGGGAGTTATGAGTCAATACATTATTCGCTTGTTTTACAAACTTTACATCCATGATCATCTGTAACTGCATAATCTAGAATAGATTTGTGTGCATGAGTGGTGGGTGTACCTGTATGTTTCTGAGACTATAGAAATGTTTGAAGTTGATACCTGCCATGGTTTGCCATTATTCTATAAAGTGAATACAGTGAAACCTGTCTTGAGAGACCACTGCCAGTCTCCCATGAGATCACCTGTCTTGAAAGACCAGATATTCCTGGCAGAAGGTTCTACATTTAATGTAATTGAACCTGTCACCAAAGACCACCTGTCTTGGGAGACCACATTTGTATGGCCAATGCGGTGGTCTTTCAAGATAGGTTCTACTGTAATTGCAAACAGATAGGTAATCTGTCTGCCTGACAGACAAGCAATTTTGATACAATGTATGGTAATTTGGTAAACACCCAAAATCTGAGCAGCTATCTTTTGGGTAGGTCAACAGTACACTAGCAACTGAATTGCCTGCCCATGTAGATAGCAGTTTACCATCTTGAGCTTCATACACTGATATAAGGTACATGCATGTTGTTTCTATCATCTGACAAATGTAACGTGCCATGCCTTGACAATTTGACAACTCCCGCTAAATAGCTGGGCTATATTCCGTGTTTCACAGACATGTCAATTTGACGTTATAGCCTGCTCCTGAACATGTGATATTGCATAGACGAAAGGAAGGAGAAAAAAAAGACATCAGACAAAACCCAACATGGCTGATGGACAGGCCAATAACTTGTGCGCACAACCAAAACAACACACAGTGTTGTCGTGAAAAGAAGCACGTTATCCCGGGTCCACAGACAGGTCGCAGTGGCTGGTTATACCTACAGGGGTTAACCAAACAGCAAGCAATATTCCGCTAAAGCCACAGATTCTAACAAGACAGCTGTGCCGTGCTATCTATGATAACATCAAGGCTATTTATCGGAGCCGGTGGCTTTAAAGTTCCCTCCCGGCCTGTGACAAGCGAAACTTCCTATTCATGCATGGCTGCCAATGCTAAGCATTATGTTTACATTCTAGACGGGTATTAAAAAAGAAAGTCAAACATCAAAGACTGGCCCACACACAGTCGGGGGGAATAACACAGGGGTAAAAACCTCCAAAAAGGCCACTTGACTTGCGGATGCTCAGACCAGCAATTACTTGAGCATCAATCACCTGTAGCTGCAGCCACACTGACAAATTTACAACAGCAATCACTGTGTGATACGCCTTGCAGTCTAAGCAACCATACCTGACCAAAACTTGGCTTATATGCTGGCCAGTAAGACACAGAAGGTCTCCGACACAAACAGCTGGCTAACAAACTTTGCCGCTTCTCACGGCAAACCCTATTATCACATGTCCAACGCATTTGACACAATCGCCATTCATACAAAGGCATGTGTAAGTCCCATAATAAAAGGTAATTTTGTTCCTTGCGGTTTTCGTGCTGCCGGAAACCAAAGACTGCTTGGCTTGTAGCTTGTTTTGTATATAAGGTGCCAAGCGAATGGCAATTATGTCGTAACAAATTTGCATGCCCCATGGGGTTGTGCTGACCCTTCAAATGCAGGTTATTATCAGGCTTCTTAAAGGTCACCGCCAATTTTGCTATTCTATACTGGATGGTCTACTTATCCCATTTAGTGTTCAAAACTTCAGTCTGGACCAACTTCTGCAGATAAAAACATCCTAACCACAGTTACGTCAAAGCAATGCCTATTATTGAGGCATTTTTCGAAAAGGACCATGGGTCACTGCACATATACCATGTATACTAACGTGGTACAGCATAACCCAACGTCTTGGGAAAGACACAAGAACTAGCAATTATGTGTGAAACTGTGAACCAACTAGAAAAGATGATATGGCGGCAGCAAAGGCTGAAATCAACTGAGAGAGAGCATGAGAGAAGCCAAAGAGGCAGTCCAGAAGAAACACATGTATTGCGAAGATTAGGCCATATTGGGCTCCAAACTTTCACATACATGATTCGCTTTCCCCAGCATTTCCTACAAACCATACGGAACCGTTTCATTCCCAAATGCACAAACTTGCTTTTCCAATCACTTCAACTTCAAATTTCTTATCAGTAGGCAAACTGCCATTACTATGCTAGATGACACCTTTTGAGCCTTTAACACAGACTTAATGTATGGCTAAATGCATGCAAAATCTACCAAAGCAATTTTTTTAGCAGGTACATTTATTTCTCATTCAGATCCAACATGGTTCACGTTAGCCTGAACTTTTTACACAATATAGCTGCCAGGTGGAAACCTGGGGGCAGACCATTTTTCACCTTCTTGTTGAACAATCCCAAGCAAATATTTGGCAATTACAAGTTGGGACGTGTCAGTCCCCAGAAAAATTTTAAACTGTGAAATGAGCTTCATGAATCGCCTTAGAAAAACAATGCTTACAATCCCGCAAGTGGAATTAAAGATTTATTTTTCTGAAGGCTGGTCTCCCAGAGTATGATTTATACTCACTCTCTGTGTTGTAAGATTCCTGGAAGCTGAGTGACATCAGAGAAGGAATTCCCGGATCGGTGGAACTGGGCGTCCCTTGGTCCCACTGCGGCATCCTTGGTTTGCTGACCCCGATGCCATCGAGCCTGTAGCCTCCTGGGTGGGCGTGACCAGGGGTGCCGGCAGCCACGGACGATGGCGGGGTAGGGAAGGGTTGGGAGACGGGGCAGGTCGGTGGTGGTACTGGTAATGGCGGCGGCGGTCCTAGTAAGTGCGACGGTAAGGAGTTCTGGCTGCCAGTATGATGACTCTGTGAGGATTCCGATGACATGGGATGGCCCGGGGGTGGCGGCACTGGTTGCGACGGTGGCGGCTGCATGTTGGGGGGTAGTAATGGGAATCCTGGGCCTGGGGGCATGGGCATGGTTGGGGGTTGTATCCCGGGTGGGGTGGGGCCTAGCATTGGAGGAGGTCCAGGCATACCAGGAGGGAGGGAAAGGAACCCAGGGGGAGGCATGGGAGGTATAGGGGGGACTGGGGGGACGGGCTGGACAGGGACAGGTAACGGGGGAGGTACCGGCAGGGGTTCTTCCTCTGCAGCAAACAAAAAACATCGAGGTTAACAGTCTTCCTTTACTACCAATATATAGGATAAGGGCAAAGTGAACTAGGTTCTAATGTTACTGGCAGACCTACATGGTACAAGTACCAGTACATGGAATTACCGTCAAATTCATGGAATATTTGGTAATGCAGGCTTTTCTAGTACATGTACTAGGAAGGATTTAACAGTAATTCAGCTTCACGCATTATTTCTGGGATACAAACAAAACCTCACTTTCATCAACAGCTATAATATGAAAACCACATCAAAAGAGCACTGTGACAGAGCCAAAGCTGCACAGAAATTTACTACGGTGCATATATTTAGGTTACAAGTGTAATTTCAATCTAGCATTTTATATGTGTTTGCACGTATTTTATATACGTATCAATATAAAGACTGGCTGCATGTAACATTTTATGCATTAACATGAGAGGAACACAGGAATTTGAAAAGTACTTCAGCTATCTTATGCTTAGTTAACGAGAACATTCCACTGATTTGTAAATTTCTACATTGCCCAGTACTTTCAAACACAGTGAAGGCTATATGTTCAGCTAATAACATATGGGACACATGTAACTAAGGGACAAACTAAAGAACTTAAGAAGCTATCCTACATGACCTAGGAGGAGATTGAAACATAGCAAGAGGATCAAGTAAACATGTTCACTCAAAACAGAAAAGTAACAAACAACTGAAACTATGACAGGCATACACATCAATCAGTACTGCTGTATCTCATTTAATTAATACTGAAGCAAAAGTAGCGGTAAGAGACACTGCCAACTAGCACATCAGCATTGGGAAATCATGCACCACAAAGCACTACAGACTAGAAGCAATAGCTAGCGCACACATGTAACTATTCTATTGCTTAGCATAGCTATATGTCACTATGTGCATATATTTTAAGGTTTTGCTTGCATGCTTACCGATACTAGTATTTCATGGCTTATTCTAGTCCTTCATTCTAATACTTATTTGTACATAACTACACCACCTCAGGCAAATAAACACATGCCTTAAACATACTGCACACATGTATTTACCAAGCGTAAATATTCAACTCGTTTACTTGAAGGGATATATTTCAAACATTTTGATAAAAGGGTAAACTGAAAGTGACAGAAGAAGAACCCCAAGTCACCGACAAAGAACAGCAGAAGTATAACTTGAGCATCCACGTTATCAATCAATAATAAATAGGGAAGAAGATATCTCGATAGTGTCTGGGAATAGCAGGGTACGCCCATACCAAAAGTACTAGAACTAAGTAGCTACATGCGGTCATCTATTCTAGAAATCATGCATGCCAGAATAGACATTGAGCTGCTAGCAACTCACCACTGCATTCAGGCTCTGGCGGTGGTGGAGGGGGAACCCCCTCAAGTACCACCTCTGGTGGTGGGGGAGGGGGCTCGGCCTCCGGAGAGGGAGGCATTTCCACTTTTGGAGCCGGAGGGGGTGGAGGTGGAGGAGGGGGCGGTGGGCTTTGAGGTCTCTTGCTCTGGCGTTTTTGCTCTGATGGGTATTCAATTCATATATTACATTAGTCTACTGCCCATCATTCGTTAGTCTTTTACAACCATACATATCCTACAGAATTTTTGGCTGGAATGCATACTATTACTTATTTACGAAGTGAGACATGGTAATTCAGGAAAAGAGAAAAACGTCTGGAACTTTCCTTTTAATTTACATGAGAAGTACTCAGTGTGCTAATAGTGATTTATGCCTTTACAGCCCTCATTTACCGGACACCCAAGTCTAGTGTGTGGCACAGCTCAAGGGGGTAACAGGTAGTGAATGCCAGGGCCACATTCTCATGAAATTCCCATTTGATTTCCAGATGGTGTCCAACACCCCACACAACTCTTTAACCAGCGGCAGAATCAGGAATTCTTTGAAGATGCATTAGCACCTAAACTACCTATTACACAAACTCAAATAATGCAGCTCGGGCAAATGTTAGCTAAAGCCATAAACCCTTTTCACAAACAAGATGTCTGCCGACACGTTTTGGGTCAATTTAACAAAGCCAGGCTCTGGGGCATTTACGACCCCGATGGGTTTTTAAGGCTATGTGAATCCTTTTGAAGTTCCCCGCTAAATTGAAATCACTAACGTGATGATAAGCAATCAACATGGCAAAACATGACACGAAATGCTCCTCTTCTGACCATAATTGCCATCATACATTTTTTTTTCTTTTACCTACTTATATGAAGATAAACGCAATTTATGAACAATCAAGGACCTCGTTGACAGCATTCAACACTCTATGTCCCCATTTAAGTCATAAAATTGAGATACGTTTAGGTCAATTTCTACTTCCTGAAGAGCTTGCTCTTAAAGTTGCCGCGCAGAAGATCATCTTACCTCGCCACTTTTCCTCATCTTCCTCGGATTCAGAAGCGTCCAAACCAAACTCTCGCCGTAACCGTTCCGTCAAACTCAGCTGGGTCTGTTCCCGTACCCTCTCGGCCTCTGTGGCAGTGGAATCCCACTTCACCTCGGTTTCTTCTTTTTTCTGGCTGCCGCTGGATGTTGGCGAGCCGAATACCGTAGCTGTGCCTACAGTAACAACGCAAGTGTACAGTTAATATGTGGCTGAATCTTTGAAATCTTACCCCTATAGTTTGTGGTCGGCTACATTATTTTCCCCTTCATACCACAGCAAAGGCAGGTAGCCCAGGTCTGGACTCTGGATTTCCCCACAGTACTTAAAGTCCTTCAGTTTGGACTTAAATCAGCAATGTGAGAAGTGTGATTGGCTAAGGATCTGCCTTAAATCAACACTTTTACATAAGCACATCTGAGAACTACAGTTATCCACAGGACTTAGCTTTTGACAGGGTACAAACGGGGACATTGAAACCAATACAGGGCCCTCAGCGTTTCTGTATTACCCACCCAACTGCAAGTTTTTCTCAGTTATATCACTCACATTAAACAGTGCTAATGTGTCTGGATAATGACAGGTCTAAGAACAGATTAGTCACTTTGGCAACCATTGTGTTTTCCATGCATAAAATCGCTAGTGAGCTTAAGATTTTTTAAGAAACCTGCAGCTGGATTTTAGGGGCATTTTGTTGTTTATCCCAGAATATTAGTCAAAGTGCATGGTCAATAGTAAGACCGGTCACAGAAAGAGTTACTCTTGCCTCTACTGCAAACAGGGAACCTAGCAGGATTCAGGGCCCAGTGGTCAGAAATTAACTCAGTCCAGAAACAAGCTTAAGTTCTGGTATCATCTCGGTGGCCATAGTCTTTTCCATTGTTAAGATCAGTTCTAGAAAGCGGTGCAAGAACTTTGATAAAACTAAACTACCTATGTGTTACATACTAGTGATACAGATGCGTTACTGACAGAACTAGTGCCACCTAACCTGAATGGCAAAGGGCCAATGGTCTTGTCCCTTGCACCCTGTCCCCATACTGATGTGTACCTTGACAGGCATGCAGCAACCATGTAGGACAGGTAGGTGGATGGGGGGTAAATCGGTACAACGGGAGGAATACATTATGATGATCTTCAACTTCATACTAGGACGTTATGAAGTGTTAAAATAGCCCCCCCCCCCCCCAAACCTCCCAACGCAAGTAAAACCTTTATATTGTTGCACTAAAACTATCATGTATGAACAGTAGCATCAAATAGCTGTCCTATCCTTTCCTAATTGAGGGTCTAATTATTATGTACCTTATTTGCTTCATTTTACATTCAGGGCACAAAAACTCACTTTTAGGAGCTTCCTTAGCCAAGGAAGAGCCGAGGGTTCCAAAGTAAGGCATCAGTGGAGCGAACATGTCTCTGCTGGGCTCCTTTGGTGTTCCACTCACTACCACCGGGGTAGTACAGCCAGAACTGGGCCCGGGGCTTGGACTGGTAATGGATGAACTGCGGCTGAACTTTCGTTCTTTCGGTAATTCCTCTCGGCTTTCCCTGGAGTCCTGCTTCGATTTGAGACGGTTGCGATACTCCAAGAGTGACACCTGCAAACAAATGTTAAACCACGCTGAATCATTCAGAAATGGATATCCATGTATATTGTAGTGCTTGATAGGGGGTAGTGAGGACAATGCATTTTTAACATATTGCAAAACATGCATACTTCATAATTTGTAAGAAGCCTTCTGTTCCTTCTGCTAATCTATACCGCTGATAATACCATTCTATATATCCAGTTCTTAAATACTATTTCCGGTATATCCAATTGAGGCAAATGTTTCAAACACCTGTATCAATTGTAGCAAATAAGGTTTGAGTAATTGTCGTTATATCCAATACATACATACATACATGTTTTCACTACTTTTATATACTTCACTACTTTATACATGAAGGGCCTCTACAATTTTCAACCCAACAGAAGTGGCAGGGGAATCAATTTACCTTTTTCTTTGTGGGATTCACTTTTGAAGTGGACGATGATGGCGACTGGCCAGTGCTGTCTGATTTCCCCCCACATACAGGCGAGGTTTTACAGCTGCCGTCTTCCCCAGGCTCCATGGCGGCCGTGCTGGATATCTGGCTGTCAAACGTCGTGTTCACTGGGGAGTCCCCGGACAGTTGACGACTACGATGGCTGGAGGAAGAATCGGCTGGAGATGTGTCGGGCAGCGGGCTACATGGACTTTGTCTCCCTGTGTTGACACTCAAGGACCCACGTGTCACACTGCCGCTACTACTGCTGGTGCTTGCGACGACAGTGCGCCGCTTAGATGACGTTGACGATAAACGATAAGCCGCAGGTAAGCCTTCTTGGTCGGCTTTTGCAGGCTCTTGCTCATTTTTCTCGCCACTGCCTTTTGTTGGTTCTCGGTCTTCCGTACGGGTCTTGTTGGCAAGGATCTTGTTCTGTACCAGTGAGGAGCCGAGGGAGGAAGGAGAGAATACTGCCTGGTCCTGGAGCTGGCTCAGTGAGTATTTCAATCCCCCGATGACCACCATCTCCTGCTCACTGCCAGGTTTGCCGCTGGCGCTGGGTTCGGGGCTACTGCTGCTGATGCTGTTGGTTGGATTAGCAGCATCTGATGTAGCAGGAGCTGTGGTGGTTACAGAGCTGGTAGTGGGGGAAGCCACAATGGTCGTGCTACAGGCGGGCTCTGCAGCTTTATGTTTAACTCCAGTCTCTTCTTCAGTCTCATCATCAGTGATTTCCCCCTCTTCTTTTTCGCTCTCTTCCAGCGGTCCCGAACCCTGGGCTTCCGCCTCACTACTGCCAAGCAAGACCGCCACTAATGCCTCTTTCTCCAAGTCAGATACGGAGGAGTCCAGTTCTCCTTCCTCCTTCCGTTGGCTAGCTGGCAGACCCTGCGTGGAGTCCACCCCTTCCTCCCCTTCCTGTGTTACTACAGTCGGTACGGCTGTACTCTGTGATCCACTGTCCAATTCACTCGTACCAACAGCAGCCTGGCATATACTACTCCAGGCAAGCTCAGAGCTGCTGGGGCCACCAACAGCCGACGAGGACGCAGAGTTTGAGATCGTGGAACAATTCATGTTGCTGCTGCCACTGCTAGACGATAGGGGTTCTGCTGCGCTCTGAGTATCAAAGCCCGCGGAGGGAACACTAGGAGTATCCGGTTGAGGAGCAGGACCAGGATGGTCCATCGTATCAGCTGGTAACACGGCCTCCTCACCAGACGACACTTGTCGAAGGTCTACATCCTTGTCAGACTCACTGGACGAACACAGAACCAATCCTTCCGGTGTGCCTATCCGGCGCGTTCCTTCAAACCCAACATTTGTGGAGTCGCACTCCCCTCCAGACTCCTCTCGACCAGGAGACTTGAAAAGTCTGAGGGAAGAATCGACCATGCTGTCACTACCAGAACCACTGTTACGCCCTCCTCCTTTCCGTCCTAGTGTCCGGTCGCGTGCGCACACCGCACACATTCCTACACAGTCTGACACACTGGACTGAGAGGAGTCTACACCAGTATCGGTAGCACTATTTGTTCTCACTCGGCCTGCTGCTGTTGCGGCTTCCGGGTCCACAGTTCGACCACACAGAAAGCATCTCGAATCCTTTAACAAGTCACTGCTGCTAGTTGGCTGAGCACTCTCCTCTCGTTTTGAGGCAGTGCACAGCTCTGGGTCCACTTGTTCGGTGGTGGCAGTGCTGCATTCGGCATAGACACTCCCATTTACATTACAGTAGGCTGTTTCTGATGACGTTCTGGACGTTTCGGGTTCCGTATGAACATGCGCCGAAGTACGGCTCCTCAGATCCACACTTGATGTCAACCCGTTTTCTACGTCCACGTCGTCTACCTCATTTAGACTATCGCTGCTCACGTGAGCTACACTGTCTGCTTTAGCCTCTTGCCGATCGGCTTCCTCGTTCTCCTCCTGAACCTGTTTCAGTCTCGCCTTCATAAAATGGCTCAAACGCGACACCGAACCACTCAGATCTAAATTCGAGGACTCGCTTTCCGTGCCGCTCTCAGGACCATCCTTCGACAATGATTGCAGCCTCTGCTCTACTTTACACTCTGCCTGGAGGTTTTTCAGCGACTCCTTCAACAGACTTGGCTTGAATAGGCCATCATTGTTTGTCTGATTGGCTAGCCGCTGGAAATAAAGATACGCAAGGATAGATTATTTACAGCATGTTCTCTAAATTTTTTTTGTGCTATTCAGTAAGAACAGAAACACCGTATGAAGACCGTAATCCAGCAAAACAGGCCTTGTGTATTTTTAGCAATGCGCTGGTATGTTATTTATTTTTTCTTCAAGTCTGCTTTTCTGAATGCCATTAAGATTTAACAATAACCCAGACAAACTCCGATTGGATATGATGCCCCACTTAACTAATTATCATCCCCACGGCTGTATTCACAATGTATTTTGGTCCCTTTCTTTAAGTTTTTCTTTAAGCGTTTGGGACAAATTCCACACAAATCTTGAGGCCCAACTGGTCTCATACGGGGACAAGAAAATAGATGCCAAGGCGATTGGTCAATCAATTCCTTAAATGCTTCCAGAAAGCGGGCGATAACCCCTTTCCAGGACCTTAGCAAAGATTTAAAGTCGCCAAAGGAGACTTACACTGAACAAGCCCTCAGCAGCAGCAGGTGGTGTGACTGTGGTTGCGTGAGGCCTTAACCCATTTCGCATCCGTGCTGCATAGAATTCTTCGACACTGCCTCCTGCTTTGCTCTCCTCGACTTCAGATTTCTCCTCCTCGGACATGCTGCCTTCAACACCGTTGTACGGGTTTGGAGTGGACGGGGTGGGTACGAAAGGGTTTTCTGACAGGGACTCGCGTGCTAGACGGCGTTTCTTCAGAGGGGTCACAAAATCTGTAAATTAAAAGTTCCATGTATCTGTGGTCTCAATATTTTTTCTTTATACTTCTTATCTTTGGGACAGGTAACATTTCCCGACGCCCAGATGTTATAATGTAATGCATAGGCTAAACTATTAAAAGTACTGAAAGTTTATTATATAGACAAGGAATAATAAGGCATTGTTTGCATTGGCAACCTAGCAACATTTATTGGATGACAAAATCTAAGGCATGTGTAAGTGTACACAATAATCATTACCTAAAGGGGACGTGCCAGGACTGCTGCTGCAGTTGTGAGGGGTAGGGCTGACTGCACCGCTGGGGACCGGGGATGTAGTGACATCCCCTGGGGATTTATGTTCAAACATCGCTTGCCTCAGCCACCGCTGGAATAACACAGGGAAAGAAGTTATCATACATGTACTTAGTTATGTATTAAATTTGGCAGTCACTATCGGTCATCTGTCTCACAGCAAATCTTTATTCTAACACAGGCTAAGACCTTAAAATCTTAAAGTATTATGCCAATCAACTTCATTTTATTGATATTTTGGACACAATAATTTGGCTCATTGATATTTCGGACACAATATTTTGACCGACTATAGTCTCAAGTGGCACCCCAGTGCTCAATATTCTACAAACCTTTTTCGCGGACCCTCTGTTATTATCAAGTTGAAGTCCCGCGGAAACTACAGCTCTGCCTTGTACCAAGGTGCCCCCACCTCCCCCACCACCACCGTTGTAGCCAGTCATGCTATTACGGCGTAGATGGTTAAAGGAGTTTGTGTGCGGACTAGGTACGCAGCGGATAAACTCCGATTCCTCTGAATCCATATCGCTCAGGTCGGTTTTAATGGTCAGTGGTACGTCTGCATCCTGGCTGTGGTCTTGCAGAAGGCGAAACTGCACAGGCAAGAATGGAATTGGTTTACGATAACATGGGCATGCAGATAGAATTTATTTACATGTGGCATTGGTTTGACCACAAGCAACGAGTAATGGATTGACTAGAAGCTATTAAAACACAACATTCACAGCACACATACACATATCTGTGTGCAAGACGCATGTACAAAATAAATGTGTATACTACAGTAGGTCTTTCCAAATTGAAATTACGCCAGTTTACAGTACACTGTTTCAATCTGTACACAACTTTTCAGATATACAAATACTTAATACTGTGTTGTGGCGCACTAAAACTTATATAAAGACAAGTTCTCATCCAAACTTGATACCCATGGTTGATTGATGATACCTTCTTGGCTTTGGGGAAGATGACTTTATCTGTCAGACCAGCTGACAGTGTCGGATAAGAAGGGGAACCAAGTTCCGCAGTCTGCTGCAATAAATTCGCGCCAGGGGAAGTTGCCGTTCCAGTGCCTTCGTCGGCTGACGTCCCGGAATCCACTATGCTGGCCTGGGTACTACTCAGACTGCTACCAGCACGGCTCGACCTGGGGCATCGATTGAAATGCTATTATGGTGACGGTACTGAAGTATTGGGTAAAATGGGCATTAAACTTGAACAACATTAAACTAAATTCTGATGTTATTTCATAATTTTTAACACTCACATGCTGCAAGATTTGCGACAACACCCTGCAGCTGCCAGAACAGCAGCACTGCCTCAAGGTGCTGTAAATTTTACATAAATTTTGCAACCGCAGGAAAAACCTTCCTGCCCATGTTATGATATATTCGGAAAATGGGCCTTTCGCCAAGTTACGAATTGGTTGCACCTCTTTTTGTTTTGCCACACAGCAATTTTGTTTTTGAATTTCATAAAGTGGCAATCAGAGTACAGTCAGTTATAGCATGTATAGAACACGGTATAACCACCAAATTCAGCATTTTCTACATTCGACAATGGAAAATACAAAAGTGTGCTGTTGCTTGATCAAACTAGCCAAGATGAAAATATCGGGTTTTCTTACCTTCTAGCGGGTCCAGACGGTCGCCTCTTCTTCCTGCGTTTGCATAACAAAATGCATGATTATACAGCATCACAGATTAAGTTATATAAAGCTAGACATATAAACATACAAATAGCTAACATGCCTCCATGCTGTATCTGCCCGGTACCATTGGCAAGCTAGATGCGAACAGGTTGGATTACTTCAATCTCAAAATTCCATGTATACACCTTCTCAAGTATTGTGCTTGAATGTGCATGCCTCCGAAGGGAAATACTTGGATGAATTCATCATTGTCAGGGTGCAACGTAATGCACTTTACTCTGCTAATAAATTCACAATACTGCTCTCAAGTAAATCATATGCAACTATTCATTTAAAAGTTTTCACTACCAAATTGCCGTTACAAATCCAGAATATGAATGCTATATAATGAGTGATGGCTCAACTTACCCCTTGGCCCTTTTCATAGGTTTGGACTTCGGGGCTCTGCCCTCCGACGATGCTCCACTTTGATCAGATCCAGTTCTCTTGCCGGAGCTGGACTGATCCAGATCCTGGCTTTTCCTGCTGCCTTCGCTTCTCTTGTCGTCTCTGGAGCTATCTCTGGACTGGAAACGGAAACATTTGTGCAGCTGGTGCTGTTGACAGGTATCTGCAAGAACTTCATTAAACTCCAACCCACACCATGTGACAAAGTAGCTGTAACTATTACTGTGTGGCTATCTATGGCAAGCCCTTAAAGTAAACAATCCTTTTAGAACTTTAGTCAGAAACACTCTTTAGGTGTGTTATAACTTATAGAGCACCTCAAGCAAAATGCCCAATTTTTTTTAACTATTCGAAATATGACTGGACTAATGTCAACTCGATATGTAACCCAAGAATAGATTCAGTGCTATGCCTGAGATTTATGTTCTCTGGTCTCACTCCTTAGGGTTATTCGCCTCTCACAGATTTAAACGCTTCAGTAAATTTTTCTTCTCTGCGGTTGTGACTCATTTGTAGGATCTATTCTCCATTTTCTTTCTGTGGCCTGTATACCTCGGATGTTTTATGTTGATGATGATGTGCGAGCTGTTTTGAAGGTGCATCACCCTTATTAAAGCTTGGCCTGTAGCGTTAAAAGTTTTTTCACCTGCTTGGTCTATTTTTTAGTCTTGTTCTTTGAACACGTATTCTGCTGTTCTGAGTGTTCTTACCACTGTGAACACGTATTCTGCTGTGCTGAGTGTTCTTACCACTGAGTTTAATGGTGCAACAGACAGTTGCAACATACTGGTCTTGTTCGTTGTATTTTTTTGTTTTTGTGTGTGTGTATCAGCAGTGGCCTTGGATCTTACTAGCAGTGATACATCCTAAAGCTCCCTTTGTGGCCAGGAATGCCAGGGACTAGGTTTCATCTATTTCCCACTGTAAACTGGAGATGTGGACAGGTCATGAGTTACTCCATATGGTACATATATGTAGGTCCTACTGCAAATGTGCCCTCCCTTTATGTACACCACACCAATCAATGGTGCCGATTTTGTAAGTTCCATCAATATTCAGCTTCTATCAATTGATTCAGTGAATAGAATAAATCTGAAGTCCAGTAACCTCAATGCTCGCGTTTTTAATCATGTTTCTTACCTTCCGTTCGCTTCTCTTTGCATTGGACACTGAATCTGGTTTCTTGTTGTTCTTTTTGCTTGTGCTATCCAATCGGGGTCGTGACATGGCTTCTTTCCGTTTCTCCTCCCGTTTCTCCATGGCCTGGATGGCTTTCATTATGGCTTCCATTTTCCGATCCTCTCGTGACTAAAACATTCACAGACATCAAACTATTTCAACTCGCAAGCAATGGCAGTGAAGGAAGTTTTGCATGCTGTCGATCTGAATTAATTTTTTACAAATCCAAAAACAGTTTAAAAGGAGAAAAGGCAAGTGCACCGTAATGTTACACCCAAAGTAAAAAACTTCGATACTGATCTACATGCAGTGATACGCAGGTAAAGGTGATTAATGAACTTTGGATTACGCCATTACTTAAAACACTTTTTAGAAATCGGTCAGGGTATACTTACTTTTTGAGAAATTCATGAAACTATATTTATTCGCTTTATATTTCAAACGAGCTATTTTTACCAGAGTCTTTGTGGATTCCCTATCCTCATCATCACCCTGATCCTGGAAGGCTTCCTCACTCTTCAATGGACTGCGTGCCACTGGGGATTCCCCTTTCTTCGGGCTGGCCAGAGCTTTTACTGGGGATGGTGGGGTGGACTGGAAAGGATGGCAATGCCATGTAAAATACATTGATTGTAGTATCCAACCAAAGTCATGCCTTGGTGTAATTTGTCACTTGAGCAATAGATTCACATATTGCAAACCCACATTGATATATCTTCTAATAAAGAAGTTCTAACTTCCAACTCTATAAATATACTACAAAAGATGTGTTTAACTTATTAGAATTTAAATTTCCTGACAGTATTTTAGCTGCTAATAGCTATGGGAATCCATTCGATCTGCTATATTCACCTGTTTCCCTTCTTGCATAACTGATTGCGCCCGCTTTCTCTTGCCTCGGTTCTGGTGCATGCCGGGCGACTTGGGACCGGGAGTCGTTGGACAGCTGGCTGGCAGTGGTGCTGGTGGTGTAGGCTTTAAATCTAAATGTAACGGCTTCACATCCTGACTTACATCTTCAGACTTTGTAGATCGTCTCCGCCGCTTCTTGCCACTCCTGAAAATTTTACGCAATATTTTAATCAAAAAGCAAGTTTGCCCCTATCCCTGGAACCTTGTATGGTCACTGTCTATTACATCCAAAATGGCAAGTATTGTGAATCTTTTTCGGAACTATATACTTAATACACCAAAAGTTCATAAAGTATTTTTCTTAGAGAACTGCAGTTCTACAAGTTACATGTTTAGTGGAATAGTAATGTTGCCCAGTATCTTTGATACCTACTTTGGTGGTTTGGGCGCAGATAGCTCCTCGGCCAGTTTCTTATGATACCGCAAAATAGGGCAGTTAGCACGGCCACATGCACACTCCACCATGTAGGAACTGGCAAAGAGAAGACAATGACGATGTTGGAACTGTGTTCTGCCTGGGATAGGGCCTGGTTAATAAATATTAACATTTATCCACTTTCAAATGTTGCACTTGAAAATCTGAAGCAAAGTTTTATAAACCAAGTTTTAAAACTTTGTGTGCTTCCATGGACCAATATGTGAGCTACAACGATTTGCAATTAAAACTCACCAACTTTTGAGTGATATTCTTTATCATTGTTTATAGTGGGTTGGACTTACCACTCTTGGTGATTAAAATCAAAGGCAATGGTTATTTCTGTCCCTTTGGTAACGGCTTTGGAAGAGTAGATGTAGAAATGGATATTGCCATTGTCCACTCTATGACGAACCTGGAAAATATGCCATAATACATAGATCTTGTTGACAATCGAGGTTTTCAAACAGCTAAAATTATTTTTAACTGTTGGGACACACCTGTACTGCCTCTTTAGTTCTGCCTTTACCAATACTATCCTATCATGTGTTTTGCATTCTCCCTATATGATGATGCCTTTACAGTCTCAAGAAATTGAATGGAAGGTGGTTCACAGTTTCTACAACCTGTTGAAGTTTAGAACAGGTTCGTACCTCTGCGTTGGGCATACAGGATCGTCTTATGAATCGTGCGCTGTTGCCGTATATTCTTGCATCAATGCACAAGCTGACGTTGCCAAACTTTGTGTAGAACATCACAAATGGCTGCTCCCTGAAAGGACAAGATTTCATGAGTATTCATCAACCATCTGCTTAGTAGGATTTTTCGTGGCAGCTATCATAGAGGCATCACAGGCAGTGATAGTTTAGGCCAGAGATAATGCTTGGTTTTCACAAGAAACCATTTCTGGTCCATACCACAACGGATTGATAAAATCGCGATAGATGTAACACACTGCAAGACATGGATGCAACACAATATTTGAGTCGACTACTAACATGAAAACAGCTAACTACGTTCAACAAACCCACGGCTTTAGACATCACCAGAATATCGTAAAATACTCGTGTTGCATGTTTTAACAAGACAATTTTTCATAGCACACACAAACAAGCTCTAGAGATGATACTCCAGCACTTCCTTTAAAACACAATAAGTGACTTACATTACAAGACTTAGATTACAAGACTTGGATTACAGGACTTACATTTTAAAGAAGATGTTTTCCTTGTCATACTGTTCTCTCAGAACAACCTTGCCAATGTACTCCATCAGTGGTGTACCAGCAACTATGTCGTCAGAGGCCTCTAAGCACTGGAACAATACATAAGCATCTCTGTAAATGGCTGACTCGCGATACATCTAGTATTGCTGCAAATTCACATTTGAGTATTGGGAGTATCGTAAATGAAAGGGCCACATCAAGATGAAATACCTCCATCAAAACCACATTTATCTATGAATGCATGAAGTGAGAAATACAATGTACCTATAATGCAGAACCACCCTCTAGAGATCTCCCCAGAAACGAGATAACTTCAGAATTTAGAACACAGATCGTTTGATAACTTTAACCTTTTCACCCCGACCACCCGCCCTAGAGGGCTTATCCGTACACCACAATCGCCCGCTACAGCGGGCTTATCCGTACAACACCATCGCCCGCTCCAGCGGGTTCTGCGACCACGTTCGTTTGTTGTTGTTTTGATCGGT
>JAAUYG010076045.1_pt1 | contig 17770 bp, 15 predicted proteins | sample 7278091 | NCBI WGS metagenome assembly JAAUYG01 (sample SAMN14350201, study PRJNA611818) | marine sediment metagenome | isolation source: surface marine sediment (0.6m) | place: French Polynesia: Moorea | collected 2018-08
AGTTCGTTGGAATGAATGCAGCTGTTTGTCCATACAAAAATAAATCGTTGAACTCCTGCAATAATCCTTAAATATGGGCTTGGTTAGGCTGGACTTTTTACCCTAGCTTATAATAGCTTGGGCTGTATATCCGGCTTCTGATGAAGGGTTACAGTGTCAATTACTCAGGCCTACATCACCACAACCATCCCTGCTTCCCAACTTATCCTGAGTAAGTCTTTCTGCCAATTATTTCCAAAAATTTCCCCTACTGCCCTAGTAGGGTGAGAGAGAGTTGCTTCATTGTAGGAACTGCATTAATCGTGTCAATTAATTTAGCCAAGGATGTTAAAATGTTCAGCTGTTTCTGTCAGCTGTATGATCTTCATAGGTCCACTGCTGACATAAAGCATGATTGGCTGACAATATACAGTGGAACCTGGGAATTAGGGACACCCAAGGGACTGTTCAAAACTGTCCTGAATTCAGAGGTGGTCTTATTTCTCAGGTCCATTTCTATGTGCTGAATAGACCTAGGGACTGAAGTAGCTGTCCTTAATTCCCAGGTTGTCCCTATTTTTCAGGTGGTCTTAAAGACAGGTTTCTCTGTACATTGAGAAGTATTCAAATACATATACAAAATAAGACATAAATACTTGTTCCATTATAAGATTTTAAGTACAAAAACAAATACTTAGCAAAGTATTTGGAATACAATGCTTTTAGATGGTAGTAGTTGTGGCAGTAGTAGCTAGAGAGTTTAACATGACATCCTTGTTTGACCTTTATATTAAGTCACAATGATAAGTTTGTCATTAATGTCAATGCTACTCCAACTATCATACTTGTTTATACCATGTTTGGCCAGTGTTGTCCTAAAATTACTTTAATGTGGTAAACCTACCTATACTTCTTTGATTATATTCCTTATCTGTACTTCTGCAATAATTCAGGCATTTCTGCTATGATATTAATGTTTACTGCTTATGAATATTCATGTTTCAGATCTTCTTACAACACCACCTGGGTTTCAGCAGGGTGTGCAATTTGAAGGAAAGAGCCTGAAGGCTGTTCTAGACAGTGGGAGCACCCCCTCTGTGGTGACCCTGACTGACCTTCTGGCTGGTGACATGTTGCTGGAACTTGGGGACACGGAGGGGGGTGGCGGGGAGGGAGAGGAGCAGAGAGACAGGGAGGAGGGAGATGAGAGAGAACAGGTCAGTGTCTGTATACATCACACCGGTCCCTGGGTAGTAACATCAGCAATACTGCCAGGAATATATTGTCTTAAAATTAAAGATGGTCTTAAAATGGAGGTTTATATGGATTTCTCTCTTAGTGGCCACTTTCAACAGAATCAACCCCTTGAGACCCAAAATCTTTATTGTTGTTTCTTTGAGCGCATCATTTCTCACTCTCCTCAAAGGTCTCCTCTCTAATGTGGCCACAAATTCTTGCAAATAGAGTGGCGTTATTGCAGGGGGACTGCCAGTAGTGTGTTTATGTTGAAAGTTTGAGAGTGGTTTTACTGATGGAAACTTGTCTTTAAATAGAGAAGGTGGTCCTATCTAAACTCCCCTCACTCTACAGTGGTTATCTGGTTATGTGGCCAGTAGTAGGGAGAGTCCCATTCACTGACTTCCGCAGATACAGCGGACTACAGTTTCCCTGCAATTTAAGACACCCTTGCATTTTAAGACACCAACCATCAGTGACACCACTTGCATATATTCAATATGGATGTTCCTCCATTTTAAGACCACCTTCAATAAAAAACCTCCTGAGTCTGGCTGAGTGGGGTGGTCTTAAAGTGCAGCGACTTAGACTCTACCTGTTTTGCATGTTTTCATGAAATATATTTACTGCAGTCATAGAAGACAATGTGTAACCACGTGTAGCCTCAGTTAACGATGGTTTATAGGGGTGTTAGAATGCCATGTGACCACAGTATCAAAATCTTGAAAGCTTTGTGGATTAGATTTCTGTAAACCTGTCTATATACCAACACGCTGCTGGTACCACATGTGGACACTGGTAAACGGTCTGATTTGTCTGGACATCTTTCAGAATATAGACACCAGCTTGTCAGATCAGCTCCAGAGTATTTCCTTTGATGATGTCATTAAGGTGGGTGGCTTCAGGATCAGTGCTTCATGCTCTTGTAAGTTACACGAAGAGTTTGTGAATAGACACATGGGGTCCGTTTACATATTAACATTTGCATCTGGTGAGTAACCATGGCAACCATTGTCTTTGCCATTATTAAGATCATGCTTGGACTGAAGACACTTCTTTGCTAGTGTGTAATTTAGCCATTTTTACCAGATTACCAGCAAAAATAATAAATTAGTTAACATGAATACATATTATATCCCGCCTTTTGCAGCTACCATTCAAAGACTGGATTCCTACATCATATTAGAAACAATAAAGCAGTTCCAAATTAGCTACATGTATTCTATGGTCTTTAATAACTCTATGTTGATAATATGTGAAATGTGTTGGACCAGTCTACTTCTCTCTGTGTCCTATAAATAGCAGACGTGCTCCAGAATGACATGGCCAATATCGGTCTTCCATCGGTCATGTGACCTATTTGTTTCTGTTGTAGCTAGAGGAGAGAGTGGACATAGCCGACAGCTCGGACGTCACGTCGCCACGGGAACAGAAAGAGGAGTGGGCTGTCAGAGTGGACATCAAAACCCCGGTGGAGGATTTCTATAAGAGAATTCCAGATATGGCCTTCAAGGTGACGAGATAGATCTTAAAAATAATTTGTGACGGAAATGCTTTTTACACTAATGCTCAGCTCTATAAAGTATGTGCTGGAATGAAACCATCTGTTTGAATCATTCATTTGATACTAGGAGAACCCTGGCCTCGCAACACTGAGCAGATGCATTAACTGTTAGGCTACCTGTATGTTGTCCAGTTTATCTGGATTAGTATTATAGTGAAACCTGTATTAAAAGGGACCAGCAAAATGTGAGCTTATTATGGACAGGTGGCCTTTAGATACAGGTTGCAAAACTATATATAGCCTTGGAATTTGCAAGATGTGGTTCTTACAAGTATGTGGTCTTCAAAAATAGGTTTTCCTTAGAGAAGATTTGACTGTGTAAGTAACCTCAGTAAGGATGTCTACAAGAACTTGCTACCCTCAGTGGATGGACACTGTCCTCATTTACCTGTACCTGTATTCCCTTTATTAACACATCTGTTGTATGATGTTTCAGTGGCCGTTTGAGCTAGACGTGTTCCAGAAACAGGCGATTCTACAGCTGGAGGCTCATAATAATGTATTCGTGGCTGCGCACACGTCTGCCGGGAAGACAGTTATAGCGGAATACGCCATCGCTCTATCAATGAAGCATATGACCAGGTACAATATTTTAAAACTGTCTTCCCACAATCCCTAGATAAGCATCCATCATCCACTGAAACCGCTATTTGTGACAAGGTTTACATTATATTACATCTGTCCAGGTTTAACGCAGGTATTAGGAGATACACTTGGCTAATATGTTTAATAGTTACTAGTAATACCTAAATCCATGTAACAGTCACTGTCAGTTTATGATTTGGACTCTAGCCTTGGTGCTGGTTACTCTATTCGTGTTATTACTGTAACACATTTAGGAGTATGTGTAGGGGTCATTGTATTAAGGCTGATATCTTTTTTTCCAGGAGTATCTACACCTCTCCTATCAAAGCGCTTTCCAACCAGAAGTTCCGCGACTTCAAACTGACGTTCGGTGATGTCGGACTGGTGACCGGAGATGTCCAGATCAACCAGCAGGGGTCCTGTCTTATTATGACAACAGAGATCCTACGGTAAAGTACCAGGGCTTGGTTTCATAAAAACACCCCAAGTTCTACACTGATCATTATCATATAAGTAACATTTTGTAATGCTAAAGAAAAATCCAAATACTACTGCTGTGACCTGGACTAGAGTTCTTGAAATACTTAAGTCTTAGTTTTGACTTATTAAAGTCAAATTCTTAAGCAGTCACAGATAGTTAACCTAAATCAAAACTTAGACTTAAGTATTTTCATGAATTCTGTCCTTGGGTTATTGGCAAGACCATTGATGTCCCACTGAATACCCTTTGTAAGTTACTTTTCACTTTTTGCGCATTTCCTAACATTTATGACTTCTATTTGGACTTGGACTTAGTTCTTCAAAAATTGTCTTTGATAACATTAACGTTGGTCTGTGTGTTACTTGTGGACACAACAGTTGCTTACCTGGTATTACCAATATGTGGAATTATCATGTTTCATCTACTCAGTACTGTCGAGTTCTATTCATTCATGAAGCCCGAGCTATCCATAGTAAGAGCTGTTCTCTCACTCTGAAATTTCTGTAGGGATTTTACAGAATACTCTTTTTAATATACCTATTTCCATTTTCCAATTTCAGATCCATGTTGTACAATGGGTCTGATGTGATTCGGGACTTGGAATGGGTCATCTTTGATGAAGTCCATTATATCAATGATGCTGAGGTGAATACAGCGCTATGTAACTGTTCAACAATTTTTATAACTGATTATTTGTGTTGATGGCTAACTGTGTGTAAAGCTCTTCTATTCTAATATGATAATACTGAAATGATACTACATGGAAACATGTAGAACTTAAGACTAGAACTTAAAATGTCTATTTGCGAACAAATTAATAAAGAAAATAACATGAAAACAGGCCAAATTCCAATCAGAAAAAGTACAAAAAGTGGATTTAATCAAGGATTAATGCACAGCTTAAATTCAGGGTTAATACAGAAATAGGTTAAATATTCGCATTCTTGACCTAATGATCTTGCAGTGACCTGTGTTATTTGTACGGTATTGACAATTCTATTTTGGCTGTTTTGGTTACCATGACAATGTTTGGTGTCCCCAGCGTGGTGTGGTATGGGAGGAGGTCCTCATTATGTTACCGCAACACGTCAACATTATACTGCTCAGTGCAACCGTACCCAACACCATGGAGTTTGCCGAGTGGATAGGGTAAGATATTGGGTATGTCTCCCCTAGTTTAAGACCGGTCATTTTACTTTAATATCCTCTGTTACGTAATTACCTGCACTGTGGGATTGTATTAAAGTGGTCTTATAACCAAGGTGGTCTTAAAATAAAGAGCTGTAAAATAGAGACAATACTGTTAACGTATGGTGGAACATATCTAATGCATTGAAATGATCCCAGTACAGTAAGAATAAAAAAAAAAAAAGATGAAGTATTGCCTTTATAAATTCCTGGTGTAATTTGCCAGCTGGCAAATTAACAGTCAGCCATGATGTTTTTCTGTTGCGGAAATGTTTCCAGGCGTACCAAGAGGAAGAAGGTGTACGTCGTGAGCACCCAGAAGCGTCCCGTTCCTCTGGAACACCACCTGTACACCGGCAACAGCAACAAAACCAGCAACGAGCTCTTCAAGATACTGGATGCTAACAAAAGCTTCAGTACTGTGGGGTGAGTGCTGGCATTCAAGGTTAAAATACAGCGGCCACTGTCAACAGAGGCAAGCCCTTCCTAATACAATAGAACCTGTCTCGGAAGACCACCCCATTGGCCGCAATAATGCAGTCTGTCAAGACAGGTGGTCTCTGGTGACAGGTTCAGTAATATTGAAATGTAGGTCTTTCTGGCAAAATGTCTGGTCTGTCAAGACAGGTGGTCACTCATGGCAGTGGTCTCTCAAGATAGGTTTCACTGTATAGATAAAAATCTTTGCTGCTAGCTCTGTGAATGCATTTAGTTCTCCCTATTGCTAAAGACCATCCCTCTACTGCTGCCACTATTTCTTGGCCAGTAGGGTGGCCTTATTAGAGAGGGATTATCGTATGCAACTACAGTGAACTCTCTCTTAAAGGACACTCTCCAGAAAGGACACAAAGTTTTGCAGCAAGTACCAAGAATATATTAAGTGCTCCCTCTCACCAAAGGGCACCTCTTTAACTTCAATATAGACAGAATTTGTGGGCAAAAGGAGTGTCTCTATTAGAGGGAGACTACTGTACGCCCACTCTGATAGGGACATGGCTTCTGCAAAATAGTTCTGTCCATGTGAAAAAGATGTCCTTTGGTGGGTGGGAGCATGAAAATTCATTCACATTACTTGCCAAGATTTTGGGAGGTAGGAGGAGTAGTGGTAGTAGTGGTGGTGGTGGTGGTGCTGTTCCATAGTGAATGTCCTTTAAGTAACTGCTCTTTGTGCATTGTAGCAAGGAAGGTGTCTGTAACATAGCAGTAGACTTAATGCGTCATGGTCATAGCTAATGTGTCATATTTGAATGGATGTATTGTGGGTGATATCCTGCATACTCTGGCACTGCAGGGATACAGATCAGTGACACAATATGTGAAATTTAAACATGGAAGATAGCAGTGTCCCAAACGAGTTTCACAAAATGTTTGCCTGAAACATTAGAAACCTGACCTCCACCTGCTATGCCAAGCTGTGTGTTATAATTATTACCATCTCGCTCCTCTCCGCTGTCTGGCCCAGGTACAATAAGGCGATTGAAGCAAAGAAGGAGAGAGGGAGCAAAGGACGAGACCAGTTTGGACCAAAGGGAGGCAGGTCCAGTGGAACCCCACAACAGGTACAGTGTAACCCACCCAACCACCCACAATACAAACCATGGAGATGGCCCCCCAATACAAACTACTGAGATGGCCCCCCAATACAGACCACTGAGATGGCCCCCCAATACAGACCACTGAGATGGCCCCCATCTCATTGAACGCTTTTAGCAAAATATTCAGACTTTTCAATCACCATGATAGATCATCTGTAAATCAGTTTTCAGAAGATTACTGTTGATGGCATACCTCTGGGCTCTTTGAAAATAATTTCAACTTGCACTTTATTATATTTTCAATGCTCAATTTGAATATAAAACCCCTTCAGGGGTCATCTCAAGAAGTAATTTGGGTCTAACAGTGTATCAGTGTGTAATAATGCGTAGTTTCTCTGTATAATTATTTAATATTTAATGAGGACATGAGTCACTGGGGTCCTGTGCTTTAGCTTTATGTATATAATAGTAGAATCTACTACATGTGGAAAAGAACAAGAAATGAAATGGACCAATCGGAATCTTGATCTGTTTCTTATACTGCTGTTTTTACCCCCAGGACAAGAATGTCTGGCTGTCTGTCATCGACATGCTGAAGAAGAAGGACAAACTGCCCGCCGTCTGCTTCACCTTCTCCAAGAAACGTATCGATGACAACGCGCATCACCTGACCAGCGTGGACCTCCTCACACAGAGCGACAAAAGCCAGGTCCAGATATTCTTCCAGAAATCCATCGTCAGGCTGAAAGGCTCAGACAAGGACCTTCCACAGGTACAGCTGTCCCCCTCTAATAAGGACACCCATTCTGCCAAATATTTCATAGAGGTGTCCTTGCCAGAGAGGGTGTCCTCTCTAGAGAGCGTCTGAATGCAGTTATTATATGCAGTCCTCCTTGGACAAACATTTACCCTGTTTGCCTAGAAATTGTGGCCACATCAGAAAGGTGGTCTTTGGCAAGAAGGAGGTAAAAATTAATTACAGCATGTTATATATTTGTGGCCATATTAGAAAGGGTGGGCTCTGTTGAGAGTGGCCACTATAAAAGAAGAGGTACAGTTCAACCGTGGTCATAATCGCTCCATACATAGATATGTAGTACAAATCTCACCTGGCATCATCCTGGACTATTCAAGTCACCAAGTCACGCCTGTCAGACTAGCCCAGGGAGCTGACACAGTGTTAGACAGTGTCACACAGAGATATCCATACATAGGATGTGACACAGTGGACAGTTTCAGGCTGTGCAAACCAATCATGGTAGGCTTTTTCGGGTTCTGGTAACACTTTTGCATGGCTCTGTGTAGTCGAAAAGTGTTACTAGAGCCCGAACAGTCAACCTTGACCTTTCCCCAGGGGTTGGAAGGGGGAGGGGGGTTACATCAAATTAACAGCTTGAAAATGTTGGTATTAATGTTCAATATCATTCACATGTTATCATGGTTATTAGTATCAATTCATGTTACCATAGTTACTACGCTGTCACGAGCTCAAGGAGCTTATGGAGGAAGGCATAGTAATAAGGATCACTTCTAATGTGTGACAAGATAGAAATTTGTGTGAAATTTTTTTATATATCATTAGAATTTCTCATTCATTCTGTTTTTTTTATGTCCATTACACATTACACTTGCTTTTATTGGCATCGAAAATTTATTTTGGAATGTGTAGTTCTGGTAGAAAAAAAATTGAATCGGCAAACTGCGTTACCAAACTGGGCCTGATTGGGGAGGCTGGTATAAAACATTATTTTTGTTTAGATTCTGTCCCAGCTGTAGCAGAGTTAATATGGAAAGGCCAGCGAGTATAAAACATGATTTCTGCTTGGATTTCTGTCAAAGGTGAAACATATGCAGGAGCTGTTAAAGCGAGGTTTGGGAGTTCACCATAGCGGGATCCTGCCGATACTCAAGGAGGTGGTCGAGATGTTGTTCCAGAAAGGCCTCGTCAAGGTAGATCTATCAGGCTAACCTATAGGTTTAAACATCAGGGGATGGCTTCATAAAAAATCTTAAAAGTTCAATACTTATCTGAAGCATCCAATAAACAAAGTTTGGTTGCCCAGATGATAATATTAGCGGACTTAGTTCATTTTTAGACTTCAGATTTTTTTGGAAACTGTCCGTGTTTCTGGCAGTGGGAAGTTATCAATTTATACCTTGTGTGACATGTGTAAGGCATACAAAGCTTGAGCAGCATTCTCATATTCTTTGCCGTCGCAACTTAAAAGTATAAAAGTTTACACATCAGTTCTCAAACATACATGTATTTAAGTCTGAGCTTTGACTTAAGGCCGACTTCTGACTTAAGTCGAGAGTTTTTACATAAAAAATTAAATCTGAATTCTGACTTAAGTCGGGGTTTTGACTTCCGGTTGACTCTGAGTTTTGACTTTAAGTCTCACTTCTGACTAAGGTCCAATTATAAGCAAATGATATTGCTTCCTATAATCAGGGGTGATTATTTATATACATCAATTTGTGAAAGAATAAACTGAAGTTAAAAAAGATAGATGGTTGTATACTGCGGCATCAATACATGGACTTAAGTATTTTTGGGAATCTAAGCCCTGATTTTTGTACCCTCCGTTTCCCAGGTGTTGTTTGCCACGGAGACATTCGCTATGGGTGTGAACATGCCGGCACGGACTGTAGTGTTTGACACAATCAGGAAACATGACGGTACAGCGTTCCGGGACCTGCTGCCTGGGGAGTATATCCAGATGGCGGGTCGTGCGGGGCGGCGTGGTCTGGATAGCACAGGGACAGTCATTATACTCTGTAAGGGGGATGTTCCAGAGATGGCTGACCTGCATAAGATGATGCTGGTAAGAGGATCATAGGGTTATGTCCACACAGTGGTATGTCAGTAGTTTCAGTGGGTGAATATTTTAACTTGATTTACATAGTAAACTCTGGATTAAGTCATAAAGTCAGGATTGGAGAAGGTGTCTCTTGCCTGTTAGAAAAATATGTCTTATGGGAATGGAAGTGGGGATGAACTATAATAATGAAATACCATATAAAAGTAAACATTCTGGAACATATATTAATGTTGTTTGTACAATTCCACAGTGGAACCTTCTCACAATGGTCACTGTAAGTGCACTGGCTGATGGTCACCTTGTCAGAGCTGTTGTAGTTGTAGTAGCATCTTTTGCCAGGAATATTTAGGAGTTCACTCATACCAGAGCAATGCTTTTGTAAGTCAAGGATTCCTATATATAGATAATATTCCTGCTATCCAGGGCAAGCCGACACTGTTGCAGTCCCGGTTCCGTCTCACATACACCATGATCCTGAATCTGCTCCGCGTGGAGCAGCTCCGGGTGGAGGACATGATGAAACGGAGCTTCTCTGAGTTCCACAACCAGAAAGACGTGGCACAGCACAAGGAGACTCTGACGCAGCTGGTAGAAAAAATGGCCGCCTGCCCCGAAGTCGTTGATTACTATGGCGATCTGGAGGAATATTATCACGCCTGTGATGAATATCACCAACTGAAGGCCAAGCTGCAGGTAACAGTGGGAAATTGAATAAAAGTTAGATAAAATGCTTAAATTTAAAATATTCAGAAGCATTCAGTGTATCTTGATAGGACAATTCCAGTCAGATGTATTCTTAAAGCTGTTTATATATTAAAGTGAATATTTCATTGTATCATTATTTTATGGTTGTATTTATTATTGCATGTTCATTATTACATGTATTTACAACCATAAATGAAACTATAAAAATGTAAACTGCTAACAAATGTAACTGCTCTCAATGCTGAAGTAAGATTAGACTTTTGGTGTGGTCTTAATTTTGGCATGGTTTGAAAGGCATGTTCACCATATAGTAAGCTTATGTTGGTTTCTGTGTTTTGCAGAAAGTGGTACTATCTCACCCGGCCACAGTCAAAGCCCTGTCGCCAGGTCGTATCATCGAGGTAAACAATTCCCGATTCCGTCGTTCCCTAGCTGTGATATTACAAACTGGACCGAGCTCTTCAAAAGAGAGAACTTTTACCTGCCTAGTTATATGTGAACAGAGAACAACGGCAGGGGACCTAGCCTCAAATTCTCAGTCAAAAACTGCTGAGTCATCCCAGAGACAGGATGGCAGGACGGAGGAAACTGAATCCCAGGCCTCTGATTGGCTGTCGCCCCAGCCATATATAGCCAGTGAGCTGTTCCGTCCAGAGGGGCCATGTGGACATGAGATGGTGGTGCTCAAATGTGAGGATATTGCTGTAGTGACAACAAAGACGATAAAAATCATTCCTGATCGGATTATTGACGACATAAGGAAACGAAAGCAACCACGGTTTAGGTAAGCGTGAAAAGTACCTGACTTATTTACTACAGTGGTCCCTGCATTTTAAGACCACTTGTGATCCAGAAAAATGTTGAAGGTAGTCTTTAAATGCAGGGATGTTTATGTAATTGCAAACATAGAGAGTAATTGTTGTGTCACTGATGACCACTGACTGTCTTAGAATGGAGGGAATTGCAAATTGGAGGGGGTCTTAAATCTCAGGGACCACTGTGCTATACAGACTGACACCGGGCCCTCTCCATTTGAATACAACTGCTTGGATAATAAAAATATGGTCTTGTATAAAAGTGTAAGACCAAGCTTCTTTGGTACATTTTGGAAATCACAAGTTTGGAGTAAAAATGAGCAATCTTTAATAAGAAATGTCACAGTATGGGGTTGTGAAAGATCGCCTTTGCTTGATCCAGAATGCTGACAATCAGGATATCGGATCTTAACCAATCAGAGTGAATTCCTGCATACAGGCTCTACAGGCTTATATACTTGTATACAGTAAAACCTATGTTGAAAAAACTCCCCATTGGCCATAAAACTTTTGGTCTGTCAAGACAGGTGGTCTCTGTTAAGAGGTTCAGCTTTATTGAAATGTAGATTCTTCTACCAACAATAACTGGTATGTATTCTGACAACACAGGTGGTGTCTCAACATGCTCAAGACAAGTTATCCTATACCAATATAAACTAATGTCCCTGGTGGCAGTATACTATTTCCATTTTTAGTATTATACAGATACCCATCCTACACTTTCCAGGAGTGACCCCCCTGGTCAGAGCACATCCCAGGCCAGTCAGGATCTGCTGAGACTGGCGGAGTCCAATCCGGGAGGTCTGTCGGGTCTGGATCCGGTACGAGATCTCCATCTCCGGGATATTGACCTAGTGGAGCAGTTCCGGAGACTGACACTACTAGAGGAATCCTTCCCGAAGTACCAGTGTGTTCAGGATCCAGCATTCCAGGAAAATGTAAGAAATAGGTCACAATAGCTGGAAGTTATTACCTAGCTACATGAACCGTGTATGGTACATATCGTTGTGTAACACTGGGCAATTGGGGGGGCATTTTAAACCTCTTGGCAGGAAAATTTTCTGAAGAAAAGAAAAAGGCCGAAGAAAGAAGAGAAAGAAGCGAAAATGCATGAAAATAGTAGTCCAATGTATGGTCTGAGATTCCATTGTGTACAGTGATATGTCTATTGTGAGACCACCCATGGGAGCCATGAAAGTGGGGTCTTATATTGCAAGTGATCTTAAAATAAAGGTCACTACATGTAGTACACAGAATCTCTCTTTGTGGCTAAATTAACTTAATTAAGTGGCCTTGTGATCAGTGTGGTCTTGTAACAAAGGGTTGTACTATAGGGAGTACCACAGTGTCTGTAGCTTTAGATATTATATTGTATACATTTGCTCACGGGATGATCATCATACATATTGTCTTGTACATGTGTTTGATGATAATGTGATATGTTACTATGGTGAGGGTTAAACTGTAATTTTAGAACATCATAACTATGGTAACAGTGTGACTAATAAGAGAGAACACTCACAGAGTGCATATAATGTATGTAGCTTATCATTGCTTCTATGTACCATTAATAACAATACAGTTATATCATAACTTGGCATTATAACTGATAAGTATCAAATAATTTCTGGTGTTGTTTTCCAGTTCAGACAGCTACGAGACAATGTGAAACTCCAGGAGAAGTACAATCACATCAAGTTCTTACTGTCTGATGAAAGCCTCCAGCTGTTACCGGAATATCAGCAGAGGGTGGAGGTGGGAACAGCCAAACTGCAGATACCTGAGGGGGGGGGGGAGATTGGGGGGGGGGGAGATTGGCAAAGATAAACTATACCCAAAATTAAAATAAATTATTTTGCCTAGGCATCACTTCATAATTAATATGTAATTCAGGTTGTGTACAATTCATAATTATACAATTAGTTAAATGTTAGATAGTTACACGAAGGTGTTTATTTAGTCACTACAGTATAGTACAAGGTAACAGCAATGAGTAATGGACAATATATACATTCTGGGGTTGTCTTTCTTGACCCCACAGGCTGTAAGCTGATAAACTGAGAACTATTTTGATATCAAGTTAACTTTTACAACGGGAAAGGATTTACATGTACAGATAGTTTGCATGTCCTTATGGGCATTATTAACAGTTTTACAGCATGATCTTAAAATCATTACCCCCTCTATGCCAGGTATTACAGCTTAACTCAAGCCTCCTGTTTTTTGTGACTCTAGATTTCCGTGTGTACCATTGGTTAGTATTGGGGGGCCATCTCAGTAGTCTGTTGCTAGTGACCCTAAAACCAAATCGTTTCCCCCGTTTCAGGTATTACGTGGCCTCCAGTACATAGATGGCTCTAACACCGTCCAGCTGAAGGGCCGGGTGGCATGTGAGATGAGTAACCAGGAACTAATCATCACCGAACTCGTGTTTGAGAATGTCCTGACAGGGTTACACCCGACGGAGATAGCTGCCGTGCTGTCCTGTGTGGTGTTTGAACAGAAACACTGCAGTAAGCCCGAGTTGGCGCCGAGCCTGCTAGAGGTAAATACTTCCTGTCAGCCAGCACCTAATCTCATTGGTCATCTGGTCAGTGGTGAGATTTCTTGCTGCATTCAGCATTGAAAACAGTTCGAAAATATTTCATAATCATAGTTGTGTACATGGACTAGAGAGATGAGAATTGTTGCAAGCATCAGCAAACTGTTTTGAAACTGATAGCATCCCTAGCCTGGTAGATGTAGCAATAAGTAAGCAATCCATCTCAGCTGGTAGCTCCTAGCTAATATAATAGAGATAAGCTATCCATTGCGCTTTCATGTACTAAGCTTGGACTCCATGAAAAGTTTATAGACCATATCCAAGTTTGGGAATTTCATCCCGAGAGGTCTATTTCCGTAAAAAATTGAATCAAGAAATGGCCTCAAGTTCACTATTCATCATGGCAACCATTGACAATACAGTGGTCCCTCTCTTAGTGGCCACTCTCAACAGAGGCCACCCTCTCTAATAAGGCCACAGATGTTTGGCACTACTACTAGCAATGTATTTACTTCTCCCTCTCACAAAAGGCCACCTCTCTAATGTGGCAACAATTACTTGGCAAATAGGGTGGCATTATTAGAGAGGGACTACTGTATTCACCATGGCAACCATTAACCATTCCACGCTTAAAAAGTTGAATAGTCGACTTAAGAATTTTCAGGAAACCTGACTCCAGCCTGTACAGTTGTAGTTTGTATTGTGTATCTACAGGCAAAGGAGAACTTTCTGAAGATTGCGGAGAAGATCGGTGCATTACAGCGACAGTGTGGTCTGCCGATACCGGTGGATGACTACCTGGAAAGCTTCCACTTCAGTCTAATGGAGGTCGTGTTTGAATGGGCACGAGGCATGGTGAGTGGGCACATGTACATAAGGCCTATTATCATCATTATTATATACAGTGCTCCCTCTATTTTACAACCCTCTATTTTAAGACCACCCTTGACTATAAGACTGCTTGATTTGGTCCCAAAGGGCAATTTTCTGTGTTAAATTACCTTTATTTTCATTTTCTTGGTCCCATGGGTGGTCTTAAAATAGAGGGACCACTGTACCTGATTTATTTCCCCTATACTTTACCATTAGAGGTTAATTTGTTAACTGCACTTTAATAATTATAGAATCCATTCTGGATGGGTGAATAACTGTACCGTGAAAACCTTAAAATATTATTGATACATAACTGAAGTGGAAATTATAAAACTTGACATGTGAGCTTGGATTCGTATTAAAGTGGTCCCTGTGATTTAAGACCTCTCTACTTAACAATTCCCTCCATTTTAGGACCAGCAGTCAGCTATGATATTTTCACTATAAATATCCCTGCATTTTAAGACCACCTCCAATGTAAAACCATATTTTCTGGCTGGATGGGTCGTCTGTCGGGAGGTGGAGTGGGGATGGGGTTATTTGGTCTGGTCCCATATCATTTCTTAACGCTTTGGTTGGTGTCACTTGTCACTTTTTATAATATTTCTCCTGTTTGCATGTAAGTGTTTTCTAGAATGTTTTGCGCCGTTTTTTTCATAAGATTTGGATATAATTGTAGATAGGCTAATCCCAGGGATAATAAATTAAACAGATAAATACAGCAGCAGGGCCAAAAAGTACTAATTCCAAACAGACAATCTGTACTTCTATTAGACTCAGTAATAAGCCTGTTACTGCCCCGGCCTATATCCACATAAGATTGATTTTATTTCAGTGTTGTGATTTCTATTTACAATGGTCCGTGCATTTTTGCTTACAAGGTAGTTGTACAAGAAGTGCCTCGTATTTTAAAATAATCTTACATTATTATCTTATATCTCGCAGCCGTTCTCAGAGATAACGACCCTGACAGACGTACAGGAAGGGATCATCGTACGCACGATCCAGAGACTGGACGAGGTCCTCAAGGATGTCCGGAATGCTGCACGGATCATTGGGGATCCCATCCTGTTCCAGAAAATGGAGGAAGCGTCCAGAATGATCAAGAGAGACATTGTGTTCGCGGCCAGCCTGTATACCCAGTGACCTCCCAGACTACAGGGCATTTAGTGGTATACAGTGAAAGCTCCGAGTTAAGACCACTCATGGGACTGTTATATACTGGTCCTAATTTTAAGGTGGTCTTATTTCTAAGACTATTAAGCTGGTAATGCAGTTTTGGCTGCTGAGAAGTAGTCTTTGTTCTGTGGTGGTCTTAATTCTGAGGTGCTTGCAAAGTGAAGATTCACTGTATGTTATATATTGTATTGTTAGGAAACAGCTGTGTTGACAATATAAGAGCTGTGTAACTGACTGCCAGTCTTAAAATGCAGGGAATTGTTAAATGGAGTAGTCTTCAAATTACAGGGACCACTGTACTACTTAGCTGAGGCAGTTTGGGTACTGCTGGGAAGTGGTCTCAATTGTGTGGAGGTTGCAAAGCAAAGTTCCACTGTGTGTTATATTGTAGTATTAATATTGTATTGTTAGGGAAGAATTTAGGGTACAACAAAATCTGCATCACTCAAAGCCTATCAGTCCAGTACGCAGAGGAAACCCTAAAATTTTCGTTGAATTTAGTTGAAATTTGGATGAAATCTGGTGGGTTATGATTTTGTAGTATGACTGTATCATCATATATTTTTTTCCGATATTCTGAACTTAATTGTGAAGAGGAAACACATCTGGTTATACCTGAAACCACAGACTGCCAGTGTCACCAGAGTCTTTATAACCGCTGTGACACTTTAGATTGTTACTACGTTGTTACTGTTGTTACAAACAGGTCAGTGTTAATATATATATATCGACTTGATTTTGATCAGGTGTGAATCCTCTTGCCACAGATGTACAACAGAGATAATGAGATGTGCTGTTGAACATCTGTACATGTACTGTTTTGGCAGTGGCAGAAGTATGAACTTCAATTTCCACGTGTCAAAATATCTAGCTGTAAGTCCAGCTGTATTGAACCTAACATATCTGCCATAGAAGTATTACTACGAGAAACGCATGTATTGACAAGTGACTGAAAATCTTGTTATATATGTTGAAAGTTACCTGTGGCAAATAATAAATTAATACTGATTATAATGTTATCATTAACATATTTAAAACTATAAGTTGTGTCACTAAGACATTCAGATGTATTACTATGAGAAATGCATGTATTGACAGGTGATTGAGATCTTATTGTTACTTAGATGTAGAGGAAACTGGTACGTATACTTGGCATTGCACTGCTCATATTGCTATCCACAATGATTGCTTCAGTGCCTAACATTAACCGACCGCCAGTCTGCGTGTACTGAGGCTGTTATATACAGCTGTCAATGAGGAATTGATTGAGCTTTATTTTTTATTCACATCAATGTGAATACTATTAAAACTGCCAAAAACAAATGGTGTTTATATTTATCATTGCATAGACTGTTCACAACACTTTTCTGTGAAAAGCTGGATGTCATGGGTGGACGCAGTATGATACCATGGGACCACCTCTCCTAAACGAACCACACTAGCACACCTGGTACATCACACATATCCTGTCCAGCTCAAAGTTTCTTTTGCTATGCTATCAATGCCTATATGACAATGCTCCCTAATGTTGGTGTGAATTGCTACACTTTTAACGCCTCATTATATAATGCCCAAGCCATTACAACTGTAACTCCAGGCCACGAAGCTCTAAGATATACTTGAGCCTAGTTTCGACTTTGTAGTCAATTTCTTAGCAAATTACATTTCTGAGATTCTTGAATTTATATGTGAGAACTTTGTGAGAACTTTAGGCTTAAGTATTTTCTAAGAATTCCAACCCAGCAACAATGGCTGTCATCATGAACTGCAGCCTCTCTTGTGTTTAGCTACTGCAGCAATGACGGGTCAGAATTAGTTAAGGGTAGGGGTGTTCTTGATATATATTGCCGATGTGCATTGCAAAGTTTTGGTCGATTTTCCCTAATCATGCTAATGGTAATTAGGGCTGGGGTTGGGTGGTGGTGGGGATTCTCAGTAAATTTTCGTCTCCAAAAATGGGACAAACTTGCTCCTCCTGTTATATATTTGTAAATTATTATTCATTATTATTGGCGATGGTAAATACATTTGAGTTATATAAATTAACAGTAATACATATTGAATATATTTCAAATTTCTATTTCACATTGTCATCTACAAAGATGTACTTGTTTACAACTTCAAGTGTGTAACCTTTTGATTCTTTTTAGTAAGCCATTGTGGCTTACTAAAAAGAATCAAAAGGTTACACACTTGAAGTTGTAAACAAGTACATCTTTGTAGATGACAATGTGAAATAGAAATTTGAAATATATTCAATATGTAT
>JAAUYG010186556.1_pt1 | contig 17765 bp, 18 predicted proteins | sample 7278091 | NCBI WGS metagenome assembly JAAUYG01 (sample SAMN14350201, study PRJNA611818) | marine sediment metagenome | isolation source: surface marine sediment (0.6m) | place: French Polynesia: Moorea | collected 2018-08
GCATCGCAGTTACAAGTCACAGCAATTTGTGGTCTGAAACTGATGGAGCACCTCACTGGACGAAGGAACAAGGCAACCACACTGAATGGTGAGGCAAAGAAAAACAGAAGGGGGCACTTGCAAGTGATTCATCTGGAAAGCACAACCAATTTCACCAGACATTGGCACTGAAAAACCAAGCAAACGGAAAGTCTTACAGCATACCAACGCTTGTCGGTGAAGGGCGTGCACAGATAGAAGCTGGTTGAAAGCAACAGGAACACGAGCAAAGGGACATAACTGCAGTCACCAACTATGAAAACATACCTCAAACCCGAGACCACCCGGCTGTGAGGGGTACGGCAATCCAGCGTCTGGTTGCGGCATTGGCATGCCTCCTTGCTGCCGAAGAGGAAACAGAATCCGTGATAAGTGCAAAACACATGAAACAAACCACAATTCTGTACGCGCACGCACTTCAAAGGCCAAGTCACTCCCTGCCGTGTTTGGGGGGGGGGGCATGTCAGAGGGCACATCACTTAGAGGATGTCAGGGGGGCACATGGTGTGTCCGTGGGTGGGGCGGGGTTCATTTTGGTCCTTGCCTTCATGTCCAGAGAGGGGGTGGCCTACACCAAGCTCTCACGCCTGAGGCGGCAATTAACAGCGAATGAATGAGTTGTGGGTGCGACATCCCCACTCTCGAACTGCCAGCCTTGCAATTGGTGTGGTGTGGTCTTATCTGACAGAGCGACATGCTTTGTCAACAATGACGCTGTCAGGATCGATTCTGTTTTTCCTCAAATGAATCAATGCCACTGAATGACTCTACAGGATGTGGGTGGGGATGGACTGTGGGGGTGGATTGAGGTGGATTGAGTGAACAAACCAGACACAATCAATCTTCCGTCTGTGCTTCAATCCGCTTCCAGAACTGAAGTATCAAACGCGGTTTCTCGCGTGCTCAGGCAATGCAACCCGGTTTTGTCGTATCTGTCAACCCGCCTTTGCATAGAAGTGTCATTTTACAACCTTCAGAAACAACTTTCTGGACAGTTGTTTTGGGAAATGGCAGACTCTTGAGTCTGTACATCGTTACACTTCAGGAAAACACCCCGCCTTTTCACAACTTACAACAGCCCACCTCGCACAATACATTTTTCTTTTCTTCTTTCTTTCGACTCCAGTGTTGACTGGAGATTCTGTGCGGGAGACATGAAAAGACGGAACTGTCACTCACAGCTGGATATCCTGGGCCTGGTTGTTGTGCCGGGTACCCTCCTCCTGGATAAGGGTAACTCATGTTGCCGTCTGCAAAAATTCAACAGAAATAATCAAGGGGGACAACTTAGCACATTTAAAACATATTGGTGTGTTATTTTTAGCGCAGTCTTGACGTCAAAACGCCAACGGAAAAAGCACGACACTTCACTCACACCCACAACTGTAGATAAATTGTGACCCATGTCCATGACGACACTGACTCGCTGCGGAACCCCTTTGGATTCAGCCCACTCCATTTCACCACCACGCCGCCTCTCTGCTAATGAGTGAGAAACAATTGCCTGTACGGGTTTTACGCTTGTTTGTTTTTCTCACCTGAAAATTTCCAAAACTTTATTGTGTGGGTCAAAGTTCACTTCCTTCAGAAATGTTCATGGTAGAAAATGTAAAGAGATGTCGCCACGGAATTTCGCGCTTGTGATGGTGCCCAGACTGCAACACCTATACACCAACAACGCACAACGCACTGCGGTACCTCTACCGTACCTGGTACAACAGTCACACTGCGACGCACTTGGAACATTTTTTCCCCAGGGAAATTGAGTGAACACAATCGACCTCTTTACTCTTGCTCAGATGGTCAACTGCTTTGATGTACCGTCGCCAGTAGAAGACAAGTCAGCCAAGAACGAAACATGTAATTCCAACAAAACTTTTTGTCTGTCCGTTCTATTTCATACATTTTGCACAGACACAAGTCCTTGAACATTATTCCCAGTTTTCAGGTCTTCGTTGAGCTTTCTTCAGCGAATGCATTCTCTTTTCACGCAACACGCTCCTCTTGATTGCAGCTTTTCTGAAAGCAAAGAAATCTAGTGATACGGACAGTTTCTTTTCACTGGAAGTGGGGGGGGGGGGGAAGGTGAGCACAAGTTTCTGTTTGGCAAATACGATTTTCAATCTGACAAAGTCTGCACTTCAGAGCCATCAAACCAACCTCCTCTCTATTTCCTGGATTTTTTCTGGTGACGGTTGCTTTGGTGGCCGTCCGGCAACAAACACCATCTGCCGAATTTTGTCTATGCAATCAGCTTGATTCAGTATTTGCTTCCGCGTCTTGTCAGATGTGACAATCAGGTACCCGTCATTCGTAATTTTGTTTTGTTCCTGAAAAAGCACAATGAAAAAGAAATTAAATGAACAAAAGCACAAACTCAAAACCAACAAGCAGCTCGGAAGTTGGTGCGAAAAGAGAAGAGCAACGTGCATGAAGCCAGACTGGCTTTTGAAATGTCTTCTTTTGCCGAGGAAGGTCAATAAACATTTCAATTCACCATTTCTATGAGTTTATCCTTGATGTGGTCGGGTATCCAATCAGCAGAAGATACGTGGAATCTGATCTCCACTTTGCTGCTGGCTAAAAACAAAAAAATTGTTATCACTGGAACGATGTCCGACTCGCCATTCACCTTGCAACCCAAAGCATTTTCCCTTGTTATTGTGAAGCCAAGAGAGGTAACCAGGTGGGGTCAAGCAGAGGGGGAAAAATTGGATGCGTTCGTGTTGTCAACAATTTGGCTTTTCTTGCATGGGTGTCCCTTGATGTGAAAAAAGCTTACCACAATCAAGCCTACAAGCCAGACAACGACAAAAACCGCACTGAGTTTGAAAATACCGCAACATGTTTTCCTGCTAGTTGGTGGATGGATGTGGGGTTGGAGTTGTGTCCGTTGACCGGAGGCCTCATTGTTTTGACAATCGTCCGTTGTGATCACAAGGCTTCACGAGTGTGTTTAAACTTCGGTGTCGAACCCCGTCACAGCCAGTCAGTAACAGAGCAAAACAACAAAAGCACCAAAGAAGAGGATTTCTCACTTGTGTTCACATGTTGACCTCCCGCTCCACTGCTTCGCACGGCCCTGATCCTCAGTTTATCTGTGGAAAACACATCTACAATTTATCCACACTCGCTTCCAAACAGGATGTTCAAAATTCTTCTTTTGCTTTTTTTTTTTTTGAAGTAAAGTTAATTGTAGATCTATCAAGTCAGATGTCCACAAATTTAAAATGATACAAAGAGCGCAAACCCTCACCAATTGGTATGTAACCCTTGAACTGCAGCAGTTTTGTTTCTTGTTCCTGAAAAGGCAAAGTTATGAAACAAAGGGGTTGAGAAAAACATCCCTTTGTCACTTTACAGATGCGTTCAAAACGAGAGATTTCCTGCTTCCAACGAGTTTTGCTATTTTTGTCAGTTTATTTTAGTGCTTGATCTTTTTTTTTTTTTTTCTGAGACTCGTCGGCAAAGCTGTTTTGTGGAATAAGTGAAAATTTCCTTTGTTTCGTCACTGCTGGAAAAAATAAAATTTTGTAACGTTGATCTCAATTGCTCAGATTTGGCCCCAAAGGAACCGGTACTTCGCTGCTGCCATCGCCATACACTATGTGGAAGGCGGGGTGGCACATCAGTGGGGCGTGTCAGTGGGGTGGTGGTGGTGGCACCTCAGTGGGGAGTGGCATGTCAGTGGGAGGGGGTGTGCATATCCATGGGAGGGGGGGATAAACCAAAGTCTCGTCAAGCCTGAACTAAGGTCTGCGCGATTTGTCAATTGCCCTTGTGTTTCACACATGAAAGCTTGAATTATCGCCCATTGGTTCACCCTGTTTGGAAACTTGGTTCCCTCCAGTTGAATACCTTTTGGTCTTCTTTCGCTGCTGCAAAAAATCTTCTTGGAAGAATAATACTTCTGAAGTACGTGGGTAGGCCCTTGCTGGCGTAAGTCAACTGAAACAACTTTGTACTGAACATTTCTTTTTAATGAACTGGCTCCCTCACTTGTGTCACATGTGATAAATTGTGGCTGATTGCCACAAAGGTAAGGTGAAGAAGAGCCACATTTCTGCAAAAATCACCAATGTTTTTACAAAACGTGAATTAGTGAATGATAGATCCATTTTTTTTTTTTTTTTTTTTTTTCTTTTCAGTGGCATTTCTATTTTATAACTTCAAAAAGCGAATTTTCCAGTTTAGCTACAAAACACACAGAGAAGTTTCATTGGTCAACACACGTTTATTTCATTTTTTTTACAATCTGCGCAATTTATCACAATCTTTCAATTTCAGAACAGAAAACAGCTGCAATTGAGGAAACAAATGTACCCTTTGAGTCTTTTCTAAGCAAAGGAAAAAGATGGTCAAACCAACACCCGTTTTCTTCCTCTTTGCTCAACAGGTGCGAAATCACAACTGCGAAGTGAGCTCGCCCACCACACAGCAGACGAATGCGGATCACACTGGTACAAATTCGCCTGTGATGCACCAAGCTGTCCACAAACATCAAATCGAAATGCACCCTCTACATCTCCAGCCTGACAAAAACGTCACACCTCAATATTTAAAGTTGATGCATCGCCCTTCCTACCCTCTAAGATTGCTAAAAGATTTGATGAAACACTAAAACTGTTCAGGTGCTCAGTTTCTGTCACTGTGAGTCGCCATAGATTTCGGGACTTTTTCGTCAGTTATTGTTTCTTCCTGAAGGTCCAGACACACCAGACGTGAAAATTCAGTCAACAAAATCATCGGTCTGGTGGGGGGACGTTTTCCTTCTTATCGCACAATTTACAGTGTTGTTTGCAAAAAGTCAAAAAAAAAAACCAGACATTCTAAAAACTATTTACACTTATCAGTCACATTCCTTTCAAGGCAAGCACATCACTGTTATCAAGTTTTCCATTTCTTCTCTCTTATTTTACAAGCTTTTTTTTTTTTCTTTCTTTTTCGTTTTCAATTTTTTGTATCCTTTCACTGCTGCAGTGATATCACAAACCGATATTTACAGTTTTTACAAAACGGGAAAAAAATATTTTCTCAATCAATTGGAAGTGCAGACAAGGTGAGGTGGAGTGGTGTGAAGGACAAATCGCAAACACAAACGACGACGACAGTTTGAAAACTTTTCTCGAGGTGGGTTCAACAACGGAGGAAGGGAAAGTGGGAGAGTTCTGGATTAGGTCGGTGTTGAATTGAGAAAAAGACCAACAAGACCGCGAGAAAACGTTGCGCAGACAGAAACGAGCTGTTCCGCCATCTCCACCTCACATTGACTGCCCACACCACCATAACAACAACGAAGCTCTGAGTGAGCGAGACAATACAGTTGGTGAGATCGATATACACTATCGACAACAGTTGTAAATGGTGCATCATTTTGCACAAACACCACAAATGGTAGCCCGAATTTCTGCATAAGTTCTTTCTCACAGAAGAAGCTACCTTCGAGGGTTAAGCATCAAATTTTACAAAGCACAGGTATAAGAATGGAAAAATGTAAAAGAACAAAAAGCAACGAGGTCTGTAAGTTGACTTGCAAAGAGAAGCGCGAGAAGAGACGAGAAACGCAATTCGTCAGCGCACACAACAAAACGGTTTTACACGAACTTGTAGCGTAAACGTACCGGAATGTATCGTTAAAACTACAAGGAAATCGGTCCACACACTTGTACTGCAATGTAATTTGGCACTCCACCCATTGAATTATTCAACACTGGCCAGGTCATCCTTCATTTGCAAGTTCTCAGGCAAAACTTCCGACTGTGTCCATTTCCTGATGCAGGATTTTTGCAAAATGTTGCTCTTGCGTTTGCCGTTTTTGAGTGAAACGGGCCAAACGTTAGTCTCACCGCAAAAAAAACTAGCAATGTTCAAGATGTTGATTTTCTCGTTTTTCCCAACTGGAAATGTTCGTCGGCCACAGTCACAAAAACACAAAGCCTCAAGCTACAAAGCCTCTTCATCTAAGACCCTACGCAAACAAGCTTTACACAATTTGTTTGAAAAACAAGAGTAAAGTTTACACACATTTTCTTTCTATAAAAAAATTGCAAACATCGACGAGAATATCAGAGATGCTGTCGTCGTCATCGTCTCAATGGAAGGCCGAATGGGTGAAGGCGCGTGTTCTACTGGAGAGCATCTGTTTTGCAGACTGCCGTCTCTTTGGATTCCAGGGAATTAGTGAACACAACGTCACCAAGGCAAACGGCACACATTTTCCCGTATCTCTCCAAGGGTTGTGTTCAGAGCACATCAGTTCATAACACAAACATCCAGCGCGCGTCAATCAGTCTGTGGTGCGGCTCTCATTGCACAATGTTCTGCCACACCCTCTGCGCGCGTCCAACCACACTGTTGAACCTGTCACCTGTCACCATGCGAGTCCAAACCACCAAATGTCTTTCCAGGCCGCACAGATTCAACGTGCTCCTCTGGATGCCAAATGCTTCTGTCTTGTGGCTGTGCTCCGTAACTCACACTTGAACAAAGGATATGGAGACCAAAGTTGGCGTATCGTCCCACATGATCACCATTCATTGACAATATCAAAACAATACGCGGTGATACTGAATCTCAAAGAACTATCCGCAGCCCAAAGGCGAAACCATGATTACAAGTACTGAAACACCACTACGTTTCTCGTGAAGCACCACAAGCCCGAACTAAATTCTGTACAGAACGCAAATCACTTTTTCACAGCGAACGACAAGCAAATTGGCAAAGTAGCAACTATTTATGGCCCAAGACACTAACCGTCAACGTTATTTGACTCTAAGAACAACTCAAATCAAAACAGAAAATTTTCGAGCCACAATGACAAGTAACCACCGCCTGTGCGCTTCCGTCAGTGGTGATGTGTTCACCAAAATACTATTCCTTTTTCTATCGCAATACTGCTAGGAGCTTCTACTTGAAGAAACAAATTGGTAACTGGATACAAAGGGAAATCAAAGGCAATTCGAACAGTACATTGTTACCCCAGAATCACAGCTTGGAGATTGAGTATTAACAAAACGTATCTTCGTGGGTAAAGACTTCCTTCACAATGTGCCAGTTGTTTTGCTATGTACAACTTGTGAGGAAGTGCATCACTCTTCTTCAACTTGAGCCCAGGCCTCCTCTGCCAGCGCGTAGTATTTATTCGCCATCCTGCCCTTCATGGCGGCCATTGCCGAATCTGCAGCCGCCGTGTACAGCTCACCTGAAAGACACGTCCAATGATCATGCCGCGAAATTCCATTTCCGTATGGGTTTTGAGGTGAACCCCTAAATCGTGGCCATCTGCGCAGATTTCGACATCATTTGTATAACCACGAAGGGAGAGGATTGGAAAACGGGGGGGGGGAGGGGTTCTGGTTGGTGAACATGTTCTGCGTCCCCGGAAGCCAAAACAAGTGCCTAACAGAAAAGAAAAGAGATGATCAATACGCACCAGCGTAATTGGGATCTGATTCAAGCAGTGGTCCACCGCTGAGATACATTTCAGCGATCTTTGCCTGTATCTGGTAGACTGGCATTTCCATCATGCTCTCGTATTCTCCACTCTCATCCTCGTCCTCTGTGTCTATTGCCTTCTGATACCAGCTGGCGGCCTCTTCCCAATCTATTTGCCTGAGATTACAAAAAGCAAAGACCAATGACACTGGCAAATTTGAGCAATGGATGGTCAATTGTGCAGAGAAAAGAGCTCTTTCACACAGCACGATGGGAAAATGACATTTTCATTTTCTTCTTGCTGAAAAGTTGCTCCGCCTTGGTAAACTTCGGCTGAGTTTACATACCTGCCAAATCCAAGTCCTATTCCGGTTTCAAAGGCTCTTGCCATGTGGATCATTGCGGAACGGCATCCAGCCTTTGCCGCGGTGTACATGTAGTCGATTCCCCTGCTTCTGTTCAATTCGGTGTCCTGGTCGAAGAAAAAGTCAACTTCAATTTGTTTGGCATCCCTGTTTGTTGTAGGCGTTTTGACAACAGCACCGATGCTCAATATGAAACGCGCTTGGTCCTGGAACAGAGAACAGAAACTCACCTCCACTTCGTAGTTGACGAGGATCTCTCGCGGCATACCCAGATAGATGCTCGCCATGCACCTGATGGCTTCCATGACGCCGAGTGAAGCGGCCTGCTGCTCGTGGTAAAACGCCGACTCCAGGTCGATGTCGTTATCGTCCAATGTAAATCGGCCAAGTTCGTGGTACTTTGCTAGGTCATGATGAACCTGTAAAGGGAGGAATTGAAGCTTCTTTGTCAGCTGTGAGGGCGAGGCCCAACAATTCTTGAAATGTCTTGCTGCAACCAATTCGCGCTGAGCCACACCACTTGTTCGACAACACACGCCTCTTGACGCGGCATCCCTTCTGGTAGCCTCCTCTTTCGACCCCTGGGTCGCAAGACCAACGTACCGAACTGAAAAGCACTCCCTCATGGGAAGGAACTCCGTACCTCTTGGTGACGCAACTTGCTACCACCACATGGTACCAGTGGAAATCTCATACCGGTTTATGAGTCAGAGAGCAAGATATCTGATGTCGGCAAGTTGTTTTTTCTCACCTGTCCGAGAACAGAGTCACCAATCGCAGCGTTTTGTCCCAGCATGTGGATTTCCGCACTGATGCTCGACGGACGAGGCATCTGCTTTGATATCTGCCTGAAGTTGAACTTTTCTTCCTCCTATAAACAAACAATTTTGCAGTTTTTAACGCGTAGCTTCCACAATCACACTGGCAAAATGTGGCGAATGGTTGTCCAAAGCCTTTTTATTTCTCTTGTTGGAAACCGTAGTTTCTCCTCATTTCTGATCACACTGGCGCTATTTTCTGGATGCAGCGACAGGTCTTGCAAACTAATAGCAAAAAGTCTAAGTCTGGCACAAGGTCATGTGACAGAATAATATTATAGGCAAATAATAGGCACATTATGATTCCTTCACAATCTCAGAATGGCGTCTTAGTGATCTCCAAAGGGGGGGAGGTGGGGAACATCCTGCGAAACTAAATCCGTTAGTGAATGATAAAATGCGAAATTTGATCATTCACAGCAAAAGAGCACGACTGAACACCCAGGCGGTGGCAGCAGCAGTTAGTTCTGCAACTGCATCAACAGAAAGCAACGCGGGTCGAGAAAAAGGGTGCCGGAAACAACTGGGTTACAAAGGCAGCAGCAGTTTATTTACAGTTACGTGAAAATTGTCCAATAGGCTTTTTGCTATCGCTACATGCACCATGCGTCTGAAAACAACAGAATTTGCGTTTATTTTCAGCATTCAAGTCTGGTTAGAAGCTCGCATTAATCATATCAGCTCTGTAACGTAGATAGGGAATGTGGATCAATAATTACTCCGGTCAGAGTTCGGTCCCGACTGTCTTCAATCTGGAAAAGTTGATTTCGAAGTTTAGTTCAACAAAGTCCCACATTGTGTGACATTTCATGAACATGTCATCATCCCTGTGCAATTACTATCATGCTACGCTACCTATATGTGCTGATCATATTTCTTCTACGTTACAATCTATGACCATCTTGCCTCGAGCTTTAGATGAGCAGATAAATTACCTCGGTGAAGGTGCAGGATCCAGCAATAGATGACGGAGGGCTGGAGTCGCACTCGCTGAGAAAGCGTACTCGGGACGCGCGCTTCGGGAGCGCGGGAGAGCAAGGCGTTTCCGGTTCCGGACTGGTCATCGGCTCTGGGCCGGACATCGGGCTGATGATGTCGGGACTCGTCGTGATGTCATCCATGGACCCCAGGACCATCGCGTCGTGCTCGTCGCTCGTGTACGACACTTCACTTGTGCCTTCCGAGATCTGCGAGCAACTGGAGATGGTGCGAGATCGATTCGCCATGAACGTCACCAAATCAGACGAATCCATGGGCGACGCACTGATCACCATCTCCTCCTTTCCTCGCGCCATTGTTACCGATCCTGATGGACTTTGCTGTGGAAGAAAAATTGACAAGTGCACAAAAACAGAAAGCAAAAAGCTACAAATAGACTCATCTCAATGTTGCAGCTGAAAACAAAGTAAAATTTACACGGACCACATTAGAATTGCTAAGTGGACAGAAAATTACAATGTATCATTTGCGTTGTTTTTATCTTTTTGATGCTGATAGTGACGCGAGTGTGATCACAACCCAATCAACAATGGCAAAATCCAGGACGGAATTTTGAGGGGTCGCGCCACACCTTGAGCGCTGGGTGCTGAGTGAAGAAAAGACGTTTGTGGCGCCACCACTGAACCACGGAAGGTGACGCTGGGGAGTTGTGGTGATGCTTTGGGTGAAGAGACATTCGTCAGTTTATTTTTTTGTCTTTTTTTTTTTAGGGGGGGGGGGCTTTTTACCGTGGCTTTGATGTACTGCTCCTGAAGACGCTGCTCATTCAGCGACAGGTCGAACTTGGTGAGGTGTAGCGACTCGCAGATGGCGTTGCAGATGTGTGAGTGGAAAAAGAGCGCCATGCCGCGCGTCCCCAGGTTCCCGTCTCCGTACCCCAACCCGTCCGCCGTGTGCAGCTGCGGGTCAGTCCACAGATCACCCACTCCCTGAATGTCCACCACGATCAACTGGTGCCCTGATCGCTCGAACGTGAAGTGACTGAAGGCCTGGAAAACACACAATGGGAAAGTCGGTAAAATATTGACCCAATGAACAAACATCAGTTCTGATATCACAGACACAGCTGTACAATTGTTTTGATGGTGGGAAGAATTGCGCAGTTGCACGCATACGGAATGACTTCTCTCATTGCGTGGCACTTTTTTGTTTCCTTTTGTTGCCACAGGGTTTTCTGGAAAGATGAATTTTCAACCATCAGCCACGTAGCTGTGACATGAATATTCCGGGTGCCACATCACACAGAAACGCCAGTTGGGCTTGTTTTGGGGCATGATCGCCAGGATGCGGAAACATGCCGACAGTTCCGGGCCAGGTTCCTTCCTTCTGACCGAACTCTACACTGACAGGAAGAGAACCAAGATTCAGCTTCTCGTTGTTGCGCCAGTGCAAATGGAAATGGTACTTTTTCTGCTTGCCAGAAATAATTTTGCAGCTCATCATGAGTTCTCTCTGAGTATTCTGTCGTCAACACGATGACTCATTGCACCGGTAAACAGGTGTCACGGACAAAAACAAACCGCGATCGTTTGTTATGTGTCATGTGTGCAGAAAAAACACCTCGGACTTGTGTTCAAATATTGATCTCAGCGCAATATCACAGAATATTTGGAACAACGCAAAACTCGTGACACTTCAAGGACTTGCGTGTCTGGGGCCTGGGAGCCAAACAAACTGCTCCAAAAAATATGGCTCCGTTCGGATTCACTATATTCTGGTTGTTTTGTTGCTTGGGACTGGCAACAGATGATCGTCTTCTGATCTTGATAACAATGATGTATCAAAACCATACTCAACGCAAACGATACCATTTCTGTAAAAGGCCGCTTCCGCATGGCATTTCGCACAAGCCGTGAAAAGAAAAGGGCAACAACTTTTATGAATGGCTGACGAGTGCTGCATCCTTATTTGATAAACGAGTCTGGTCCTTGATTTCCTAAACAACTTCACTTCAATTTGTGCACTACTCGGGAAGGCGGTCAAACCAGACAACAGACAAAGTCGCTTCTGGCAATTTTGCTTTTCCCATGACCAAAACTTTCATTGCGTCAATCTTCCACGAGTTGATTCCTTTGCATTACATTGATCAGTTTTTTTTTTTAGATTTCTCGAATAAAATGTCAGTTTCACTTTCAATCCCTTTTAAAACTGGGCAGTTCAGCTGAGTTCACATTTCTGATTGCATTGAATGTGGCCTTTTCTCAGAATTTCTCAGTTTTAAACGTGAAATGCTGATCCATATTGGAGACACGTGTGAGCAAACACCAAGAATTTACGAGTGCCTTGGAGACCCAGGTATCCAGGCAAGCTCACCACTTCGCAGCCTGCCCCGCCAATCTATAAGGGAGCAGCTGTGTGAGGACACTTCCTCGTTTGTGATCGAGAAAGCTGCGCCGTCGGCTGTGTTTAGGACCAGCTCCCAGGACGGCGTCTTGAGACTTTTATGCACTCAAGAAGCAAACGAAACCCAAGAACCGGCAAAAACAAACTTTTGGTCAACTTTCTCCAATTTGGGGAGTCAACTAACCCCAACAAAGAACATTTCTGAACCAACATCGCGAGCACCCAAATCTCTCGGACATGTAGAGAGAAAGTGTAAATTCGTTACCTGTGGTGTGTGCCTCTGCTTTTCGTCGACAAATCCAGAGTTTGAGTTGTATTTGATGTAATTTCCCTCGATGAAGTGCTCCAGATGGTACAGCGGGGATCCCGGACGATCCTTGAACTCCAGAATGCACATTTGAAAGATATCAACCTGCAAAGAGAATTTCAACAGCCAGGTTACCAGAGAAGTAGACTGCCTTTCCGTGCACAGATCCGAGTCTTGAATCCTTTCGTGTTTGAAAAGGTAAAGTACAAATTTCTGGGTTCGTGGTGTCAGAAAAGGAGAACTGGGTCTTGAACAGATGTTCACATCGGCACCAGCGTCAATAGTCTAACAGGAAAGGAAACATTTTTCAACAACAACATCAGCGCCAGCACCAATCGTAACTCGCATGAAACACACGATTTTTCAGCAGTTACACGCATTTTGCATTTCCAAAGTCAGTTTTTAAGAGGATCAGTTTCTGCATTGGATCTTCCAAAACGCGCAGGTGAAAAAAAGGACGATGACCAGCAACGTGAAACATACAGGCCGCTTTGCTAGCTGAGCAGTGCGGCCTAAAAAAGCGGTGACAATCAAACAAAGTCAAGTCAACGAAAGTCGATGTGGACAAAATTTTTTCTGCGGGAGAGAGAGAGAGAGAGAGACAGAGAGACAGAGAGAGAGAGAGGGAGGGAGAGGGGGAGAGAGAGAGAGAGACAGAGAGAGAGAGATTTCCTTTCCTGAATGCTCTGAGCTCCAGTTACCAGTGTTCAAAACAAAACCAGTGATCCTCTGAACACCGGGGTCCCGTCAGCATGCTATCTATCGATTTGCGAGAGTGCGCAGCCTGCTACACAGCACGTAGCCACAAGCCCCAGTTCCTTGCCATGATCATACCAAAAACTTGTAAACAACACCGCGAGGCCCCTCAATGCATTCAGTTTGCACTTCACATTTTTTATGAGATGCACACAGGATCCTTGTTAATAGGATCGTAATTTTGTTCTTGGAAAGCGGTCACACGTAAACAGTAATTCACCGATTTTGTCTCCGAGGATGCATTACATCACTGGCTTGTGATCTTTTTGTCACCTCTTTTCTGATCACTGTGCAATGTCACTCTTGTCTCTGCAAGTGGGTTTGGCAGAGTTCCAACAACAAGGGCGCTTATCAGCGTCGAAACGGCGCCACAAAGCAAAATGACCCTTGTGATATGCACATTCCAAATCTGTAGTCAGTTCATAAGTCTTGGGTGTTTTGTTTCGTTTTGTTGGTTTTTTTTTTTTCATTTCTTGGGGGGGGGGGCCCTCCAAGTGGTGCAGTGAGGGGGAGGGCCAGCCCAGGTGTGCAGGTGCACAGAAGGTGAGTGGGAACCCAGGGTGGCTCCTACCTCATTGATTGACCCTCCTGCTCTGCTTTCAGCCGTACAACCCAAATATTTCCAGATATTTTTGCCATGATTTTCTCTCAAAATTCAGGTTTTACAGGTCAAGTGAAAGAAGCCCTCTCTGTGGAACCAATCCCTCCTTGTGAAAACAATTTTCTGAACAAATCAGGCCACTCTGATCAATTTTTTTTTTTCCCCCTTCTTTTGTAATTTTTTTTTTTTTTTTTTTTGCAACAGCGAGTGCAAATCGGTGGTTGTTTTGTTCGTTTGACAGGTAAAAGCTCGAGATCCACATCTCCCGACTACCCACGCATTGCTGTTGGCCGACAACCAGTTTTCAGGATCCATTTCTGGATCGCACAACTAACAACACAAAACATTAACCCTGATTTGTATCCAAAGAAACAATATTTCTTGCAGGGGTCAACATTTAACCGCTAACACATCTCCTGCTTGGAAGACGAAAGGGAAATCCGTCTGATTCCTTTCCTTCCAATAAAACGCAACATTCTGGTGTTTTTCTCAAAGGTTTTGTACTTGGGAACCGGAAGATAACAGGTACGCCTGGGCAACGCAAAGGTCTCGTCGTCATACTTTGACATCTGGTCTCTGCCATTTTGGGGGTTGGTGGTGGGGTTGGAGTTCCGGCCAGCTGGGTCCGCGGTTGGGGGGGATGGAGGGGTCCCACAAAGACGACAACTCCAGTCTGGGCAAACGGTGCAATGTGGAAGAGGTCCATGGCCAGCAGGGTAGCATGGAGGAGGAAGGGCCCCTGTCGGAAGTCTGGCCAAGAAATGAAGTGGACAGTACAGTGAGCAGGTCCCTAGTCTGCATGCAGGCAGCAAGCAATGGGGTTGGGGAGATAGACCCGTGGTAGGAAGACGATGACGACAAAGCAGACAAGGCCCTATTAGGCCGCTCTGGCTTTCAGCCCCGTGGGGCCACAAAAAGTCGTTTGTGTGGCCCGACATTCTGGGGCAGCTTTGATTCAACAAGATCGCAGTGTCCTGCACTTTCAGATTCTCCACCAATAACCACCGACGACGCCCTCGCCCATTTACTGGACCATCCTTACGTGGCCAACACACAATCCGCCAGTGAATACAATCAGTGCGATGACGACAAGTTCAGAATAAATTCACACAGGGCTCAATGCAGCTGTTGAAATGCAAACAGAATAAGACCGTAAAACCAATCTGATTTCTCATTTTGCAACGACAGGTGACTACGCACACGCACAGGTGCACGTAGACTGTGGCAACCATTGTCGCAATTGTACTACTACTGTACAGATTGTGGAGGGAGCCTGGCGAAAGTTCGGGTGGGGGTCGGCACGGAACGAGCTGCGCTTACACCTCCAATCGATTCCGATTTGTTCAAACGGAAGTCCACCACACAAACATTCTGTTTTTGCAGAAAACGCCATCAACTGCTTTTCAACTTAAGAGGAACCAAGCTCCATCAATTGTTCGAATTCATGCGAAATTTCTAAACCAATCAGGAATATTTTACAACAGAGATGCCCTTTATTTCAACTGAACACTTCACGAACTCGGCGATTCAGGTGACAAATGGGGATGAAAATTCGCAACATGATTCTGACCCTGCACTAGTGACGTCAATGAGACTGCACCAATCGGAGCGTAAACAAACACAACGTAAACCCTCAGGCTGAGCATTTCAATATATCAAGTTGTCTTGAGCATTTTAACAAGAAACCCTTTCCGGACAGTGTTTGAAAGACCGTGCAGAGATGGGACGCAAACAAGGATACGATGACTCAGCGCAAAGGCCGCGAGAGGGGCAGAGGGGGGCAGTCCAGGAAGGGGGTAAGTATGGGGCAAGGAGAGGGGGGGGGGGTCTGGGGTCTCTTGCCACTGGGATGGATGGATGGATGGATGGATGGATGGATGGATGACGACACGTACATGACTCCGTAAGGCCGCCCGGATGGCTTGCGTAATTTTTTTGGTTATGCACTTCTCCACTTTCTGTTCTTGTTCAGTTTCTGGTGGATTCACCAACACATGAAAATTGTGCAAAGTTCCCACGTACCTTCTTTGGTGGGTTGTGCCTGTTGTATTCCTCTCCCCAAACTTTGGCATCCATCTGCAGTCTCACATCTTCAAAGTAGACATCCTTCTCCACGTCCTCCATGTATCGCTTTGCCACGTAATTCATCGCATGGTTCCAGTCCGTCTTGTTGGAGAAAGACGACAGCTTCTTCCTGTAGTGCAAAAAGAAAGCGTCACTGTCAACCCAAAGTTTTCTGTATCTGGTGCGGTTGGCTTTTCGAGCCACCAGGACGGGGCAAGACGCAAAACTGGAACCAGACTGGAGAGGAACGGCTAAACTACTGGACGTGGCATGTCTGGTTGGGTGAAGAGATCATGGAAGGGGGAACGGAACGGATTTTATTCAATATTTTTTTGTATTTTTGCGGTTTTGATTGGAAATTGACAGCCTGGTCCCGTCTTGTTGTTTGTACGAGAGTTTATCGGACAACATTTTTGTTTTTTGTTGTTGTGCTCTGCACACCTGCTTTTTCACACGAACATTGACAGTGACAAATGAGGACAAAAGCAACTGGTGAAAATTCAAAGAATCGGTGACATCACGATCGGGGCTGGGAACAACTACACTTGCACACACACAACAAAGTCCGGATACTTACAATCTGTAGCATGCCCGCATAGCTCCATGGTTGAAGGGCTGCAGAAAAAACGAAGAAGAAAGAGTTAGAAATTTCAAAGCTATTCACAACAGGATACAAACAACAAAGGGCTACAGAACCGTCTTTCTGGCAAAACGATGCTCAGACTGTCAGCAGTTTTGGACTTTTTGTCTCAGTTCTCCGTATCTCCTTTTCTGGCACATCAGCAGTGCCTTTCTCGTGAGCCGTAGAGCCGATGCAAAAATATGCAAATAGGACAACGCAACAAAACATTCACATCCTTGAGTGATTACAGCAAGGTCGTATGAAGTCAGCCGCGACGTTTGACATGAACGTCAGCCAGAAAATGGTGACAGGATGTTTGTCGCAGAAAGGAACGAAGTACGTGCAAAGCCACAGATAACAGATCTGCCTTATCTTGATATCATCTTCTGAGTTTTATCATTTTGTCATTATCATTGTGCTGTGTCAGTAACTTCTGACAAGAAAAGTCTGCATTCCTGAGAGTACGTGATGAAACCACTAATGATTTGTGCAATCCCTGATGCGTACAAATAACAACGAAAAGGATCGGCCTATTCTTATTTGCAACAGTCAATGTGACACAACATGCCATAAAAATAGCGACACCCGGTCCCGGAAAGCTCATAAGCTCCCAACTTGGGTTCAGATTATTGACCGGACGTTAGCAGGTAAACAATCGGCAGATCCGACAGCAAAAACACAATGAAACCAATCCGAAAGAAAAATGCGATGACAGGTACGACATTGGCAATGACCACTGTTCTTACCTCTTTCTCCATTTTGACTTGACATTCGTCCTGCACCCATTTCCGTCGCGTCGCACTGTATCTGTGTCTGATAACGTTCTCTGTTGGCAATTCGGCAATGCGAAACTTCTCCCACGGATCTTCAATACTCCTCGCTTTTTTCAGTGCCAGTTTCCAAAGACCTTTGATTCTTGGAGATTCCCACGCAGACTTCCCTGGGCTAATTTCTTTCTTTCCAGTTATTTTTATCCCCGCCTTTTCATTTTGATTGTTCTTGTTGTTGAGATTAATTTTCAGCTTGGTGAGAGGAGTCTGCTCTGTGAACAGACGGGAATGTCTTCTCTGACGAAGTGACATCAGAGGCTTGAATGGTGGTTCATCATTCTTCTCGTCCTCGTTGTCCACCTTCTCATCGTTGTCATTTGGGCTCTTGAGAAATAAACAGAAATGACAGTTGATCCGAACAGGCAACGGAACTTGGCGCGCAGAACCAAAAAGTGAACAAGAAGCAGTGCAGAGTGGGCGCGATGTCCCCCCTCACTTGGTTTGGCGAACAAAGTTTGGAGAACATCCATGACCCCCCCCCCCCCTGCAGAATGGAGAATATGCCCCCCCCCACCCCCACCAACCATCCAACAAAGGCCGGCCAACCTGCCGTGTCAAACCACCAAAGTGCAACTCCCCAACAGGAC
>JAAUYG010086955.1_pt1 | contig 17743 bp, 11 predicted proteins | sample 7278091 | NCBI WGS metagenome assembly JAAUYG01 (sample SAMN14350201, study PRJNA611818) | marine sediment metagenome | isolation source: surface marine sediment (0.6m) | place: French Polynesia: Moorea | collected 2018-08
CTCTACGGGCAGCGGTTTCCCAGTTACAGCCATTTTAGCCTTTAATTAGTCTAATTAATTAGGTTAATTAATGCAGATCATCACCAAAAATATTCGGTGGCGAGCTCTCATGGAGACCTAACAGACTGCCAAGTTTGATCGCTCTCCGAACAACCTGTCTTGAGATATCGTGCTAACGGACCGGTGGCCAGAACAAGAAACAAAAAAAGGGGAAAAAAAGAATAAGAAAAGCAAAAACAGAAGATCTGCATTTGCATGCAGATCTTATAAATTGAAGCAATTGGTTTAATGTGGCTCACGACACTTTTGAATCGACGTAACGTCATTGTAGGTTTGTTTAGTTTATATTAGCTTGTAGCTTGGCCTGCCCCCCCTTCTTGCACACCGGTAGCCATGGGTACAATATGTATATATATAGTCCGATTATTTCTTAATGGTGATGCTAACCAATTTGTTAACAGTTCCTATGAAGGAATTGCTCTGCCTGACCCTGTAGCGGCTTTCCCCCCAGTTTCGTGAGCAGGAAGACAACGTTCTGGGTACCGTGGCCACCCTCGTCAACGCTCTGTGTCTGGTAGACAGCGCCCGCTGCTGTGACATGGCCGGGGTGGACAGCAGGTAAGGGAGGCTATGATGATGATGATGACGACGACGACGAATGATGACGAATGATGACGATGATGATGATGATGATGATGATGTGACGAATGATGATGATGATGATGATGATGATGATGATGATGATGATGATGATGATGATGGTTATTATTATTATGATGACAACGACGATGAAGGCTAAGACCAAGTTAAATGAGGCGACGACGATCACTGCTATGGATAATGGCTATAAGAAGGCGACAATAGTGATGATGACAAAAATATGCTGAAGAAAATTACGAGCACCTTATTGTGCCCTTCCGTGTACTCCCGTACACTTAACCATGTGCTTTACTAGTACATTTAATTCTTTTCCAGTGTATTGACCGATGACATTGTGATGCCAGAGGATACATCAGTAGCTACAGGCTACCCAGCGATACTGGGACAAGACAGGTTTGGGTAGGTTGAGTCTTTTTTAATCCTAACTTGACAACTCGAAGCTAAACTTAGATCAGAGGTTACATACCCAGTGTGGGCATGTATTGAAGTAGCCGGTAGTGCGTCGAAATATAAACCAAAATACGTTTCTTGGCTCTGTTGATTGTGTCGGCAGAACGTCAGTCAGCATAGTGTGTGGGCCTCGACCATTCGTTCTCCGTAAGCAGTAAGGTATTTTAATTTTTGCTGTATGACCAAGTTAGAAGCCACTTTCTGAGAAGCACAACGAGCGAGCCACAAATGCCATTGAACACTACTAGGTCAATGGTATCTCATATAAGTGTTACTAGTGTGACTAACCTCTGCAAATTGATGTACCGGTATGTGGCTTCCACTGTCAGGGTCCTGACAGAGCTGAGCGGATAGGCACTCCGTCTGCCCTGTTTAATGTAATGTATGTGGCTTTCAATGTCCAGCTCCTTGCTGGGCCGAGCAGAGAGGCATTCCGTGTGCCCTATTTAATGTAATGTATGTGGCTTTCAGTGTCAAGGTCCTGGCTGGGCCGAGCAGACAACAGACACTCCGTCTGCCCTGTGTAATGTAATGTATGTGGCTTTCAGTGTCAAGGTCCTGGCTGGGCTGAGCAGAGAGGCACTCCGCCTGTCCTGTCTCCGGGATCGCTCCCGCCGCAGACGGCAAAGCGGGGACGACTGGCTGTATGTTAACCAAGACATCCTGAAGGATGCCCTGACTGGACATCTTAGTGTCTTCTCACAGGTTGGCGATACATGTATATCTACCGCTCCATGATCAGTATAGCTCCTCAGTATAAAATCTGTCAGTATTGCTTTACAAAAGCTTCAGGTTTAGTCCTAATGGCCAATAAAAGCTTTTGTGGACCTTCAGTTTAAGGTCACCCCACACGGAAGGCCGCATGTTCATATCTCCCATCAGCAGTCTTTAATTAAACGAATCCTATAATAGTGAGGTAACTTTGTGCTGTAGTTTGAAGGAAAGTACACCAACACCAGTTGTTTAGTGTATAAGTTAAGCCGGAGACCACCAGAAGCCTTCCTATACCCTGGATACCGAAGCTAGAAACTGTTAAATGGAAAATGCAGCATCTGATAGACTTTGGCGTCAATATTTTGCTGTAATGCAGGACTTACATGTACCTGGTAGTTGGCACACGCGTGCATTTAATGTATAGACTATGTTGATGTTAACCTTTTATCATGACCAGTTTTTATTACAGGCCTACTTTAAGCTTGGGTCCCCAGTGGTGTTTCTGGCTTTACATTTAGCACTAGCATTTATTTTCTTCCATTTTCTGCCCGTATTCTCTCTGGATCCACGCTGCTGCCCTCTATCCAGACCGGCCTAACTGCAGAGTCCGTGTTGCTGCCGCGGGAGTTTGAGGCCCGGTACGGGTCCCGACCCCGGCCTGATGATGTGATCCAGGGGGATAGCGGGACGTGGTGGCTGGTGGGGGCAGCAGGGGTCGGTCTGCTGGTCCTGGTCGCCCTCAGTGTGCTGGCTGTCATCCTGGTCAGGCGAAGGCGAGGGAGGGCGAGTGGTGGCAGGTGAGGTGTGAAATATATTATTCATTTTGAATTCAGACAATTAAGACGTATAATAATATATAATATACAGTTCTTATATATAGCCCTTTTCCGGCCGAAGCTAGCTCGGCTGAGTGAACCGAGGCACCATTGTAGCCCACACGGGACGGTTTTTGATGAGCTGACTGGCGGGACTCGAACCCCCGATCTTGTGGTTGGGAGTCCGACGCGCTAACCATTCGGCCATCGCGACCCGACACAATATTATATATAATAGTTCGTAAACACTGGCTTGTAGTTATGGCAAAGCTTGCTGCGAAGGCTTAATAATAACATAAGGCAGATTTGCGCGTCCATGATTATCATAGCTCTACCACATTCCTTAAATATATAATAAGTAAATAAATAAATAAATAATAAATAAATAATGAATGGACGAACTAGTAATTAATTAATAAATTATTAATTAATTAATTAATTGCTACTTAACATACAAAGAAACAAATAAATTGGGTTAATATGTATTAACAGCTGTTCCAAATGTGCCAAAGGTAACATTCTAATGAAGTCGAATTTTGGCTAACTACAAATGATGCGTGTGCCCAAATAAAACTTGCATAAAACTTCCATGGATGAGCGCAACGTGATAAGTTTCACGGCACTTATTGTGAAAGTGAGTGAAAGCCTTAGATTAATCTAGCTGCTATCCCCACGCATCGTGTTGTTCTAGCTGATGGATTGGTTTGCGGTCTAGAAAGCCCGATTTTTATTGGGAAAAAAACTTTTAAATGACAAGAATATCCCTATATTTTATCTAAAGGATTCGGTTTTTTTTCAGGATTTTTGATTCTGGATTTCTTTAATTTTGAACAATATCGTGTTGAACAAAATGGTATTTCTGTGGCAGTAGTGAAGACATATGAAATCAAATCCGTAACGATTCTGGCGTCAGAAGAGCCGTTGTATCAATTGCGAATGTCGATAATTGAATTCCTTATTGGAGGTTGGAGATTCAAATGTCCAATGTCCAACATCCAATAGGAACGTAGTTCACGTCGCTCACATGTGGTATTCGAGAGGTTGAGAGAACGCACTACCAATGATTCCCGCTAACCCCCCTTTTTTTGGTAATTTTCATGCACAAACTTATAATAAAAACAATGTAACATGCGGCAGTTGGGAAAAACTTTAGAATATAAACCAAAAGCCGTGTTATAGACACAACTCCCTTAAGTCCAGACTTTTCCCCTCCGGATTCGAACCACCAACCTCTTGGTTGGTTCATGCCTAACCTAAACCTATTACATGCCTAACACCCTAACCTTTGGACTACATGTACTGCGACTGCATGGAAACCATCACCGATAATACAAGCACCTATTGTATAACGTATTGTTTACCAGCTTAACGGCAGCTTAACATAAATATGTAATTCGGGGTATGAGTAATAGGGGGTGGCTCGGTGGCAGGGCGGGTTAGGGTGCTGGACTGCGAGTAGATTTAGGTGTGTATTCAAAGGATCTAAGTTCGACTCCACCAAGAGGTGGCAAGACGATGAAAAGTAGTTTACTGTGGGAATATACAGCAGAACTACATGTAGGCAGGCGTTATAATGGAGGTATAAATCCGTATAGTGTGTGTCTCATCACGTCTCACTAACCATGAAGTACTGTGAGTCAGCAACGTATCACTTTCCCGGAGGATTATCTGCAGAACGATATAAGGTGGAGCCGTTGTAAAAGGGATAAGCGGACGGTAGAATCCGACACCGGTAGATTGCCACGAAGCAGGTACATGGCATTGCTGTGTATAAATGTGGATTGCTTGTTTCGTTGTAGCCTTGGGCTTCTCATTGGTCTCGTAAAGGAGCCGAGTCTAAAAGAGCACAAGCGCACTTCATAATTATACGGCGCATGATAATGAGGGAAACATCTGCGACAAAATGCATATATAATATTGATATATATTTAGTCATTTGTGACGTTGGCATGGTACTAACACAGCGTCAGATAAATGATGTGCAAGTTCGAGTCTTGTCTCAGACACTTCTTCCTCCACCTCCTTGCTGCCTTGCCGTTTGACCCAGTTTAGCTACTCGTGTAGAACGGGGCCTGTATAATATACTCCAATGCCACCGTCATATTGGTTACCAAAGTCATTTCAAAGTCTTATATCTCACACAGGAGCAGAGTTAGGCGATATTTTACTTTTAAACATTAATAGGAAACTAATGGGGGGTCCAGTGGTGCCATAATATTTGACCTTGAGTTACCTTGAAAGATCAAATTCAAGGTCACTGTGATTCGTAAAGGAGCAGAGCAACTACAGAGTTAAGCCATATATTACCATTAATACAACAACAATAGAAAACCATAAATCGGCACTTTAATAGTTGTCATTTCAGAAAGATAAGATTGGTTCCGGTGCTCAACCTTCTTGTGTACTATGATGTAGTATCAGGCCATACAATATGGTCCATGATCATGGAGTCAGAATTGCACAGATATAGTAATAATTTTTGTGTTCAGATAACGCAAATTCTTTCGCAAACTTGCGTGTAGCAAAAAACATCATCGCAAAATATGTTGTACGCACGACTCGGTTTGCCCTAGCACATGATCTGTATACTTTCAGAAGGAAAGGCCGAACTAATTCCACGAAACAGCTAACGAAGAACGATGAACTGCGACAGTCGACCGATCCAGCCCAGGAAGAAGAGAAACTTCCAGAAGAACCCCCCGCAGACGCCTTCTACTACAGCTACGACCGCCGGAACCGAGGTCATGACGATGACAATGGCTGTGACGTGTCTCTGGGGAACTCCGTACCCAACACGGTCAGGAGAAAGTATTTCTATAAGTACGCCGTGTCCGATGGAATGGGGCAAGTCAACGCCATCGACTCCAGCTCGCTGCAGTTACACCCTGGAGACCGGACAGAGGGCGAGTGGGACGAAGGTTCTGCCAGATTGGAATTCATGGACTCCAATGACGTCGTTTTGGGGGATCATGATGTCACACGCAGTAAGCAGACGACAGAAGCAGACGACAACGAGACTGGAACACCGGAAGAGGTTTCGATAGCCCCGAACGGCCGAGCCCGGATTGGGCGGGAGCCCAGACGGGTGGCGTCTCGCAAAGGCGACAAAACTCTGGCCTGGGAAGTGTTCAAAACGCAGGCCTACTGACGTCACTTCCTATCACGTTCTGTTGAAATCACTCGTAGCCGTGAGATTTCAGGGGCTGAGTTTCACGAAACTAAACCGAAGAGTAAAAACTTGAAGCTACAATGTTCCAGACTATTCCATGTTAAATATAAGATTTGAACAGGAGGGTTTCGCGAAAACCTGCCCATGGAACTGGTGCCAATCCGGGATCCACTGTTGGCTCCAACTCTGGAAAGGAGTACTGATGCATATACAGTTTGTACTATGATTACAATTTTTTGGATGTTGTACATATTTATTACCAAGACAATCGGCCGATTTTGGTACATTCAGTGTGGACCCAGTATATACTAGTAATGGGATGTCCATGCTAATATATTTCCAGAATCAACGATATATGAACGGATGATATGGCGGAATGAATGACCACATAGCACGGACACACTGAATGCATGGCCACATCGTTTGCTGTCGGGTGACATCAAATATTTGTGTATCACGTGGACGGAAGTAAGAGTAACGATGACCTTGAGCTTGACCTTGACCTTGAACTGTGACCTTCCCCTCGTGAAAAACACGACTCTGGACATTGCGCCAGTCAACCTTACTGTACAGTAATAACCTTGCAATATAAGCCTGCCTAACAAAGCTAGTAGGATTAATATCAGTTGCAAGCGCACCATGGAGGAAGTATTGATACAGTGTGGGTTTGTTTGAGGGAAAGTGCTGTCGGTGTCAGAACCGTACGAGAACTCCCATGGGCTATGTTGACGTATGGCGAACGGACTTGTTGCTCTATTACGGTTACCATTTTAAAGCTTTCCATTTTGCTGCCGTGTAGTCGTAAATGCTGTGATTGTCGTTGCTGATATTGCCTGCATTTGTTCATACTGACTCGTATTTCTTGCGTTATAAATAAAAGAATATATACATGTACCTTATCCAGAAATCGTCCTGACATATGCGATCTGATATACTCAAACAAATTAATACTTTCTGACCACCGAGTTGGGCCTGAGATGACGTATGTCCTTCTCCGACCATAAAAACCCGTGCAATAAATACTACATGTATGGTACACCTTGGCAGGTGATTTCCCCAATTATCACGACCAGCCTTTCACATTAATGCAATCCAGTGACTTTTCACTTTCAGTCGTTCACGCATGCGAATATATGAGGTACTGCTAGCAAGATCAGTACGATAGAGTTTCAAAAAGTTTCTTAAAACACGTCGAAGACCACTGTCCAACTGCTCTAACATGCAATTACTTTCCTGCAAATATGCGACCATATCTTAACCATTCAATATATTTGTATTACCATTTATGATTGCGCCATAATGTTTATATATGAGAAGCCCAGAGGCTTTGGAACTCTACCTTACCACTTAGCACTTAAGAATAAAGCCACAAAGCCAACAGTTTAATGCACTTCGGGCTATGGGCAGCAGTTACAGAGTTACAGGTCTATTGTAAGGAAGCGTCTGGAATGATCCCTAAGTAATGTTAAACATTGTAATATGGAAAGTGCTCTAAATATTATGATTCTATATGATAACTCAGTAGCTACAGGATGCCCAGCGATAGTGGGACAAGAAAGATTTGAGTAGGTGGAGACTTTTTCAAAACGCCAATTTAGCAATTTAAAATTAAACTTAGCTCATGTATTGAGATACAATGTAGCAGATGGGGTTTCGAACTAGCAATACTGCATTTCTTAGATCTGCTAATTGTCTCAGCGTGAATGTCATTCAATATCGTGTGGGTCTTGTTGCGGCCGATATTCCACCGTGGGTTCCTAAACTGAAAGCAAATACACCAAATAAACTTGAACACTGTTTATTATGTCCAATATTCCACCGTGGGTTCCTAAACTGCAAGCAAATACACCAAATAAATTTGAACACTGTTTATTACTCATATTAAATGACTAATTGTCTTGCATGGTGAATCAAATACATGTATGTACAGTATTTCACAGAACATTCGGATGACAGGCTGGAACATACAGATTTGAAATAAATAGTACAACAGCAAAATCATGTTCACTAGCAGCTTGTACTTTACAGCGAGGGATGTTCGTCATACAATAACGTAGATTTCTGAGGTAAAAAATGTGACCTAAATGTCAAGTGGCACATGAGACGATAAGGTAGGAGGAATTACGAGCCAGTTATTGTCCTTGAACAATGCTATATAGTCCTTGAAAATTCCTTCTGTTCTTGACCTCACGATGTGCACTAGTACGGTTTCTCAGCCAGGTTGAGTTTTCTTCCTCGACTGGCACTTCCAGGTGAAGGCAGCCCACAGAACCACTCAGCCACAGTGATTTTTTTGGATGTATCAACTATTCTCGATGGCTTTTTTCGGTATTTACACATCCGGGAACCCCGAGATAACTGGAGAGGAACACATACCCATAAACTGGCCAACACAGCTGTCAGCTGCACAAACGTCAATACTTGGTTTTAACACAAAAATGGCCATGACCACTTCTTGTCTTTAATGACAGTTCCACAAAGCTTCATATTATTCAGACGTCAACTTCTGAATCCAGTTCACTGCTGCAATCTAACTACATCATACCAGTCTGTATTAAGTAATATTACTAGATTCCAGTAACAATTGTCACTTAAAGATTATAAGATTAGTCCTATACAGTATTTCCCTTCTCAGCTGGCCGAATGGTTAGAGCGCCGGGCAGGGAACATATACGCCCCCGTTGTGCGGGTTCGAAACCCGCCGGAGATAGTGTCATAACAAGCCTGAGGTTATCACAAATAGAGAGTTGATATTTATATGAAGAGTCATAATATCCATATACTGTTGTAAAACTTCCAAGTGTACCTAGAGTACGAATAACGATATTGTTATTATATGCTGCCATCAAAAGACGCCAGGGGGCACCACTCACCATTACCACATGTTAGTAACTTAAAGCGAATTGATGGGTGCTGTAGAAACAGAGATAACGTAGAGAAAGTAGGGACAACGACTTAATGAGGATAGCATGAATAGACAAGAGAGATATCTGGCTACCTTGGAAAATTGACCCCATGTTTGGCAAAATTCCTGGGGCTGAGGCAGCCGCCTTCAACCACAGATATAGCCTATTAACGCCTGACCACAAAATGACCATGCTGGTCACTTGGAAGGTACCAGCATGAAGGTTTGGGCTGGCAGAGAGGATTACTTAATCTGTCATATAATGAGGGAATGATATGTAACCTGTTGGCTAATTATTGAAAAAGAAAACAAATGGTAACAAAACAAGATTTACTGGTTACTGGTAGTGTTGGTGGTGACTGATACTTTATGTTACTGCCATACGGTAAGGCTACTAACTACAGTAAGCTCCCTGACTGCATACAAAGCTACTTTAACTAGACAGTTAATATGTTAACACTGGTAGCGGAGGACTGTCACAATATCGATACCGGTCTCCGTAACTTTCTGCAACGTTGTACAACTTCCTATACACATTCTCCATCAGCTGCCTATAGCATTCTCCTTGCTACCTTTGACAGTCCGTCGTTATATACTAACTACAGTACAGGTTTCCAGAAGTATGAATCAACATTTCGCAACATTACGTCAATTTCCGGCATTTCTATCACAGCCGAACCTGAACAATGGAATCTCCTCCATTTTACTTTAATTTGTAATCTCCGATACATCAGTACAAATTTTGGTTTCGTGGAAACTAATGAAATTCACGCACCCATGACAGCATTTTATCAATGAGCATCGGTGGGCGTTCTGCGTTCATTCGTAAGTAAAATATGGCTGATGAAATGGATTAAACCTTTTTTAAATAACGTATATTTACATTTGATTATCTAAATACTGTAGTGAATTTACAGAATCTTTATTATGAAAACATGTACATAACAAAATTCCCTCCCGGCTCACTACAAAAAGCCGACCAGGCGGTTAACACTTTCAATACTGGTTGTTACCCATAATAAGCTCAGTCCGTGGCCGAATTCGTTGTCCATCCATAGTGCAGGTCAGTGTTCCGTGAATCCTCCTTAGTACATGTTAATTACAGTTCATACATTAAGAATACATTATGGCATACATGCAAAATGAAACCCCAGTCCGGGGACACGTCCACAAAGTGTGAGAACAAACCGGCATCGGCAGCGAGCCACCCGCAGTGCCCCCTTTTTATCAACATGATGACGTCACAGACAAGGTCTTTAGCCGGCATTCACAACACTACGCATATTTTATATAGTGCAGCGTGGGTTTTGGGTTATTTTTACTGGCATAGCAAAATGCCTTTTCGCAGAAACCGCCCAAGGACATCATACACGCCAAATTTTGTAATAGAAATTTTAAAAGGCTAGCCATTCACGGTATCTCCAGGCAAAGAAGCTGGAAACGATCAGATGGACGCACTGTGGACACATCCGGTACTAGACCCCGTAAACAGAATGTCCGCCTGGGATGACACTTGAGCGGAACAGTTGAAAGTGACACACACGCACAAGGGGTAATGGGAAAACACGTGCCCTTCACCTTGGTAACAGTGGATTGCCACCTGTACACAGCGGTAACTTCACTGAGTCTTGAACATGTGAACTTTTGTAACATAAGAAAGGCAACATTCACAAAGGCTAAAATGAGACAGAAACGAAGAGCAGCAACAATAGTTGTTAGTACATGTCGCAACAATAACAACCCAGTTCATGCTATCACATTTACTTGTCCTGGACTCTTGGTGTAAATATAACATCACATGGCAATGGGCGGAGAACCACGCTGTCTTCTTCATGTCGATCAGGATCCATCCATTCCGGGTCACATCCCGAACCTGTGGTGATGATGAACTCATTGACCAGCGCGGATGTCCACAGAAATAGCCGAGCCATAGCAAACACCTCACCTATGCAAACCCGAGGGCCGGCCCCGAACGGTAACAGGTGTTTCCGGTTTGGGTGATCCGCCACCAAAAACTCTCCATCTTCGTCCAAGAATCTTTCAGGTCGGAACTTCTCTGGATCTCTCCAGAATGCTTTTTCGTGGTGGAGGCTCCACATGTTAATGATGAAGGTTGTACCTTTTGGGATGGCACCATAGCCCTTCAATTCGGTGTCTTCTCTTGCCACATGAAGCAGGCCACCCAAAGGGGTGACAGTGAAATGGCGAAGCGTCTCCAGAATAGTAGCTCGTAGGTAAGGCATCATGGGCTTTTGAGTCAAGGAGATTGACGTGCTATTGGTGGCAGCGAAAGCTTTCAGATTTTCTATGCGTATCTTGTCTTGGATGTCCTGTCGGTTAGCCAAAGTGTTGATAATACAGAACATGGCAGTCGAAGTCAAAATTATGCCTCCGAGAATCATGCTGAGGCAGGCCTGGCCGGCTTCCGCGTCAGTGAGTCCAATTTTTCTGTCGTCTGCTAAACCGGAAGTGTCCTCACTGACGTACTTCAGCAGCAGTTTGGTTAAGCTGTCGTAGTCAGACTGTGCCTGGTCCTCTTTTATGATATTCCAAACATCGTCTTGCAGTTTCACAAAGGCCTTCAGCTCATTACTGCTTGAGAGAGGGAAGTGTATCAGCCAAGGAAATCTGTCCAGCATCACCATATCGAGGTGAACTGGGGACATGCATCTGACAGCTGCCTCCTCATATTTCGTATCTTCCACAGTGGATTGTGAGTATTTATTACTCTACCCAAGAGCAGCACAGATATGCTGCGGAAGGAGGCCTCCCTCAGAGTCCCCATTATATTAACAGAAGAGGAGTTGGTTTCTTCCAGATCTACAACCATTCGGTCAACAACTTCATGTACTACTGCCGATAGCATACTTCAGGCGAAAGAAGTCCGGTCTGTCGCTAAAAGCTGCCCCATTCACCGTAAGAACCTCGTGAATGGTATCGTAGCTGGAGACTACGACCACCTCTCCGATTGCAATCGTACGCACTCGGTAAGCTCCGCCGTACTGACGAGCCCACTTCTGAAATGTCAGCCTTGGTTTTGCTTGGTTGATTTGGAACATGTTCCCTACAAATGGAAATCCGGGTGGGCATGGGATAAAAGACAAAGGATTACGTCTAATCCTTTGCCAGATAATCCAAAAGATTAGCAGTGTTACAGAAAAAACCGCGATAGGTTGCAACACTTCCATGATCCGGTCACTTACTCTGTGTCTTGTTTTACTATGGTATGATTAAAGCTATGACCTACATAATGTACATGTAATAGCCTATCCACACAGCAAAACGGCAGCCCAAGGGATAAAAATTCCAGGAATTGTTTTACCTCACGCAGTTATGTAACTATTGAATGGGTGAGTGAATTCGGCTTTAGGTCGTCGTTCGAGCTTGAAGAGTAACCGACGCCGTGTGAGGGTGTGTGTGATAAATTAAAAGTTTTACCTGTTTTAGGATTGGCCGACTCGGCATTTAATTTTTGCTGGCGCACAGATACATTAACCAGGAAGTTAAGTACGTTTATTCGATCATTATGTAGGACTCATATAGTCATCCGATGCATCAAAAACAACATGGAAGTTCGATTATCTTGTAGAACATTAATCAAAGGGTTTTCACAATTCAGCACGGGGTTACGTTATGATATCGAAATTACAAACTGATACAACATTATTTGTCATTTCTCTTTTGTTTTGCTCTAGTCCTGGGGACTTAAGTACAATATATTGATTATATTTCTCTTTTCTGATGTAGTCTTCAGTCTTCTGTAATTCTGCAATTTCCCTTTGAGCATCATCATGATCATCGAAGTGACAATAAAGTAATAAACTCGTCGGCCAAGTCTATTATGTATGACACTACATGCATTGGGCCACAGATTTTATCCCAGTTTTACCTGTGGTTTGATACAGAGATGATGTGTGAATTTTCGAATTAAAAATTTACATAAAAATAACGCATACTTTCAGTTTCCGTTAACATGGGACTACCGGTATATAATGAAGAAAAAAATTAAGAAAACACTGCTTCCTGTTTCTCCCCTTATAGAACCTTCGTTAGTGATCATTACTGCTTATTGTGTTTCCCATGGAGCTTGTTTAAAATCGGTTGAAAATTGTGGGGAGAACGATATTAATACATCTTTTCATTGGGAGTTTGCAAAGTCCAACGATTGTCCCCAAATTGAGTCTACCAATCTGATATGAAGTATCCCTCTACTCAGTATTTTGACCTTAAGTTTTCCAATTAAACACTCACACAGACCTTTACTATGAGCTCCTCCCGGGGCACGTTCGTCTATACATATTAGGACTCCTCCTTATTGAGATGTATATCTTAACAACTCGCCGCATTTCACAGAGAAATCACACTTTTAGTGCACAATTTCGAAAACTAACAACTATCCGTTGTAAAAGACAGATTTTTTCCAATGACATCGCGATCATACACGTGGTTCCAATAAGGCATTCGTAAGAGTGCAACACATTGGTGTGGGCTGGTCTATGCTGTCAGTATGGAGGCACGTGCTTGGCTCTATTTGGCTACAGGACCACGCCTGGCCAACATTAATTACATAACGACTATATTTGGTCACGTGACCTTGAACAATCGAGACTAGAGATACTTGATTTTAGTGTGGGAAATTGTGCATTATTAAAAGTGTGATTTCTCTGTGAAATGCGGTGAGTTTAGTCAGTGTTAAGATATTATGCCTCGATAAAGAGTAGTAAGTATAGACGAAAGTGAGCACAGGTTTTGGCTGGGTTCCTTCTGAAAGTAAGATGGCTAGAGCGGTTTATGAATTTTGTCCTGTGTGACGCATCCTTCTCTACGATTTGCCGAAACTGTTGAAGAGTCCGTGGTCTCAGATGTAAGCAGAATGTCCACCTCGGATGACGTTCGAAACACAAACACACGGAAGAAAGGGAAAACACCTGCCCTGCACCTGCCCTACACCTTAGTAACGTAGGGAGTCATCTTCTGTGCGCAGTGGTAACTTTACAGAGTCTAAATCTGTGCAAATTTAGAAACATAAGAAAAGAAAGATTCATAAAGAGTAAATGTGTGAAGGCGGCAGAACATGATTGTGCATGTTAGTCCAGGAGTAGCCTGTCTGAGAGACAACGGACACACAATTTTCTTCTAGAAATACGTTTATATTCACCAATTAAGGCAGATATATACTACACAAAAAGGTTAAGGATATTTGTCAATATCTGGATTTAAATACTAAAATTAAGGCCAATTCACAAAATTGCACAAAAACATCTAGAAAATTTCCAAATAACTTTTTGTGTTGTGTACATTATATAATTTATTACAATTATACAGAGTGAATCAGGAATGAGTCTATCATGATAATTCTATGGCAATATTAATCTTTTCGAATGAATTCACAGGTCATAAAGTTCATAGTTCAATATTCTGCTGTAGTAGAGTTGTACTGCTGGGTACGTTTCCGTATAGCTGGGTGCATGAAACTGTTGGAACACTGGTTACAGGCTGCACAATGGTTGGTTGAAGGTCTCCAGACTCTCTGTACAAACCAGTAATTAAATCCACATGTACTTGTCTATCACACCTCCATCCATACTGAAATCCATTTATAATATCGTCTTTAGACAATATATTTTGTTAATTAAGCTAATACAATATATACACTTTAACATATAACATCTCTAATCACTAATCCTCATGATATACAGATGACACTACTGGTTGTCTATGGATACACACTTGTAGAAGCCTACCTTTATCCATGAACAGTGCACCCATTGTTCCACGTTTCCCTCCTAAACATGCATTCACTGCAATGGATAAAGAGCCATCTACCATACGCTGGCATTCAACATACACTAAACTTATGTTCACTATGCATCAAGTTTTAAATGTCTCATTACCTACCCTCTGTCGCTTAAATAGACACCTTGTTAAGGTTACACAGTACGTATGTATTAATGTCTCAGCAAAATCGGTCGAAGACCACACCCACGTGTACTCATCAATCAATACACTGTCCCAAATCACCACGCTACAGTGTCTACATGCCTGGAAGCACTGACCCAAGCATTCCAATCAATACTGGTCCACTGTCACTCATACCATATACAATAAACTATGAATAGTACCATGCTTGATGTTACAACATGATTTTGTCACAATGAATTATTTTTTATCCATCACCACAAATCACAAGGCAAAATATGATTCTAAGTTATATTACATCAATTACATAACACATAACATAATAGTATTAAATAGCACACTACTCAAGTCGGTATATGTAAACTGCTCATAAGTCAAAGCTATAGTGAAAGAAATAACTGAGTTAAAAATATTAGGAGCTGCATAATACAATTATAAGGTTCACAATGGTATTATAGCAAAAGTTACTATTGGTATTGTAGCAAAAAAACATTAAAATTACGACATGCAAATATTTGTAAAATAAAAAGGAGAAGCCGTGCCTGGCGCTGCGGAAGAGTTCCAGCTGTGTTGGTGCAACTAATACATGCAACGCAACACAATTGTAGCACAACACTGCTCATTATTTAGTAACGTTGCTACACAATTTTATTTACACTGCGGCCAGGTATTTAATTTCATAGTTGACTTTTTAAATGTACCAATTTTGCATGAGTCTGTAGTGCATTGAAACAGTCGAAACAAAATGTGTAATGCATCCAAACAGATAAAATCTCAACATGAACACTAATTTACCTTGCTACAGTACGTGCCGAAGAAAGAAAGCACAAACTCAATATCCACTTCATCCTACCGTATTTACTTGTCCTGAAATCTTGGTGTAAATATAACATGACACGGCAGTGGACTGAGAAGCACACTGTCATCCCCATGCTGATCAGGGTCCATCCATTGCTGATCGCATCCCGGCGTTCCGTTGATGACAAATTTATTCACAAGTGTGGATGTCCACAGGAACAGCCGAGCCATGGCAAACACCTCACCTATGCAAACCCTCGGGCCGGCCGAGAACGGCAACAGGTGTTTCCGATTTGGGTGATCCGCCGGCAAGATCTCTCCTTTTTCGTCCAAGAATCTTTCTGGTCGGAACTTCTCTGGATCTCCCCAGAATGCTTTCTCGTGGTGGAGGCTCCAGGTGTTAATGATGAAGGTTGTACCTTTTGGGATGACACCATAGCCCTTCAATTCGGTGTCTTCTCTTGCTACATGAACCCCTCCACCCAATGTAAGCATAGAAAAATGGCGAAGCGTCTCCAGAATAGTAGCTCGTAGGTAAGGCATCATGGATTTTTGAGCCAAGGAAACTGACTTGCTGTTGGTGGCAGCGAGAGCTTTCAGAACTTCTGTACGTATCTTGTCTTGGATATCCTGTCTATAAGCCAAGGTGTTGATAACACAGTACATGGCAGTCGAAGTCGAAATTATGCCTCCGAGAATTAGGCTGAGACAGGTTTGACCGGCTTCATCGTCCGTGAGTCCAGATTTTCTTTCGTTTGGGGAACCGGAAGTGTCCTCACTGACGTTCTTCAGCAGCAGTTTGGTTAGGCTGTCGTAGTCAGACTGTGTCTGGTCCTGTTTTATGATATTCCAAACGTCGTCTTGTAGTTTCACAAAGGCCTTCAGATCATTGCTGCTTGAGAATGGGAAGTGTATCAGCCAAGGAAAATTGTCCAGCATCACCATGTCGAAGCGTACGGGGGCGAAGCATCTGGTAGCGTCCTTCTCGTATTTCATGATCATCGTCAGCAGCGGGTTGTGAGTGTCTACTGCTCTACCCAAGAGCAGCACAGATATGCTGTGGAAGGAGGCCTCCTTCAGAGTCCCGATTATATTAACGGGAGAGGAGTTAGTTGCTTCCAGGTCTACAATCATACGTTCAACAACTTCATGTAGCATGTCCTCCAATTTTGACATCCCGTCTCCGAATTGCTTCAGGTAGCTGTGACTTAATTTCCTCAACTTTCGCCAGGTGGCGTCGTTGTTTCTAGTACCCAACATACTGCCCATAGTATACTTCACGCGAAAAAAAATCGGTCTGTCACTGAATGCTGTCCCATTCACAGTAAGAACCTCGTGGATTGTATCGTAGGTGGAGACTACGACAACTTCTCCGATTGCAATCGTACGGATTCGGTAAGCTCCGCCGTACTAACGCGCCCACTTCTGAAATGTCAGCCTTGGTTTTGCTAGGTCGATTTGTAATATGTTCCCTACAAGGGGAATTCCAGGTGGACATGGAATAAAAGACAAAGGATTAGGTCTAATCCATTGCCAGATAATCCAAATGATTAGCAGTGTTATTGAAAACACCGCGATCGGTTGAAAGAGTTCCATGAGGCCTATCGTTTGTTCTACGTCTTCTTTTGCTGTGCTATGACTAATGCTATGACCTACATCATGTAAATTACGTAATGGCCTATCCACATATGCTGCATGGCCACCCAAGCGATAAAATTTCAGTAGCAGTTTCACCTTACGTTGTTATGCAACTACTATTCAATGGATGAGTGAATGCGGCTTCAGGTCGTCGTTCTAGCTTGAAGAGTAACCGACGGTGTATCAGAGTGTTTGTGATAAATTAAAAGCTTGCATGTTTTGTGTTTGGCGACCCGGCATTTAATTTTGCTGACTCACAGATACAGTAGCCAGTAAGTAAGTTTATTCGGTAATCACGTAAGACTCATATAATCATCCGATACATCAAAAACGCTGTGGAAATTCGAGTATCGCATAGATGAACATTAATCAAAGGGTTTTCAAAAATTTCGTCATGTTATCGAAATTACTAATTGATGCAATATTATTTATGTCATTTGCTCTTTTTTGACTTTCGTCCTGGAGACTTAAGTACATGTACACTATTTTGATTGTATTTACCTTTTCTGATATAGCTCCCAGTAGGATTCTGCAGCCTGCCTTCTGTAATGTCAATTTGAGCATCATCGAAGTGACAATAAAATAATAAAATCGTCGGCCAAGTCAATATTTATATAATTTGTATTAATTATGGATAATTTCCCTTGACTCTCACTCTCTCTCTCTCTCTCTCTA
>JAAUYG010138718.1_pt1 | contig 17738 bp, 14 predicted proteins | sample 7278091 | NCBI WGS metagenome assembly JAAUYG01 (sample SAMN14350201, study PRJNA611818) | marine sediment metagenome | isolation source: surface marine sediment (0.6m) | place: French Polynesia: Moorea | collected 2018-08
CCCCCCCCCCCCCCCCCCCCCCCCCCCCCCCCCTGATCACGTGAGGGTATAATGAGTCAGCGAATACTTGTCTGGTTTGCTCATGAACCACTGCTTTTGCTCGGATTCAGCTTGAACCTGTTTCTCTCTTTGCAGTGAACTCGACGACCTCTAGCGTCAGCAGCACGAAGTATGACCCGGACCTGCTGCGTTCCGACGTCGCGTTGGCGCGAAATCGCGTCGCGCGTCTCAAGCGAGAACTCGAGCAAATCAACATGGAGATGCAGTTCAAGCAGCGTGGTGTGGAGAGACTCACCAGGTGAGAGAGAGTTGGAGAGAAGGAGAAAGAGAAAGAGAGTGAGTGTGTGTGTGTGTGTGAATAACGGGTGAGACAGATGAGGAAAGAGAGAAAGTGGATTTGTGTGTGTGTGCTCGCCTGTGTGAGGTAGGATTGGGAGGTGGGGTCACAAAATGTTCGTCCTAGATGAAACAAACTGAAGTCTTTTGTCTGTTGAGAGATATTTTCAAGAGTAACTGTGCACTCTTGCCAAAAGGGAAACAGACTCATTCACCAAACCGTCTTCACCCAATCAGGATCGAGGAAAAGATGTCGGAGCCCAAGTCAGTGTACTCTGTGGACCAATCACGCGAGATCATGGGTCGCATCCGGGACATCCGGAAATCCCTGACTTCCGGTCAGCAGGAGAAGCTGAGCCTCATGGTGGACCTGGCTCGGCTCAAGGATGAGTTCCTCATCAACAAACTCCAGACCGGAAGCGGTTCATCATCGGATGTCAGCACCCACTCCATACCCAATCTGCAGGAAGTGGCATCCCAGACTGACCTCTCTGGTGATGTAAGTATTCTGGGTTCCGGGTTCCAAACACACACTGTCAGTACCCACTCCATACCCAACCTGCAGGAAGTGGCATCTCAGACTGACCTATCTGGTGATACAAGAACTTTGATTCCAAGCTATTCTGGGAACTGTCTGGATGTGTGCTCATTCTCAGACCCAGTTTGAGGTAACATGCACCTCCACCTAGTCCATGCCCATGTGACCCCCTCTCTGGAATTGGAAGTATTCTTTGGATGTGCACCCATTCCAATTCCTTGACCTCACCCAATCTGCAGGAAGTGGCATTCCAGCAGACTGATCTATCTGGAGATGTAAATTTCAGGTTCCAAATGGTTGCACATACCATGGTGTCCAATCAGTTTCTTGTCCACACTCAACCTTTGGAGATGTGCGCACCCTTTTCTTCCACAGCTAAACTTGGTATCCATGTGCTCGTGTTCCCAATTTTCAGTTTGGCTTTTTACACTGCTCTGGTGAGGGACACGAATAGCCGATACCATCTTCAAACTCCACAGTGTTTTACAGAACCCTATTCCAAGGAGAGATGGCCAGGTTTTGATTGCCGCTTCACGTTACGTCACGTTTTGTAGAACGCTGTGTACAGCGCCAACTGGGGAGAGATGGTGAGGCTGCGGTTACGTTATGACGAGGCGAAACGGCAAGTGCTGACGCTCCAAGAACAACTGGCCAAGATAGAGGATCAAATGATTCCTGGGCAAAACGAGTCGGACAAGGACAGGTGAGCGATAATTGAACAATTCAAAAAGAAAAGAGGGCACTTTACAGTGTCGATACCGCGCGGCAATGTTGAGGGGTTGGGGAGGGGTCTGTGCACGGCTGTCCAATGAGGACAGTGACAATGGGTGACCCATATATACCAGCCGCTCGGCTTTGAATCTGAGGATGTCAAAGGTGTTCCTCTCCTGCTAGCTATCAACATGACTCATTGAAAATTTAATGTTCAACTGCAAAGAGCAATTGTCACTACCTGGCTATGGAAGTAGAATCACAGCTGAAGGTAAAACTGAACTAAACAGAAACCTGCAAAAATTTGTGCCGGGACCTGGGAACAAAGATTCAGAGACGCGAGACGGAACATCACCTTCGGTTGGACCTCTCATCGGCATAGAATTCTATCCATTTATGGGCAAACGTTTAAACGTTTCTTGTACGGGTATCGCCCATAAATTTGTGGAACAGTTTCTGCAATTGCGCACGTTTCCTTGCAGGTTACTGCTGATACAGGAGAAGGAACAACTGCTGCGGGAACTACGCAGCGTCAAACCGAAAGGACGCAGCACCGAGGTAAGTTGCGGCACCAATCATTGTTTACGCACATGCAGCCTTGGTGAAGTCCATTGGCCGTGAACCTGAGCGCAAGTCTAGGCTGGGCGAGACAAAGGACAGAAAATGCGGGAAAAAAATGAGAAGGGACAGATGATAGAATACAGCACCAGATTTTGGCTACAAATGGCAGGAGGTCATCTACTGCCGTTTTGCCCTGCTGTTGTGGGGAGAGAGTGACACTTTAGAGTGGGTGACACACCCGTCTTCTGGGGGGAGGGGGTCAGTTATGTTCCCTGTCCAGCAGGTACAAGTGCACAGCGCATCACCTGGTGATGTTTTGCCCTCCCTGAAGAATGCACTGCTCAAGGAAATAACAAAAAAACCTTGACCTTGACCTTTGCAGGAGATGGACTCTGTGCGCACGCGCATCAAGCAGCTGGAGCGAGACCTGGTGGCAGCGCGGGAACTCTCGAGCAAACAAATCGCAGAGCGAATCAAACTGACGGAGGAGAAGTCACGTGTGATGTCTCAACTCGCCGAGGCCACCAAACTCACCACGTACCTCGAGTCTCAGCTCAGGAGGTCAGGGCCCTAATTTCGAAGAAAACTATTGTTTTGTAATTGATTTTCGGCCTTTCTGAGTCACTTGTCATCATTGTGGTCATTGTGGAAGACTCCTCACCCTCCCCAATCAAAATGTACTGCTTTTCTTGGTTCCATGTCCCCGTGGCCTTGACACCTTTAACATCTTTCAAGCCAGAAATAAACCAAAAAACAAAGAACTGCGTCTGAAATGCAGGTGCGACCAACTGGCGGGCTTTTGTAGTGTGTCCCGTCCTGGTACACTTCTTTGTCTCTGTACTTTCAGCTTGTCTCTCAGCACACTGTCCGTATCGAGTGGTTCCGTCTCCAGCCGCGGGTCCCTGGGCTCTCTGGCGTCTCTCGGCAGCACTGGTTCCCTGGCCTCTCTCAGCCTCACCGACATCTACCTGCAGGGCGCTGGGGCTGGCGTCGGGTCCACCGGGTACCAGGTTACAAGCACAAGTCTGCAGGACCTGTACAGGAGGGTAAGTCAGAAGACACTGTGTTCTGTTGTGTGGGAGCGCAGTGCTAGGGTTCCAGTTGGAACCAGCACAAGTTTGCAGGACCTCTGCAGAACGGCAAGTCTTTTGCAGAAAAGATTGGGGTGGGGGCAGGTGGAGGAGTGCTGACAGCACAAGTCAACAGGAGGATAAGAGGGAAGGGGGGGGGGGGTTAAAAGCTCATTGAACAGTTCTTTCTTTTTGAACACATCAAATTTCAAAGAGCCAAAACTCACAGACAGGACGTCTTCAGAATTTTGCATCACTTAACTGCGTCTGTATTGACTTTCAGGTTCAGAACTTGTTGCAGGAAAGCAGAGAAAGTTGAACATTCGCACAGACAGGAGAACAGTTCAGAATTTTGTGAGTCTTTGTTTTCAGGTGTCAGGTGAAGAGCTTGAACACACATATAAGACCACACTCTGCAGACTTTGGCATGACCAACCTGTGTCTTCTATGTTGACTTTCAGTTGGACAACTTGTTGCAGAAAAATCGGAGTAAGTTCTAGACTGACACCACTGACCTGTATCTGTCTTCCCTTTCAGGTGGAGAACCTGTTACAGGGGCACCACTCGTCAGCGAGTCTGAGCCCGTCCTCCTCCGTGAGCACCTCGTCCCAGCAGGGGCTGGTGTTGCACCCGGGGGCGGGGGCGGCTGCGGTTGCTGCGGCGGCGGTGGAGACCCCGGTACTACCCGCCCCGGCCGCGGCGGCGCTACTCGGCGGAATCCCCGTGGCGTCAGGGTCAGGCCCGGGACCGGCCTCCACCTCCACCTCCGGCGCGCACTCGCAGACATCCCTCGATAACCTGGGTAAGTTCAGTCTCATGTCCCCGTGTTGCATTCCTTTGTCATTTGAGTGGGGTAGGGGTCATCCATGGATGTGTGTTTTATCTGTCTACGTCGGGATGTTTCCTGTGTGCACTGGTGATTGTGACACAGTGGGTCATCTTTGTGGATCAGTCAGATTTGGGTTGGAACAAAAACCCTCCCATTCAGTTCACCAGTTTATCTTTGTTTGCCCTTTGTCAGTAAATTTCCGGATGTCCATTCTCTGTCCAAAGCTTGGACACGAAACTTGTTTCATTGGCCAAGAGAAATGCGTTTGTTTATTTTAGGACGTTTCATATTTTCAGGTTCCAACACTTCTTCCAACACACAGCTGAACAAGGGTCTGGGTTCCCTGGAGAATGTGGTGGATTTGTCAGCAGCTATATCCAGCAGTCCCTACCTGCAGCAAGTCGCGAGCGGCGAACTTTTAACCGTGCTAACTGCAGCCACGGGCGACGCCGCGCCTTCCGCCCATGGGTCACACCCACATCCACACCCGACGGGCGAGGGTGTCGGATACCCCTCACACCCAGTGGGCGAGGCTTCCCCCATGCATGGGTTACACCCAGTGAACGAAGGACTGAATTACGCGACCCACCCGAGTGGAAGTTACCCCGCCCAGCCCGTGGGCGAGGGTGTGAGTTATCCCGTCTCACACCCAATGGGTGAAAGCGCAGGTGTGGGTGTAGCAGCTTCGTACCTTGGACACCCACCATACTCACACCCACACCCTGCAACAACAGGCGTGGAGAGCCCGCAACACCCACCGCAGTCCCCACCCATCTCTCCACACAGTACAGAACCCCCGCCCCCGCCCCCGCCCACATACGAACAACACTTGCGCCAACGGCTGGAACACTTGAACATCGCGCCACCACCAGATGTCACTCAACACGTGGATGCTCCCAGTACAACCACGCATGCGCAGAACCCAGCCGCCATTTTACACAGACCTTTCACCGGCACCAATAACAGTGCACTTGACGCTCACGTGCCTCGTGGCCAATCAAATCACAGCCACGCCCATGTGACGCAAAACGTTTCAGACGCTGACGCGTTTTCGCGACGTACTTTCGTGACGCACGAGGCGTTGCTGGAATGGGGCACGGAGCCGCCCAGTGGTGCTTTGGGCGGGGGTGTGGGCGTGACCCCCGGTGGGGGCGGGAGTAACCCCCCGCTGAGCCCCATCAGTGAGTCGAGTTCAGGCGTTGGAGGGAACAACCTATCAGGCGGCAACACGCGGAGTGTCAGCGCCGCCGTCAGTGATGAATCCGTCGCCGGGGACAGTGGCGTCTTCGAGGTCTCCATCAAACGGTGAGTGATATCCTGACCTCAGTGCAGCAACATATGTACGTACCAATAGCCTCTGCGGAGTGTGGGCAAATTGTTGCATTTTCAACTCACAAAATGCAACACTCAGTGGTACAGTACCGGGAAAGCTCCGTCCTTTTGTTTCTTTTCTTGAATGCTAAGCGAATCCAGGATTTGATCAGGACTTGCCTGTGGATTCTGTCCGGAAAACGGAACAACAAATGTCCAAGCAACAGATACACAAGTTCAAGCGGTGTGATTTGATTGAGTCAGTCGCTTTTCTCTCGAGTTTACTTTTGTAACGTGACAAACTGGAGGGATCCCAACATCAACACCGTGATAACAAGGGACTTTTTGCTGGTCTTTTTGGGCAACAGAAAAGAACAGAACAATCCATGTTGGTCATTGACGCCATTGTTATTTTTGACATATACGTTATTCGTTTGGATGATGGGGCAAAGATTGATGTGAATGCTTGATTTGCATGATGACGAGAAAGCGACGTCATAATTGTGACGCCATTGCAGGAACGACTACGACGAGGTGTTCGAGATGGCGCTGGAGTCTGCGCAGGTGCAGATCAAGCTCAAGTACGACGCCGTGGAGGGACGCCTGTACATCACCCTGGAGGAGGCGCGAAATCTGCTGGCGCTGGCGTTTCCCGACAATGCACAAGTGTAAGTGGCAGTTCTTCATGCCCAATTGTCACAAGATGACCATTGTGAAGAACTTGTGTGAAGAACGTCCAATGCCCAAGCGTGAGAAAGGCCCAGTTCTTTGCACCCGAGTATTGGTGATGTGCAATGTTGAGGGACGTCTGCACAAAGCCCCCAAAGAGGCGCCAAGTCTGCTGGCGTCGGCCTTTCCCGACAAGTGTAACGCCCAATTTAACTCACAGTCCTCACAGGCCCACATTTGTGAAGAAGGTCCAATGCCCAAATGTAAGAAAGGTTCAGTTCCCAACTCGTGTGTTGGTGATGTCCATTGAACAGTTGTGCAAAGGTGTCGTCTGCACATGACTCTTGAGGAGGCCCGAGATCTTCTGGCCTGTCTTTTCCCGACAAGGCACAAGTGTACGAAACGCTAATGCCCAACCATAAGTGTAGGAAATGCCCAAGTGTCAGCATCGCCCAGGTTTCAAAGGACACTGCTTTTCATCACCCTGGTAATGGGTGATATAGCTAGGCGGGTGCTGGCTTTTCCCGACAACCCACAAGTGTAAGTTAGGCCCAACCTAACGTAACGTGCAAGAAGTATTCTGGTGCAAGTCATGCCCAGCATCCAAAACAGTGCTCTGTACATGACCGCACCAAACAGAATCCAAGGACGAAAAAACCTATTCCCCTATTACACAAGACCCAGAAATTTCACATCGCACAGGTTCACAGACCCCTAGAAAAGCTCTGCTGTTCATGCCTCGTTATCAAGATCACTTCAACCTGGATTTCTATTCCCTTCGCGAACTCGACACAATGTGCCAAGTATCTTTGCCGCATTGCAACTGATTCTCTTCTCTCTATTCACTTTGTAGTCGGATCAAGGCGGCGTTACTGCCCAGCTCGGGACCAGAGCCGATGTCTTACAGCACGGGTGTGCAGCACAACGTCAACTCTCCGCTCTTCCACGAGGTGTTCACAGTACGCATCCCCGAGAACAAACTGCCCTCCAAAACCCTGCAAGTGCACGTCTGGAGTGTTACTGAGGATGGAGACGAAGAGTGTTTGGTGAGTGTCGTGAAACTTCTTGGGCCGCGCGGCGGTGACAGCGGAGCCGCGGAAATGAGACACATTGTTGTCATCATCATTGTTTGCAGACAGATTCACTTTCCCTAAATCAAGTGCGGAAATTGCCTAAAAGCACTCTTCATTAGGTGGGAAAACGCGCATCCCTGGGAAAAAAGCGCTCATTTGGTGACAGACCCCCTAAATGTGACGTAGCAGCTTCTGCAGTTTGGGGCAACTTTGACTTGCAGGCCACATGGCTGAAAGCGGATTGTCTTGATGTCGCTCCCTTGTCATGATGATCACGCGGGATTGGGGTACGCGCATGAAAAGTATCACCCCTCCAAAGCACTGCAGGTTCACTTCTGGGGTGTCATTGAAGACAGGGAAGGAGAAGGCTGGATAAATACCAAGTACTTTTAGGGGTCAGGTTGTCTAACTTTGTGCTTGTTTTTGCAGGGTTGTGCCCAGGTGAGCCTGGCCGACTTTGACCCGCGCGCGGTGTCGTGTAAATGGTACAACGTGCTCAGCTTCAAGTTCATGTCGTCGTCGGCAGAGCGCAGCACCAGCAGCAGCCGCACGTCCCTCAGCGCGGGGACGCCTAGCTCCCTAGCAACGACGTCATCCGTGGTAAGTGCTCCCTGGTTACATTCCCTAGCCACTGTGGTGAGTACCCATAAGCAACCACATGATCTGTAGCAACCACCACCTCTTGGTAAGTGGCCCCTAGCAACCACATCATCTGTGTTAAGTGCCCCTAGCAACCACATCGTCTGTGGTAAGTGCCCTGGCAACCACCTCCTCTGTGGGAAGTGTCCCCAGCAACCACTTCTGTGGGAAGTGCCATCTAGTAGCCATCTCTGTGTTTCCAGTTACACTTAGCCACAGACACATGTCTTGCAACTACGTCCACGATTGTTCCAGTTTCCAAGATTCAGAGAAACTCAGGTGTTGGTGGTTATTTTTAGACGAGCGCGGATAAAGTGGCGGAGCTGCTTGAATCGTCGGCGGCGCGTCTCCGAAACTCGGCGTTCCACTCCGCAGACGAACAGACGCAGCTGTCTGCAGAGAAACAACAAGTGCAGCCAACCAGGTGCGTCTCCAACCCCATCAATGAGAATACAGCATTGATGTCTCATCATTTTAGACGCACTTTTTCGTGCAGAAAATCCCTCAGGGGGCCTTTTGTGGGTCACTTTAAACAAATTTTGGGCAACCAGATGGGAGTTGTGCACGTGTTTTCGTTGGTTGTGGCTCCAACCCCAACTGCAGTACCTGTTGGCACTCCACTGCACTACGACCCAGGGACCCCCCACTTCCTACTTTACTGCCTTGGACCTCCCCAAACAACAATGCCGTCTGGTGGGTCCACTGCATTGCTTGCCCACCTGGACTTCCCAACCCTCCCCTTACTTTACTGCACTGCTAGAGGACCCCCCCCCCCCACCTTGCTGCATTGCCCATGGCATGAAGTGATCGTGGATGTGAGGGGTCACACTTTTGGCTGACAAAACAACGGCAATCACCCACCTAAACATGCACTCACAGATTTGCCCAGCAGAAAGACTTGGTTTACTTTCCATTCACACACAAAAACTCATCACATTTGGTCAAAAATGTGCGCTGTTGTACGTGAATGATTACGGTGCTTGTGTACAGAATTGCATTGCATCTCAATCTGTACGTTGACTTTGCAGGTTGCGTTCTTCTTCGTACGACGGTGGTTACTTCAAACCCGTGTCTCAGGTGACCGTGTCTCTGAAAGAGGAAAGCAGTGACGACTCCACGATCATCTCTTCCCAGACCTCCACTCTGACCCGTAACCAGGTAATAAACTCCATAGCAACCGCAGACATTCCCTAGCAACCAGGCAGATATGCCCTTGACAATCAGGCAGTAACGACACAGCAAAAGGTTCTCCTGACTTTCACAAGATAGGGAGGGAAAGAGAGAAAAGAAAGAGCAGAAAAACAGAACAACGAAAAACACCAGGATAAACGGCGAAAGTTTTGTCCAGAGTGTGCTGTTTCCAGATCTGACAGGTGATACTGAGAGCTGTTTGCCAGATTAAATCTGAGAGCCTTGACAGGGTTCCCACCAATCAGGAATATCAGGGAAAAAATAAGTGAATTTTGATGGGCCTGTTGAGTGGGAACCCTGCTTGTGCAGGCTTCTTCTAATTGCACAGCGATAGGAAGTTTGACAGAGAGATCAAGCAGAGGTAGGAGAGAGAGAGAGAAAGAAGGAAAGAAAGAGAGGATGAACAAATGAGGGACAAAAATACACGTGTGAATCCTGTTTGTGCTGTTTCCAGGGCCCCGAGTTTGAGGGCGAGGAAGCCGAGGAGGAGGACGAGGCCCCCGGCTCGGCAGCAGTAACAGTAACAGCCCCGGGAGGTTTGGTGCGGCATCCCGCGGAGTACCCGCTCCCAACCGCGGCAGCAGCAGCAGGTCTGTGCCACAGATACAAAAAGAAACACTTCAAAAACATTTTGTTGGTAATGGGTCCTCAAAGTGTGGAGGGAGTGATGTGAATGGGATTGGCCACAGCAATTTGTTTTCAGGCCGAGTGGCCTTATCGAGTCATGTATGTGTCCCTGTCATCATTGTGCGTGACCCCCCCTCCCCCATTGACCTCGGGCCCCCCTACGGACCCCCCATCCTGACAGGTATTATCTTGTCATGTGTTGTCAGCATCACATGATGGCGGATGGCACTGAGCCTTTACGCTGACTAAGCGTACTTGTTACATTGGGTATGTCGTCTGCAAGTGGTGGAAGCATCTATCCCCTGGCCAAACAGGAGGATTCCTGAAGCCCCTTTCCTAGCAGGCGGAGGCCAGTGTGAATTGGCGCAAGAATTACATCTGAGCTTCGTTGTTGTTATAACACTTGGTGTTTCCCCGCAGGTCTTGCGCCCATCCTTCGACCCACCCCAGGAGTGCCGGCGCCAGGAGGCGGAGGGCGCCCGGCGTTCTGGGTGGAGGAGCCCTGCAGCTCCGGAGACGAGGAGGACGATGAAGAAGAGGAGTACGAGGAACAAAACGACGTCGTGTACCTGGTGAGAACGGCTAACAAGAAACAGTGCAGGACACTGTGGGTGCGACGTCCCCCCACCACTATAACTTTGTTTGGAGAACATGACCCCCTGTGGAGAATGTAGAACATGACCCCCTCCCCTATGGAGAATGAAGATATTGCCCCCCCCCCCAACACCGTCCAACAAACGCCGGTCAACCTGCCGTGTCAAACAACCAAAGTGTGACTCCCACAAGCCAATGGTTTATTTTCGAAGCCTTTTTCTGCACTGCCAGTCAGTCCATCTCCCGTACCTCCCAGTGGCACAGCTGACTCAGCGTGTTAGAAGAACACATTGCGCGGTGGCATTGTGGGATGGATTCCACCTTTGTCCTTGACCTTTTTTCCAGGGTCACATCGTGGAGGAATGTGAAGACTCGGACATTGCGCACGCGCAACCGGAAACAGCAACCGCAATAACAGCAACAACAGACGCTGAAAACTACGCCATCAATGGCGGCACACGCGTTGTGGTGGTGGACAAGGAAACTAACACGGACGCTGCATCCTCGCGGGGAGGGCGTCAGTCTCGTGGTCGTCATGGCGGCGTCGTCCCAGTGCACGAGACGCATGCGCAAAACGGCGGCAACGCCGCCGCAGTGCGCAACAGCGCCATCCGCAGGTCGCAAACGTTTTCTCCGTCCGGCAAGGTCATGCCGCAAATACACAAGGTACGGGCAGCCATTGAAGTGTTTCTCTCTTCTGTTTTGAAATTCTGTGTATTTCCCATTGAGTTGAACTTATTTCCCATTAAATTGAACTTATTTCCCATTAAATTGTACTTATTTCCCATTGAGTTGTACTTTCTTTCTGTTGTTGTTGTCCCAAGATCTGGAATGTTTCATGCAGGGGAAAGAGGCTTTCTTTGCGTTGCGATGCGCTGTACCTTTTGCAACAATTTTGATGCCATTTTGAGTTGTTGACACGACGCCACAAAAAATGACGTCACGTCGCGTTCTGGACATCATGTCATTGTAATTCGACATTATGTCATTTGACATTACGTCACAAACTTTTTGTGATGTCACGTCCTTGACGTGCGTAATTATGACGTTACGTCTTTGCAGTTGAACCGCAGCGACAGTGACACGCGGGTGCAGTATAAGCGGGACCCGTTCCAGCGAAACTCCGCCGAGAGACGCAGCCTCCGCTACAAGAAGGTCAGAACGTTGTCCAGACTATTTTCCCTCGCCCCGCCCCAGCACCATATCAGTTGGGAAATTCTTTTATTTGATCTCGTGTTTTTGCCTCTGAGCAAACAGCCAAAAAAAAAACCCGTCACCACGGTTCAGATGTATTGACACTTCAGTTGTCTGGCCAGAATATTCATGAGAACGGAGCTGGAATAATTTGATCTGGTGGTTTTTGTCTTTCGTCTTTGTTGTGCCTGTTGACTTCCACTCAGAACTGTAACCTGCTTCTTGACCTTTGAGTTTGAGCACTGTCCTTTGACGCTTTCACCTTTGACCTGATTGTTGACCTGTTGACCTTTCAGCACCCAACTCTAACGCCGCACCGGCGCACCAAGTCCTTCTGCGCGCCCAGCAGAGGCAAGCAGCGCACGTCCCTGGATCTGGAGCTGGATCTGCAGGCCAGTGAGACCCGGCTGCTGCACCTGCAGGGCGAGATTGGACGCTTGAAGCAGCTGAAAGATTTCATGACGCAGGCCAAGGCTAGAGGTGAGATATATCTCTCTGTCTCTCTCTGTAGTCTGTCTGTAGTACCGGTAATTGGGGAGGGGTGAAAGTGGGAGGGGGTGAGGAAGAGACAGGGGCAAAAAGGCCAGTGAGACCAGCAGGGGGAGGGGTGAAATTACCGGCCGAACGCAACTCAAGGTCTTCATGACTCAAACCAAGGCCAGAGCTAGGAGCTTGTGTGTGTTGAAAAGCGACTTCGGGAACGAAAAATCGTGTGCACGACAAAACTATGTGGATACAACAAAACCACCCAGGTAATTATCGCGGGGACGATAAAACCACACCATTGAAAACCACGCATGCTGAAAAAAACCTTCGTAATTAAAACCGCGTCAAAAAGATCACGCGAAAAAAAAACAAAAACACACACACTATGGAACCACACTGCTAAAACCACGTGTAAAACAAAACCACACAGTAAAACCACGTGTGCAATAAAACCATGGTTTATTACAGGCGAGAATGAGCTGCCGAGCTGGTTCGGGGATGAGCGGTTACAGCAGCTGCTGCAGGAGGCGCAACATCTCGTGAGTTTCCGTCTCCTTGGTCACTGTTGTGGTTTCAGCAACAGCAGTTCTATTCTGTTGTTACCTCTCCCAACGTGCCACTGCATTCAAGATCAAAAATCTGAAGCTCTGAACTCCGAAGTTCCGCAAAGTAAACTTGTTGTCTTTACTGGTATTTTCCTGTTTAGAGAATCTCTTTGAAATTTTACAGTTGAGGAATGTGAATGTTTTGGTAAGGCCTAAATATAGTTAAGAGTTAGGGAAATTGGCGGACCAAATTTCTGCAGCCAAAGGAAAAACAACAATCAGAACAGGACAGAAGTGTTCAATTTTGATTTTTTTTTTCTTTCGTCTCGGCCGAAAGCGGAGCGGGCTATGAGTCAATTCCGTCCTCGTCAGATCATGGTAGTCGTCGTGGAAAGACCCATTCCCCACCCCCCCAACACCTGCACGCTGATAACTCCCTTGTTGTTTCTTGACGGACGTTAACGATGCACCTCTGGTTTCCTAGGTGACGCGGCAGGAGCAGAAGCAGCGCGTCGGGATCGAGGAACGCGCGGAACAACGCATGCGCAAAGCGACGAAGGACGTGTACAAGCTGCGTCAGAGCACCTCCCAGCAACCGGAAGTGCTCTTCAGGTGCGTTGTGCGCACGCGCGGCGTCTGGGATGGGTCGCCATGGTGATTTTACCTAACACAGTCGCCAAGAGCGTCCCAGAGAAGCATTTTCAGTCCTATGAGCTTATCACGTGACCGCGCTTCCTTTGTGCCGTTCCGATGCTTCTGGAAAGAAATTCCAAAAGTGCTCAAAGAAGGCAAATGTGTGTGAAAACAAATCCCCTCAGGCAAGAAATAATTCAAAGGATGTGCACTACGCAGCCACAGGGCCTATTTCCCGGGAGCAGTTCTTGGCGGGAGGGCACAAGTGTAAAGAACATTGGAACCACAACGCCTATTCACCCTGTTTACTTTTGCCAGAAGAGAAACCCCTCCCTCTGCCTCCATCAATTCAGTTTATTTGGGAAAGATTGAAAATCTCCTTGACCTTGTGTCAACTGAAAGAAAAAAAAAACATCAAAAGATCTTTGTTTCTCTCTCCAGTTACGCAACTCTCTGCCTGACATGGTAGAGTGGATTGCTCCAAACCGAGACTCGGTATTTCTGGTTGTACATATTGTTTGAGCATGCCCGGAGTTGGTCAATGACGTTCTGTAGCTGACTGACAGAAGAGTGATGAAATTCAGACAGTCTAACACCACACACCACACAAGGACTGATCTGTGATTCACATAAACGTAACAAGCTAGTTCTGCAGTGAAACTAAACGCAGCTCATTGTTTGGAGATGTTAACCAGCGTTTTGTTTATTTGTTTGTGCGTGAAGAATGAACGCAAAGAGGCCGTTGGTTATTGGTGCGTTCTGTAGTTCTGACGGCCATTTTTGCGCCTGCGTACAAAGTTAGACCCTGTTCCTCCCCAGACGGCGCGCATGCTGCGTTGTGGACAGTTTTCAAGCACAATAAAAATGGCGCGCTAAGTTTGTGCATCATTTGTCTCAACCATAAAAGTGATGAGAGGAAAAAAAAAAAAAAAAGGGGGGGGGGTTGAAATGTGATGGTGTTCTGTGTGCGGGTTGAGTCTTTGTGCTTTCTTTTGGAAATATCCACAAGGAATCATGCAGTTATTCACTTTCCAATCTAAAGCAACTGCCATTCAGCAAAAGACAGGTTTTGAAATGTCAGGTTGGTCTTCTTCCAGAAGTAAGTATGTGGAACGCAACTGACGTCATTCACCGCCATGTGTGACGTATCAACACAGGTCATGACGTCATTTTCTGACGTCACGTCCCAACGTGTGGCGTAATGTACCTCTAAAAAAGCTGTTTCTTTATTTCAGGGAGAAGATGGCGTTTTTCACCAAGGTGGACATGAAGATTCCAGTGATACCTGTTGAAGGGAACAAATTGGTGCTGCCACCTACAGTGACACTGCCGCCTGGTGGGGAGATGGTGTAACTAACAGAAGGGGGCGCTGCTAACGGAGTCTCCCAGGGTTCCCCACTTCCGCACAGCGACGCCTTCCGAGGGTTTTGAGTGCAGCTGGAAAACGAGACATCCGCCATATCAAAAGGGGATTTGAAGTTTTTTGCTTGTGTGTGTTTTCAATTGTGATAAATTCTGTGGCCATATCTTGTAAATGTACGTGACTTTTGTCAAAGGGAGGAAAAAAAGAAGTGGAACAAGAAAACTAAACCCGTCAGGGAAGAAATGTGGGAACCCCAAACACTACTGCTTGAATTGCTAAATCCCAACACCTGGGGTCTCTGATTACTCATGTGTTGATAGATTCCCAGGCCACCTAATGGCACACAAAATGTTTTACCAATTTTGTACAAGATTATGTTGCAAACCTATTTTTGTCTTCTCATCTGTCCCATCTTCCATGCTTGTACAGAATAGTTTTAGTGTTATTTAACAAGTGTAAAAAAAATGTATCCTTTCTTCTATTTGTAGCCTTGTACTTTCTGCCTTTGTTTGTCCATGCTGAGGTCATTTCCTCCATGGTGCCTCCTGGCTGTATTTCTGTTCTCAACTGTCTGTTAATTGGTCAGAGGGCTGCACCAATGAAAAGAGGTCTGAAAGCTTCCTGTTTGTAACCAAACCAGTGCCTCAGATATCTTCAATACCACATCATAGTGGGAGCCTATGCAGCCAATCTTGTGCTTAAGCCTTTATTTTATGAGTGGGTGTACCTACTTACACACACATGTAGGCTCTGAGAGCCTTTTCTACTTGTAAAAAATTATACATCAATGCATATTGGACAAAACAAAATGAAAAAGGCTCACATTTGGTGCTACAGTGTACAGTGTTTTGTATCAACTGTTTATTGATATTTTGTGTGTTGTGTCATATTGGGAGGTAATTCCCAGGAAATTAACATGTCTGTGAAACCCTCTTTCAGTTCAGCCATTTTATTTTTGTGACGTCATGACGTCACGTGTTTTGATGTCATCGCGTGGCAGGTTTGAATTCTTTCCAGCAAAAATTCCGCACAACCATGTTTTGGTTCGTGAATCAACCTGTGACTTATGTAAAAGTTGGTTATTTTGAAATGGGTCACAAATCCTGTCTTGATACTTATTGTCTATTGTACAGTTGTAAAAACCTGTAAATCTTAACGTTATGACTGACATTGTACATTGTGAGACATGCTTGTTCCTGATCGTGTAGCAAGAGAGGACAGGGTACTGGTTGACACAATGGACCTTCCAAAAGCAAGAAACCTTCTCTCCCATTATCAAATTGTTTCACTGCACCTTTTCCAGCCACAGCTTTCGCTCTTGTTTCATTCCCTTTTCCAGGACGGCCTTATGGAGTCATATACGTGTCGTCGTTGTTGATGCCCCCCCCCCGACTCTGGAGCCCCCCTGACGACTTGATCATGTGATGGGCAGTACATGACAGTATCACGTGATGGGGTGGGTGCTTGCCTTTACGCTGAGTCCGTGTGTACTTGTTTGGTGAGGTTGTAAGCCGGGGTGGCCTTGTCGAGTCAAATACGAGCATTGCTGTTGTCGTTGTGGAACCCCTCCCCCTGACTCTGTCCCTCCCCCATGTGAGTCAATCACGCTGCGGGAAGCATACTTGTTGACCAGGCTATCCCAGGGGTGACTTGACCCGAATGCCTTTGCTGCAGCACATGGCCCACCCTTACTTGCCTCATTTTCCGGATCATGTTATTTCATAACCACCAGAAGGGTCCATTGTGTTACACCAGCACCTGAGACAGAAATCAAATCTTGTGCTCGGTTGTGTGACAAGTGCACTGAGATAGGTGTAAGTTCCTTCTGGATCTGGGTAAGTTCTCTTTCTCTCTGGGTAAGTTTTCTCTTACTTTGCTGTGCCATTGTGTTGCAGTTGTACTAAGGTGCCAGTGTGTGGGGGATCTGATCAAAGATCCAGGCTCATAGCATTTGTATCTTGCTCTTTGAATGGGAAGTTGACCCACACTGATCAGAGGGTTTTCAAAGATGGCTGTCTGCCCATGTGACCTCTTGTGACCTCTCCCAAAGCTCACTTCGCACTTCCAGCTGTACTATCAATCTGGAGCCATGGGTTATACTGGCACAACTGTCAGGCTCGTTCATTGTCAGCTTGCAATTTGGCAGTTTGCAGTTTTCATTGGGTGTAACCTTGGCCAATCAGAAAAGACCAAACTGTGTTACCATGATGATTTGTGTTAGTTTTCCCCTCCATCCCCTCTTCTCAATGTATTTCTGAAACAGGTTTTGTCTTGAAGCTATGTAGTGAAAAACTGAGACTTCTCAACAAGATCTATGCAACTGGTCCATCGTGCTTGGCAAGGAATGAACAGCTCACATGGTGTCTTGCAATTTCATCCGAAGTGTCTTCATTGTGACAATGTGACGCACTTGACACACAGAAATTCGTCCAGCAAACCACTTCGTGTCCTTTCAAAGTGGGATATTTTCGACTTAGATTTTCATCTGAAGTGTCTTGTGCCGTCTTTATGCAAAGGCGCCATAAAACTTTTTACATGAAGTGTCTTGAAAAATCATCTGGAAAAAAAAACTAATGTGATTTGTTGATGTAAGTTCCTGTGCGCTGCTTTGTTGTAAAACCCAGCCCACACAGGATGCGGAACACCTTGCAAATGAAGCTCCTTGTTGTGGACGGAATTGTTCACACAGAACATGTTGCGAACAGAATTGTTCACACATGTTGTGAACAGAACTGTTCACACAGCTCGCAAACAAACCAGGTCATGCTTGAACTGTCAAATATATGAGGGGGGAGGAGGAGGGGGCCAGGAGGGTGAAAAACATCTGCTTTTTGACCAGAATGGTGTCCTATCTTCAACTGTTGACAGAAAAAAAAGATTTTAAAAAATAGGAAAAAAATTGTTAGTTCTTTGCACATCCTTATTTATGTCAAAAAATCTCTGTGTTTTGTTTCCTTGCTTTTTTGCGGGCAGGTGCGAATTTTCTGCCAACCACAAATCTGACACATACTTTGTTGAAAAATTCCGGCGGGTTTTGAGTTTTGAGATGGAAGTTACGTTTTGTGCCTTCAAAGATCTTTTTATGAATAGAAATATCCTTTGCAATTTTTCGGCCTGTCAGGATTGCAATTCTCACATGTATCTTCGGGTGCCTCTCGCTTAATTCGGAAAAGAACATCAAGTAAAAATCCTTGGATTTATGTGAATTTGAATGAAGCAGGCAGATCAACACTTCAGAGATCTTGTTCTTCCAAATTGACCAGAATTCCGATTGTCCATATTCGGATTAAGCGGACCCACCTGTATTTCTCTTGTTCTTGGGGCAAGCCTTCGAATCATCAAAAAAGGAAATTCGCATTGTGTTTGCG
>JAAUYG010191613.1_pt1 | contig 17710 bp, 14 predicted proteins | sample 7278091 | NCBI WGS metagenome assembly JAAUYG01 (sample SAMN14350201, study PRJNA611818) | marine sediment metagenome | isolation source: surface marine sediment (0.6m) | place: French Polynesia: Moorea | collected 2018-08
AAAAATATGCCTAAGATTCCTATAATTACTGCAAAAAGTCAAGCTCCTCTGAACTCTGCCCTACTTGAACCAAATCAACTGGCATAAGAGCCAAAAAGTAGAGAGTCGAGTGATTAGTCAACTTTAATTGTTTGTTGCTTTTTTGTAGCTGCTCGTTATTTTGTTTTACTTGCTGGTAGAGTAAGCCTTGCTCGATCGCGATCGCTAATTGAGCTGCTATATTTTGACACAACTCGATTTCTTCTGATTGCCATTGTCTAGGATAATATTGGTCGGCAATCAGCCATCCCCATAAAGGATAGAATTTGTTGGCTTTGGCTCTATTTTCCTTTAATAAGATTGGTACGATCAATTTAGCTTGTATGACTTGGATATCAGAATCTACATTATTAATATTTTTATTAGTATTATCTATTGTCCGAACTTTACCTTGTCTGTAGTTTTGATATTCTTCTTGACTAGAACAACAATAATCTAACCCTATCTTTTTAGGCAGTTGTTCTACTTCATCATTAGAGACAGATTGAGATTCAATAAAAATATTTTCATTACTTAAAGAAGTTAAAACAAGGCGATCGCATTTAAGAACCTTAAGTATTTCCTCGGTAGCAGTTTGAAAGATTAAATTCAACTCTAAAGATTGACGAATGCAATCACTTATCTCAAATAAAAGTTGTTTTTGTTGCGCTACTTTTACTAGACGTTGATACAAAATTTGCACAGTAAGATGAGTATGAATTCTTGCTAACAACTCATCGCGATTTATAGGTTTTGTGATGTAATCTACCGCACCCAAATCGAACCCTTTGACTTTAGTTTTTGTCTCGGTTAAGGCGGTCATGAAAATAATTGGAATACTTTGAGTATCAGGATTAGTTTTCAATTGACGACAAGTTTCAAAGCCATCAATTCCAGACATCATAATGTCTAAAAGAATTAAATTAGGGTTAACAGCTTTGGCTATTTTAAGAGCTTTTGTTCCATCCTGTGCTACTAGAACTTTATAACCAGCATCTTTAAGATATTTAAATAAAAGCTGTAAATTATTTGGGGTGTCATCAACTACTAGTATACTGCCTTTGGATTTACAGAAGAAAATGTTTGGGGAATCTGAGTTTCCTTGTCCTCTTATCTTTGAATGAGGCTGAATAGGAATTTTATTCTCATGTTCAGATTCATACGAAATATTAAACATATGAATATTTTCTTAACTTTTACTTTATATATAGTAGTTTTAACTTATAAACTATGAATTATATAATTAGTTTAATTACTGAATTTGATTAGAAAAAATATATTATCTACTATTTTGAATTTGGTAAAAATACTTATTTTTTTGAAAATATATTTGACATTTTTTAAAAATTCAACGATTAATTTCTCCAACTTATATAGTTTAAAACTTCAATTTTTTGTTCACTTACATTATTTCTTGCTCCGACATTCTGAATGTCACTGCTCAAAACTTCTTCAATAATTTTCTCGACAAATCTTTTTGTATGTCTTCTTCTTTTTCTAACAAATTCTAAATCTTCACGCTCATTTTTTCTGACAATGAGAACATCGAAGTAAACGAAGATTAACTTTTAAATATATTGGCTGTTCTCCCAAGGGTAACTCTCTAATAGTACAATAATTGTTTTGATGTAATAAAAAATCAGTTGTCTTTCCACATCGTGAACAAATCGTTTATTTTTTAGTATTTTTTAAAGACAGAAATATTCCTATATTTTCAATTATTCGATAATCTATAACTTTCATTTCTTCTAATTTTAGAAGTTGATTCATTAAATGAAGTTCTACATTAGATGCCATTTTTATTATTAATTCAACAAAAATCCAGGAGGTTATCAATAACAATAAAGCATATTAATTCCTAGAAATCAATTGAGGTTGCGTGCCGTGGCGATCGCAGTTTTCTCGTCTCGATCACTATTCTTCCGTCTCGATCATCGATTATATTTTAAAAATTCTTATTAGTTTTACAAGTAAAGTTCGGGAGAACCGACTTAGATTATGGATTAAAACATTTTTTTAAATAATATTTTAATCCTATAATAACCTTAAGATAAATCGATCCAACTTACATAGTTGAAAATTAAAAGTATATTGGCGTACTTGCTGAGCAAAGCTTATATATTGGGAATCGGACTCCTCTAGTAACTTTATTTGTTTTTCTATAGCTTCAACATCGCCTAACTCAACTAATTTAAGTAATTGAATTAGTTGATTTTGGGAAGGCACAATCAAAGTAGATTTATTATTTTTCGAGTCAATATTCTCAGAAATATTTTCAGAAGTTATCCATTCTAGCTGCAAGTGAGTTTCTAGTAATTTCAAGAGATGTTCCAAATCTACTGGTTTAGGGATAAAAGCATTGCAATTTAATTTTTCGGGGCTAATTATAGACTGGCTATTAGCAAAGAGCGTAAAAATCACCACATCCTGTAAATGATTTTTCTCTCGGATTTTTTCAGTCATCTCTCTGCCATCCATTACTGGCATCATTAAATCCAAAAGGATGATATCTGGTTTAAAGCTGGCAACTTTATTTAAACCTACTGCACCATTGACAGCTTCCTCAGTAATAAAGCCTAGAGGTTCTAGATAACTCACTAGCAAGTAACGATTGTCATCATTATCGTCAACGACTAAAACTTTACAGGGTTGCTTTAAACGACGAGTAGTTTTGTCCTTGAAATTTATAGTACCAGAAGGTTGAGAATTATTCACTTCTGTTAATTCTAGGTCAAACCAAAATCGACTCCCCTTTCCTAGGGTACTCGATAGCTGAATCTTACTATCCATAAGTTGCAGCAGATTTTCGGTAATAGTCAATCCTAAACCAGTTCCTTCTTGGTTTTGTAGATGAATATCTAATTGTTTGAAAGGAGTAAAAATATCGGCAAATTTTTCTGCTGGAATACCTATTCCTGTATCTTCAACTTGAAAGCGTATTTTTTGCCCTCCACCTGCACAAAGTTCTTTTACACAGAAGACAATAAAAGAAATGCTGCCAGTTTCGGTAAATTTAACGGCATTACTCAGCAAGTTTAGTAATACTTGTCGTAATCTAGTTCGATCGGCTTGTACGTTAATAGGAAGAAAAAGAGATATCTGGTTGATAAAATTCAATCCTTTTTGTTCGGCACGGAGACGAAAAATATCTACTAGATCTTCCAAAAAATCGCTGAAGTTAAAGATTTGTGGTGTTAACTTTAGTTTACCTACTTCAATTTTAGAAAAGTCTAAGATGTCGTTGATTAAGGTTAGCAAATGTTGCCCAGATTGATGCACAATATTAACATTACGTAGCTGTTCCTCAATCAAATTAGGGTCTTGTTGCAAGATACTACTAAAGCCAATAATACTGTTGAGAGGAGTCCGCAATTCATGACTCATATGAGCGATAAAAGCGTCTTTGGCTAAATTAGTTTGTTCTAGTTTTTGTCTACTTTCAGTTAAAGCTAATTCTGTCTGTTTGCGATCGCCAATATCTTCAATTACAGAAATAAAGTATTCTGGTTCTCCTGAATCTTTTTTGACCAGAGAAACCGTCAGATTTATCCAAATAATGGTGTTGTCTTGGCGAATATAACGTTTTTCCATTGAGTAAGTTTCAATCTCGCCAGCCAACATTTGACGGATGTATTCTAAGTAAGTATCTAAATCATCAGGGTGGGTAATATCTTGGAAAGTTTTTTGTAATAGTTCTTCTTCGGTGTAGCCGACAATTTGGCATAGTTTTTGATTGACTTTAAGCCAAGTGCCATCGGGTGCTAAATGAGCAATCCCCACTGCTGCCTGTTCAAAAGCACTGCGGAAACGCTGTTCGCTCTTTTGCAGGGCTGCTCTATTTTGCCAAGCTGCAAGAGACTGTCCGATATCTTTTGCCATTAGTTCGATTATTTCTTTTTCATAGGACTCAAATTCTTCAGTTCTCGGAGTAGTGTCAGAGAAATTCAAAGTTCCATAAATAACACCATTGACCAAAATTGGCGTACCGATAAACGATTCTAAGTGCAAATTCTGATAAACGGGGTGCTGTTGCATCTGCTTCATTATTCCGACATGAGAAAAACAAACAGTTGTTTCTTTTTCTACTACTTCAGCACAATAAGTATTTTTACAGTCAGTTTCAAATCCGACGGATAAATCCAAAGGCGATCGCACTGCCAAAATTTTATAAGTGAAATCAGTAACTTGACTGACAATACCCGTAGTCAGATTAAATATCTGACATCCTGTCTCGATATAGTCGGCAAATAAATCTTCGAGCCGTTCGTAGTTAGTTGTAGCCAGACGGTGTAGCTGTTTAAGGCGATCGCTAAAATTAGCTAAAGTTGTGGTACGTTCTGCGACTCGTTGTTCTAATTTTTGATTGAGTTGACTTAGTTCAGTTTCGCGCGAGCGCAATGTGCCTAAAGTTTGTTCTAGCTGTCGTTGAACTTTTTTAATCTCGTTAATTTGAACAAAACTAATTACAATTCCTTCGTCTTGACCGTCTTCTGTCTGATAAGGGTGAATCCGCATCAAGAAATAAAAGTCTTTTTCTTTGAGCTTGACTTCTTTTTCGATAAATTTTTTATTTTTTAAGACATCCTGAAGTAATCTAAGCAGATCGCAACAGTCAATTTTATAAGAAAGTTCTTCTAAAGGGCGATCTATATCTGCCTGACGTAAGGCGATCGCTTCGGTGGCAGCTGGAGTAAATTTACGAATTTTTAGTTTTGGATCTAAAAAGATAACTCCAATATCCGTACTTTTAAGTAAATTATCAATATCGTTATTCAGTTCGGTTAGTTCCTGAATTTTCCCTTGATATTCAATATTGACTGTATGCAGTTCTTCGTTAACCGAATGCAATTCTTCGTTAGTACTTTGCAGTTCTTCATTAGAAGCCGTTAGTTCTTCATTGGAAGCCTGTTGCTCCTCGTTGGTGGTTTCTAACTCTTCGACTAATGCCTGAAGATTTTCGCGGGTTTCTACAAGTTCTTGCTCTAATTCCAGAAATCTTCTTTGAGCTTCATTGCCTACTTTAAATTTTTCGGGTTGCGCTGCTTGTTGAGACTGAGAAACTGAATAATAGTTGATTAAAACTAAATTAAAGCTACCCGTTTCTGGTGCTGATTCAGGAGGAATAACTTTGAGATTGATTTTGTAAACATCATCTTCATTATTTATTTTGATTCCTGTATAGAGAACGGATTTTTTTTCTTTTTTAACTCTGCGTAAAGCAATATTTAGGGGTAGCTGCAATGAAGGCACTACCATCTGAGTAACTTCAGTGGCAAAATCTCCATCGGGAGCTTGAAATATTTTGTCTGCATCACCACAGACATGAAGTAGTCGATGATCTTGATTAACCAGCAGCATCACAGAGTTTGATTCATCTAAAATTCGTTTTAAGCTTTGTTCTCTATTAGACTCGGTTTTGAGCTTTTGACTAGATGTTAAGGAAGATCGCAGTAGGGAAGTGGCAGAAATTCTAGAATTTGCTTTTAGGGGCATCGGTAGCCTGACATTGCGCCGCTTCTGATAAATTTTCCATTTGTTGTCTAAAGGTTTAAACTCTGATTCAAACACGCCAACGGATTCAGCTTCTCCTAAAAACAACACTCCCTTAGTAATCAAAGAAAAGTGGAGATTACGCAATACTTGATGTTGTAGTTGTGGTTGCATATAAATCAGCACGTTGCGACAGCTAATCAGATGCATTCGGGTAAAACCAGCATCCTTGGTTAAGTCGTGGGGCGAAAAGATCATCATCTCCCGTAGTTTTCGCATCACCTGATATCCATCATCTTTAACTACAAAATATCTACGCAGCCGTTCGGGAGTAATATCATTAGTAATGGACTGGGGATAAATTCCCAAGGACGCTTTTTCTAATGCCGTGCGATCTATATCCGTGGCAAAAATTTTTACCCTAAGTTTTTTTTCTGAATCTACTAAGGCTTCGTTGACTAAAATAGCTAGAGAGTAAGCTTCTTCTCCTGTAGAGCAAGCTGTAACCCAAAATCTTAATTCTTCATTTGGTTGAGCTTGTTCGATTAACACTGGCAGTATATTATTTTCTAAGTTCTCCCAGGCTTTTTTATCACGGAAAAAGTGAGTGACGTTGATTAATAAATCTGAGCCTAAAATTTCTCTTTCATTCGTCGAAGTCTTAAGAAGCTCAATATAGTTGGGTATATTCTCAAGGTTGTTAATCAAACGGCGACGATGTATTCTGCGTGAAAGAGTGCTAGTTTTATAGTGAGAAAAATCCAAGTTTTCTAATTCAATTAGAAGATTGGTAATTTCTTTCAAATTAGAAGACCCGAGCGTAGTAGCTTGATTAGATTCTGTTTCCGAAGTGTTCAAAGGCGAGACAATACACTGATAAATCAGTTGCGCTAATTCTAGTGGCGGTAAAATCTGGTTAACTACTCCTGTGGCGATCGCACTACGGGGCATTCCATCAAATTCTGCGGTTTCAGGAGTTTGAACTAAGGCGATTCCTCCTGCCTCATTAATTGCTCTCAAGCCACGAGTTCCATCACTTCCCGAACCCGATAAAATTACACCAATGGAATTCTCCCCATAGTTTTTAGCTAAGGATTTAAAGAAAAGATCGATGGGAAAGTTAAGTTCGTGCTTATTATTTTTATCTTTTTTTCGTTCTTCTAAACGCAGTAAATTAGCTTCTACAACTAAATTCTTGCCAGGAGGAATTAGATAAACCGAGTTGGGCTGTAACTCCATGCCTTCGGTAACTCGATAAACCGCCATCTCGGTACGTCGTTCGAGTAGTTCTTTCATCAAGCTTTTGAAATCTGGCGATAGATGTTGAATCACCACAAATGCTGCACCACTATCAACAGGTAAATGATTGAATAGTTCTTCTAAGGCACTCAATCCACCAGCCGATGCACCAATGCCAACCACAAATAATTCTTGATTTAATTCGATTTCCGCATTTTGCTGGTGAGTATCAGGCATAATTGGAATAATAAATGCTGCTTTGGTTTATTTAGTTTATTTTACAAAGTCAGACTGTCCCTGTCTTAATATGAAATCTTACTGCTTCTACAGCAGGGTCTTTCTCACAAACCCAGTATAATAAGTTCGAGTCATAAATAGTAAACTACCTATAAGCTGTACCGCGTTTAAGACCTTTAGTGGCAGCAGTTTCTTGTCGTATTAGTTCATTAAGTGCCAATATTTCTCTGGCATTACTCAGTAAGCACTAAACCAGCACGAATTCTTTCAATTAGAGTTACATCTAGTTCAGTTTCCCAAGTTGCGATCTCGCGGAGCGAGGTGGCAAAGCCAATCGCATGACTAACTCCAGACTGACTAATCCCCAGTTGAGTGGGATTTTTGCCTACAACGTTAATTAGCTGTCTTCGCGAAATCTCACGCATAAATGACGTGGGATGAGCTTACTATTCGACCTAGCATAAGCTACCGCCACCTACTTAGCTAGCAGTTTCTAGCTGGAAAAATTTTGTATTTTCTCGCTCAACTATATATTTATAAATTTTTTTAAACTTTTTGTTACAATAGTAAATAATACTTAAAGTATCTAAGTACTTTGAATCCCAATAGATTTTGGTAAGTGTTATTCAAGCAAGCCAAATTGTTTGCACATATTTAGCTTACTTTGGCTTGTCTTAGCAATTTTTACTTCACATCATTCATTCAAACGAGAACTATAATGCTAAAACGATTTGTTGCGCCTATTGTTATTTTGACTGTAATGTTAATGCAGATAACCATCTCTAGCGTGAGTGCTAACGATTCTACTCAACTAAATGAAGGCGATCGCAATTATTTTATCAAACCAATTCCCCAATCAAATGTAGTTGTAGTAGAACCCAATTACAGAAGCTATTTTCATCCTGACAAAACAATTCAGGGAGATGCCTCTGGCGAAGTACTATATACTGCTTTAGATGAATTGAGCGAAAACTATAATCTTGGTCAGACTCAAATGATTCGTTTTGAACGTAAAGGAATAATGATTCCCAATCTTTATGTTCGCATTAACGAAGATAATTCCAATATTAGATTAGATGATGAGCTAATAGCTGATGAGTTATTAATAGAATAACTTAGTCAAGTTAAATAATAAAAAGTAATTAGTAGTTGGTAGTTAGTAATTGTTAAATTAATTATTAGCTATTAATTACTAATTATTTCCATGAGCATCATATATGAAAACAGCTAAATCTTCTTCTCCATTTTGGCAAAAACTTTTTTTTTGGAGTGCTGGCAGTATCAATCTAATTATTTTACTTATTTTATTTAGTATTTGGCGTACCAGCGATCGCGCTTTAAACTTTATTGGTAGTTTATTTAAACCTCAACCAGTTGAAGCCAAAATTGAAAATTCAGCTTTGATTTTGCAGCGTATTCAAAATATTCAACAGTTGGCTACCACAGTACAGAAAATGGAGAAAATTGTGCCAACTTCGGCAGCTCGCAAATTAGGAGATATTCCTGTAGCCACTACCCGATTACTCTATATTGCTAGAGGTGAAATTAGAGCTGGAGTTGATTTAAGTGAGCTAACCAATAAGAATGTCAAAGTTAGTAATGATAGTATCGAAATTAATTTACCACCAGCCAAAATATTAGATAGCAAGATAGATGTAAATCATTCCCGTGTTTATGATTACGATCGCGGATTCCTCAATTTAGGTCCCGATGTTGCCCCCCAGCTACAAACTTTGGCACAAAGAAAAACTCTGACAGAAATTGTAAATACTGCCTGTAGTGAAGGTATTTTAAACACTGCCAACAATAGAGCAAAAGAGACTATTACTCAACTTTTAACTAGCACTGGTTATCAACAAGTGAACGTAAATACGACAACACCTGAAGCTTGTATCGTAGCTAACCATTAATTATTCCAAAGAAAATCTTAAAGCAAAGATTTTCAACAATTTTGTTTTAGTAAGATTGCTTATGATAATTTAAAGCAGTTTTGGTTTCTGCGGTTATCTACAATACGAGTAAAGCAATATGGCACGAAGCTCCTTACAGTTAAACAGTGAATGGATACCTAAAGTAGAAGAATCTTTAGCGACTAAGCAATTAACACAACGTACGATTGCCGAACGTCTGGAAATATCTCGTTCATCAGTCTCTAAATTTGTTAACTGCAAGCCTATTGCTTTAAACACTTTTATTCGCTTATGTCAGGAACTAAATCTTGACTGGAATGGTGCTTCTCAACCAGAGAAGGAATGGAACGATCAAATTGAAAGCTTTAAGTTTAAAGATACTAACTTCAAAGTCAATCCAGGGGGACAGATATCTCCAGAAGAGGTTATAGGCAGAGAGCAGTTAATTCAAGATCTCTGGGACAGATTAAGACAACAAAGCCTTATTTTTAGTGGCGAAAGACGGATCGGCAAAAGCAGCATCTTGAAAAAGATGAAGTTTGAACCACCAGAAGATATGTTACCTATCTATCGTGATTTAGAAGGAATCAGAACCCCCATTGAATTTGTCGAAGGAGTTTGGCAGGATACAGAAACATATCTCAGAGAAACAGGCAAAGCCAGACGAGTTAGGGAATTTTTGAGTGAATTAACGGGAAGTCACTTTAGTGCTTATCAATTCCCCGAAGTAGTAGAGGAACACTGGAAAACTTTACTGACTAAAACTATTGAAGATTTAGTTACACTGCAAAACAAGCAGATTGTGTTTATTTGGGATGAAATCTCCCATATGATGGGAAACTTTAGTGATGAAGAGGCGATGGAAGTTTTAGATATATTGCGATCGCTCCGTCAGACTTATCCTGATGTACGCATGGTGTTTTCTGGCTCAATTGGTTTGCATCATATTATTAAAAATCTGCAAAAAGCTGGCTACAGCAACGATCCTACCAACGATATGTATCCCATAGATGGTCAACCATTGGCTTTAGAAGATGCGATGGAATTAACCATTAACCTTTTAGAAGGAGAAGACATCCCCGTTTTTAATCTCCAAAAAACTGCCGAAGATATTGCCCTAGCTGTAGACTGCATTCCTTTTTATATCCATCACTTAGTTAATCAACTAAAAGATGCCGACAGCGAAATTACTGAAGAAGAGATTATCGATACAGTAGATCAATGCCTACGTAATCCTTTAAATCTTTGGAAGATGGATCATTATCGCGAACGGATTGATAACTATTATAATGATGTGCAAAAGCCCTATGCTCTAAACATTTTAGATCTTCTCTCCATTAATCCTCCCACTTCGTTTCAGAGACTGTGGCAATATCTGCAAAGCGAACCCGATACTAAAGACAAAGAAACCGCTAGAACTGTTTTAAGATTGTTGATGAAAGATTATTATTTGGTGCAAGAGGATAACCTTTCAGGAAGTTTATACTCTTTTCGCTATCCACTAGTACAAAAATATTGGCGACTTGCGCGAGGTTTATAATAATTATTAGATCATTTGAACTTACGTTGATTAAATAATAGCTATTAGCTATTAGCTAAAGGCTAATAGCTTTTTTATAAATTGTGCTTATTTTATCGCTTTGGATCGCAGGAACAACTCGCACAGGCAAAACCTCTCGTTTAGTAACTGAATTTACTAGCTGGGTGAGGGGGCGGTTAATCAAACCCAAAGTTAAGACTGTTCCCCAGAATTTAGCCTCAGCTATTCTCGTCTTTGCTGCCAACAATAATAACCGTCGGGAATTCAACGATCGTCTTGCTTTGGCTGTCGATGGTACGTATCCTGTAGTTTGTAAAACCCCTGTCGGCTTTATCACTGATGAGGTGATGTTATTTTTTCCGTTAATTTTTGAAGAATTAAAGCTAAAAGCCCAATTTCCCCTGAGACTACGCCCCGAAACTGAACAAGAATTAGCTACTCAGCTATGGCGTAATCAACCAGATTGGCAAGCTTTGTGTGAAATAGATAATGAGTATCGTTTAGTGCGCCAAACCTTAGATTTAATGCAATTAGCGGGGGCTAGTGGTGTACCAACGGAAGACATCTCCGTAATGTTGCAGCAAGGTTTGTTGGGATTAGATTTAAGCCAGGAAAATCAAAGCTATCTCTGGCAAAGAATGGGAGAACTGCTTGTACTATGGCGACAATGGTGCTTAGAAAGGGGTTTACTAACTTATGGTCTAATTTATGAACTCTACTGGCGTTATTTATTGCCTAATACTAAATATCAACAGCATTTACAACGTCGTTATCAGGCAATTTTTGCCGATGATCTAGATGACTATCCAGCGATCGCTCGTGACTTATTTGAGTTTATGCTAGATCAAGGTGCATCTGCCGTCTTTACTTATAACCCCGATGGCAAAATTCGTTTGGGCTTAAATGCCGATCCAGATTATCTAGCAGGGTTAGCTACTCGCTGTCAGCAGGAAAAATTATCTTCGGTTACTAATAATACTACTAATAATAACTTGGCGGTTGAGTTTGCTGATACCGCAGTAGATTTAGTTACCGAAAAAGCTTATTTAATTAACACACCAGATGCCATTCAATCCTTACAAACTATTTCTCGTGCTGAATTACTACGACAAACTGCCGAGATTATTATTCAAGCTGTTCAACAGAAAAAAATTCAACCTTCAGAAATAGCCATTATTGCCCCTGGTTTAGATGAAATTGCTCGCTACAGCCTCATAGAAATCCTTTCTGCCAAGGGTATTGGTATTAAACCCCTCAATGAACAACGCCCCATTATTAGTTCTCCCTTAGTCAGAAGTTTGCTTACTTTACTCGGCTTGATCTACGCTGATTTAGGTCGTTTAGTAGATCGGGATTCTATTGCCGAAATGTTGACGGTGTTTAGCCAAAAACCTCAAGCTGGTAAATTAGTCTCTCAGATCGATCCTGTAAGGGCAGGGCTGATTGCTGATTATTGCTATCATGTCGATCCAGAATATCCTTATCTATCACCCGTGGAAACCTTTCCCCGTTGGGATCGTTTAGGACATCAAGCCACTACTGCTTATCAAGAAATTGTTAAATGGATTGAAACTAGTAAAGTTCGACAACAACAACAGAGTTTTATCACGCCAACTATTCTCCTCTCAGAAGCGATTAAACACTTTTTAGGCAATAGTAAATACCTCACCAGTGACAAACTAGCAGTATTACGAGAATTAATCGAAACCGCTCAACACTTCTGGGAAGTAGATCGCCGACTACGACAGAATGAACCCAGTTTCCAAACCCAAGCCGCTACCGTAGCCCAATTTATTCAACTGCTACGTCGCGGGACAATTACCGCCAATCCTCGTCCCCTCCGTCAATTTTCACCCAAATCTGATGCGGTAACCCTATCTACTGTCTTTCAATATCGCTCTTTGCGCTCATCCCATCGTTGGCAATTTTGGCTTGATGCTAGTTCTCCTTTATGGTCACAGGGTGGTGCGGCAACTCTTTTTGCTGCGCCCCTATTCCTTAAACAATGGAAGGGAAAAACATGGATGAGCGAAGATGAGTACGAGATGGATCGACAACGTTTACAGCGTATTTTGCGAGATCTTTTAGGTAGGGCAGAAGAAAGAATATTTCTCTGTCACAGCGACTTGGGCGTTAATGGTACAGAACAAGCTGGACCATTATTGCCTTTAGTTCATGGGGCAAGACAATATGTTTTAACTACCTAAGAATCCTGGAAAATAAAGTATTCAAAATATTCATAATTTTTGTGTTTCTAACTCATTTGCCTTAGTCAAATAGGCGTAAGCTTTTTCAGGCTGTTGCCGTAGTTGCCAAACTTTAGCCATATATTTATACACTATATAAAAGTCAGGTTTAATGGCCACTGCTTTTTGATAATAAAAAATTGCCCAATCCCATTTCTGTTGTTGAGCATAAAGAACACCCAAGTTAGCATAGACTTCGGCAAAATCGGGGTTAATTGCGATCGCCTGACCATAGTAACCAATGGCTTCTTTGCTTTTACCCATCTTTTGCAGAGCATCACCCATTAGCTTATGGGCTGGGGCTAATCTATGATCGATCGCGATCGCGATCCTACAGGCTCGAATAGTTTCTTGCCATTGTTGTGACTTCCAATAAACTTGGGCTTGGTGTAAACAAACTTGAGCTTCATCTACATTGATCATCTTCTCAAATTAGATAGATATTAGGAAAAAATTTAGTTGTCAGTTTTTAGTTGCTTACCAACCGCAAAACATAACACTTAAACTATTTTTTGCCCACTTTAACTAGATATTTAGATTTAATTTGAGATTTAATTTAGGAATAAACCTGATTATAGTAACTCTTATATTCGTCGCTTAGTAGAGGTTGCCACCAATCGCGATTAGCCAAATACCATTTAACGGTGTGACGTAAGCCTCCTGCTACAGTTTCTTGAGGAGTCCAACCTAATTCTCGTTTAATTTTGCTGGCATCAATAGCATAACGGCGATCGTGTCCTGCACGATCTTTAACAAAGGTAATTAATTTTTTTGAGGGACTAACAGGAAGATCTACTGCAAGTTCATCCATCAATTCGCAGAGTTGTTCTACCAAATCGATATTCTTAACTTCGTTGTTGCCACCTACGTTATAGGTTTCTCCTGGTTTACCCCGATGAATCACTACATCTAAAGCGCGACAGTGATCTTCAACATAAAGCCAATCCCGAATATTTTGTCCATCACCATACACGGGGAGAGGTTTGCCCAGCAGTATGTTAATACACATTAAAGGAATTAACTTTTCGGGGAAATGATAGGGACCATAATTATTAGAACAGTTAGTAATTATGGTAGGCATTCCGTAGGTATGAAAATATGCCCGCGCTAAATGATCGCTTCCCGCTTTAGAGGCGGAATAGGGACTGTTAGGGGTATAGGGGGTAGTTTCAGTAAAGGCTGGATCGTCAGCTTCTAAGCTACCATAGACTTCATCAGTAGAGACGTGTAAAAAACGGTCATTTTGGGGTTGCTCCCGTTTATTCCAGCGTTGGCGAAAAGCTTCGAGTAGAGTAAAAGTTCCTACCACATTCGTTTGCACAAATGCCCCTGGTCCTATAATAGAACGGTCTACATGAGATTCGGCGGCAAAATGAGCCACGGTGTTAATGTCTTCCGACTCTAGCAAGTTATCTACTAAAGTGCGATCGCAAATATCCCCTTGAACAAATTTTAAGTCAGAATTACTGGCTAAACTAGCTAAATTTTGCTTGTTTCCTGCGTAAGTCAGAGCATCTAAAACTACCACGCGATCTCCTGGATAGCTATTGCACCAATGATGGACAAAGTTTGAGCCAATAAAACCCGCTCCCCCTGTAATCAAGATCCTACGGGGTGTTCTATTACTATCTTGCTGCATAAAAGTTTTTTAATTTAAGTTCCCAATTTTAGTAGTGTTGCTTAATCAGCTAAAAGCTAAGTAGGTTGACCTAAACAAACTGAATCAAGTAAACGAATGTGAAGATGCTCAAATTCAACCAACAGCATATAAATCATATTGAGTTTACAAATAGAAACATAGCTTACTTTAATCATCTCGACCTACTTAAAAGCTAAAAGCTAAAAGCTAAAAGCTAAAAGCTTGTTTTAAGTTAGTTCAATCTTAGAATCATCCCCAATCATAAAGCGCAATGCCTTGGGACGTTTGGGAGCAACTTTGAGGTGCGCTCTTTCTCCAACTAAGCTATCCACAATGCGATCGCTGATTCCTTCTAGAGTTGCTCCCTGAAGAATTACACTATGTTCTAAATCAATATCAATTAAGGTCGTATTGTCAGCAATACTACTATAAGGGCCAATAAAGCAATTCTTAATCTGACAGTTGTTGCCAATGGTTACAGGACCGCGGATCATAGAATTAGTTACCTTAGAGTTAGTCCCCACATGAACTCGACCACTAATTTTACTATCCTCATCTATCGTTCCTTCAATGGTTGACTCTAAACAAGTATCTAAAATAATCTGGTTAGCTGCTAGGAGATCGTCTTTTTTTCCTGTATCTAGCCACCATCCTTCTAACTGAAAAGAGGCAACACTTTGCTGTTGGTCAATCAGATATTGAATTGCATCAGTAATTTCCAATTCCCCCCTAGCAGATGGCTGAATATTGGCGATCGCATTATGGATAGCTGTAGAAAATAAATAAACCCCCACTAAAGCGAGATTAGAAGGGGGGGTTTTGGGCTTTTCAATTAGCTGTAATACTTTGCCTGTATCGTCTACCTTTGCCACCCCAAAAGCACTGGGGTTTTCTACTTCGCAGAGTAAAGTTAGGGCATCTAGATGTTGGGATTTGAATTGATCTAAAAAAAGATCTAGCTGACTTTGAACTAGGTTATCTCCTAAATACATCACAAAGGGAGAGTCTCCTAAAAAGGGTTGAGCAACTTTCACCGCATGGGCTAAGCCCAAGGGTTGCTCCTGTTTTATATAGGTAATTTTTGCCCCAAAGCGATCGCCATTTCCTGTTTTTGATTTTACTTCCTCACCTGTTTCGGGACTAATGATAATCCCAATTTCCGTAATTCCTGCGGCAACAATTGATTCGATGCCATACCACAGGATCGGTTTATTGGCTACGGGGACTAGTTGTTTTGCTCCTGTATAAGTCAGGGGACGCAACCTTGTACCTTTACCGCCAGAGAGAATAATTGCTTTCATTTTTAATATGCTTTGTGTTAACTAGCTTCATTAATATTTAGTCTTGATTAGCTTTTAGCTATTAGCTCTTAGCTTTAAGAATTTTTCCTCATCCCTCATCCTTCATCCCTCATCCTTCATCCCTCATCCTTCATCCCTTATCCTTCATCCTTCTAAAGATTGCCATTGACTCAACATTTTTCTGAGAGATTCACGCCAATGGGGAGGATATGATCCTAGGGTTTCTGTAATTTTGACTTTGGATAAGACTGAATAGGCAGGGCGTTGAGTTGGTGTTGGATATTCTGCTGTAGTAATCGGCAAGACTCGTTCTATTTTTAGGGGGAAACCTAGTTGTTTTGCTTCGGCAAAAATAGCTACGGCAAGATCGTACCAACTGGCAACTCCACTATTAGTAAAATGATAAGTCCCTTTTATTTCAGGATTATCCAAAGATTTAGCTAGTAGGTTCGTAATTGTCATCGCAATATCGTAAGACCAAGTAGGACTACCTATTTGATCGGCAACTACCTTTAATTCTTCTCTTTGCGCCCCCAGTCTTAGCATGGTTTTGACAAAGTTGCCATGTCCCCTTGAGCCATATACCCAAGCAGTGCGGAGAATAATATGGCGATCGCAATTTGACCGAACTCCCTCTTCTCCTTTTAGTTTGGACTGACCATATACTCCTAAAGGCTCGGTTTGATCTGTTTCTAAATAAGGAGTATGATTTTGACCATTAAACACATAGTCCGTTGAGATATGTACCAAAGTTGCACCAATATCTTGGGCAGCGATTGCGATCGCTTTGGGTGCTGTCCCATTAATCGCCATGGCTAATTCGCTTTCGCTTTCCGATTTATCCACTGCAGTATAGGCAGCAGCATTAACAATTACATCGGGTTTTATTTCTACAATCTGCTGTTTAATTTGGGCTGGTTGGCTTAAATCTAGTTCCTGGCGACTAACACCTACCACCTCTCCTAAGGACGTAAGAGTCTGCTGTAATTCTTGTCCGACTTGTCCTGTAATTCCTGTAAGTAATATCTTAGTCACGCAAACACCTCCGCTTTGTCTAGAGGTACTCCTGCTTTATCTTTTGCTGATAAAACTGGTTCGTCTGTTATTTTCCAGTCTATATTTAGTTGCGGATCGTTCCAGAGAATTGAACGCTCGTATTCTGGCGCATAATAATCGGTGGTTTTATATAAAAAATCTGCCGTATCAGACAGCACGACAAATCCATGAGCAAATCCAGGCGGTACCCATAATTGCCGTTTGTTGGCTTCACTTAGAAGACATCCCGTCCACTGCCCAAAAGTAGGAGAACTTTTGCGGATATCTACCGCCACATCATATACTTCTCCTGAAACCACTCTGACTAGTTTTCCTTGAGTTTGTTTTATTTGATAATGTAACCCCCGCAACACGTTTTTGGCAGAGCGAGAGTGATTATCTTGCACAAATTTACTAGTAACTCCAGCTTCTTCTTTAAAGGTTTTTTCGTTAAAGCTTTCCATAAAAAAGCCGCGATCGTCACCAAATACTTTGGGTTCAATGATTAAAACATCGGGAATTGTTGTTTGAATAACATCCATGAAGCTTTTTCTATGACTTTTAACTAGCTTTCAGAGATAATTCTGCCGTGAATAAACGGACTATCACCTGACTGCAATCAAAATAACATAGCATTTAATAAAAAATATTCAGAAAAATCACTGATAATTTTTGCTGGATTTTTAGTAGGAAAAAGTTTTTGAGCAACTAGCAACTATTAGACGTAGGTGTAAATAAACCTACTGTTGATTGAAATAGCAAAGCATGTCAAAGCTCACTTGTTACTTACTACTTGAGCGAAGCGTTACTAGTAACTAGCTATAATTCCTCTGATTAAGCTAATATTTTATCACTTTTAGCATTTTGCAAGTAAATATATAAAAAGTATGACCAGGCTTCGCCCTTAAGGCAGAGGGCAGCCCTAAAGGGTACACCTTCGGATAAGGGCAGAGGGCAGAAGGGAGCGACCTACTTCCTCCTTCTTCCTTGAGGATACAAGCCCCGTCTTTTAAGACGGAAAAAGTTTGGTGGAGGTGCAAGCCTCCTCTAAACAA
>JAAUYG010277373.1_pt1 | contig 17709 bp, 15 predicted proteins | sample 7278091 | NCBI WGS metagenome assembly JAAUYG01 (sample SAMN14350201, study PRJNA611818) | marine sediment metagenome | isolation source: surface marine sediment (0.6m) | place: French Polynesia: Moorea | collected 2018-08
GAGGAGATCACATATGGAGAGTCCAACAGCACCATCACATTTCACCTTGGGTAACCTTGTAAGGTCAAAGTGAAAGTCACTGAGACTTTGAAGGCTTATATGTCGTAAAGTTAATTGTAAACCTTAATAGGAAATCATATATGGGGAGTCCAATAGTATGATTACATTTGACTTTGGTGACCTTGAAAGGTCAATCTCAAGGTGTGTTTAAGGTCAGTCTGAGGTAATTCAGTGCATTTCCGAATTTTAACAGCATTATGCGAGTGGCTACATGGCTATTTACCTAGTAGCTTTGTGTCCAATAGGCATTTAAACCTAACTTTTTTTTCTGTCTGGAAAGTGACCAAGCAGAGCGCCAGCGCCAAGGCCCCTGGCCCTCTTATTTGTGGTGATCTCTGCCATAAAAAACTGATGCTCGGTCCTTGATATGTCTTCACGCTTCACGTACACACACGTGAAGCTAGTTTCATTCATTCAAGGCCATCAGCGATAGCAAATAATAGTAAGAACATGTTGCGAAATTATATTTCATTTCCATTTTGTGATCTACTGTTCTACCACAAGAGTAAATGGGCATATTCACTATTAGCAGGGTGCTTCAAAGCAATGACATATTTCCGATACGTGTACATTTTTGTGCTTCCTGTTTGGCATGACCATACCCATACCAGTGCCACTGTCAGATGTTCCAGTTGGATGCTTGTAATTAGCAGACAATCTGTATTATGGGTCAACATTACTTTATTTGAATTCAAAAACATCCCAACCGTATAATACATAAACATAACATAGAATGGAAAACTACAAGTATATTACTGTACCGAATGTGTGATTGTTACACTCTCACTCTGCGCAATTATAAATACCTTCTCGAAAATCAATTGCAATTACTATTACCCCAGTCCGGTCTATTACAATTAAAGTTTATTTGTTCAATTTACAATTACACAAAATATGTCTTTTAAGTTACTACCAGAAATAGTGATTTAGATAAACCATATGCCTATTTCGTAAAACAATGCTAAGAGTAACGTTCGCGGAAGTAAAGGAATACAAAATATATAAAACATAAGGCATATACAATATGTACTTCTTAGCCATCAGCAGAAGCCACACAGTTTACCAAACCTGACCAATTAGAAAAAGCTAAGAAACGTAAACAAGGATTGATTCTTTGCAAGCAGTTTGACAAGTGCTGGTAGCCTTGACTGCTTTGTTATTAACAGAGTCAAAAGATTGTAACTGTCCCTTGAAGGAGCTGCAGTACATAGGTGCACACGCATACAGCCACTTTATTCGTGGTATGTTGAATAAAATAGAACAAGAACAAATTTCTTTGTCGTACTATAACATGATTATTTACTATACGAAACTGTTTTCAGACACGGGTCCAGAATCCAAAACAGAGCCAAAAATCCAGACACACTGGACCTATGGAAAGAGGATCAATCATTGGGCTTAATATATTAAGTAGCATTACCAGATTCCAATAACAATTCGCACTTGAACATTTTAAGATTACCCCTATACAATAGGGAGTGTATACTGCCAAGAGAGGCCGCCAGGGGACACCGCTGTTCACCATTATTACATGTTAGTAACTTCATATGAGGAGCACTGTAGAAAAAGTGATAATTAAAAGAAAGTAGGGATAACGCCTTAATTGGTATGGAATGAATGGACAAGGGAGATATCTGGCTACCTCAGAAAATTACCCCCGTGCCTTGCAAAATTCCCGTGGCTGAGGCAGAAATATTTAACCACAGATTGGCCAGGAAGGTAGCAACGTCATGGTTTAGGCTCCCTGGCACGGAGGATAACTAAATCTGTCTTATAATGAGGGAATGATCTGTAATGTGATTGGTAATTATGGAAAAAGAAAACAAATTGTAAAACACCCAGAATTTATGGTTACCAGTAATGTTGATGGTGACTGATGATAACTTATATCCTATGTAATTGCCCGCTAGTAAGGTTACTAAACATGGTAAGCTCCATGACTGAGGATTTCTGGTATAGATTTTTGTAGTCGATGACAGTTTCTGCCGACATTGATTCCCAATATTTCAGACATGGATGCAATAGGAATTACTTAATTGTTGCATTGAGCATATAATTGATGATAACTGAATAAATATGTAGGGCCAGTTGCAAAATGAAAATGAGCCAGGAGATTGGACTTTAATATACAGCAAGTTTTCGCAGACTCCACCAGTGATCAGACTGTACTGTTATTATGAATAGACGAGGTCCCATCCAGTAACGAAGGTGATAACTGGATAATCAACACGTCACCAGCATTCCTATTACCTGGAACAAAGTAATACTCAGTAATAGGTCCAATCCTTCAATTTTACTATCATATTATTTATAACTTTATTTCATCTACCAATAATATTATGCCAGTGCTTCACGTTTATCCTGATTCCATCTTCGTGCAACAATTGAATTTACCTGAACATGGACCTCACACCTGACAACTCGTAAGTACTAAAATGTGCAAGTGTGTATTCAATGAACAACAAAAACTACTACTACTACTACCATTTCTGCTGCTACTGCTATTGCTCCTTCTGCTTCTACATTATTATTGTTGTTGCTGCTGCTGCTGCTTGAATGTTTATTATTATTATTATTATTATTATTATTATTATTATTATTATTATTATTATTATTATTATTATTATTATTATTATTATCATACTTGCGCACAATTTTAAGTGGCATGCTTTCTTTGGTTGCCTACGTTGATTCTGCTGCAACCATAATGACTGCACACAATATATCTAAGTTGGTGAATTCAATAACAAATTTAACGAGACATGAAGATGAAGAAATTTTCCAATAATTATAAATCCTGGAGATGCCTACCGTGAGGATAGCAGGTTTATCAACTACAAACATCTTTAAGGCGGTTACACCAATGCTGCCTGATGTAAGACGATTCAGGAAAACGCTGACCTTAAATACAGAGAAAGGAAACAGGAATTGAGTTAGTCTCGGCCTTTTCATTGTTAATAATTACTCTTTCGAAGTTATGGATCTATGTTTATTGCAACTAGAACAAACATCTTTATTCTTATGACACATATTGATACCATTAATTTTTATAATTAATGTTGTTCCAGGCAAAATATTGAACTGATTGATTAACTTTCTGTTACTACATCTTAAATATGGCAAGCAAATATCTGATATGTTTAATGAATGATTTAAAACGAAGCCTACCTGAAATGCGTCACTCTGTGACAGACCATTAAGGCTAAGGTTGTGAAGGTCATCGTAAACCTCATGAGCCTGAAGAGAAATGTATTTATCTATAGAAACTACTACAGATGCGTTAATAATTTTTATATTTTTTCTTCGATAAAGGAAAACAAAAACAAACTGCAGCAGGTCGACTATTAAACAACAATGTTTTTAGACGCAGAACCCACAGCTATCATCAGTAACACAGAGTAAGCGTATATTAGACATTTCTGTAATAATCTATGTAATAGACTACCCATCACTTAGAGACAGTCAGTGTTTAACTGTAACAGTAGAAGGTATTTTGATGCATTTTTACTTTTAGGTAATAAATAACGACAGTAAAAAAAATATGATATACCTGCAAAATTTGTCAAAACTTTGTATGTCAGTAAGCAGTTAATATGCTAATCACATATAGTGTGACTGCACGATAGCCGCTCACGGATTTATTTCACGAGAAAGAGTAAACATATTAAGAAATATTTACCTCAAGGAAAAAGGAAACAATATAACCGCCGTGGCCCTTTTAGCAGATGCACTGTGTTGCCAAGCCTATTTAATAGTTCTATAACTAAACGTGCTTTTCGTTGGAAAAGGAAACGGCCTGAGCTTTTTGATCATAATACCACACCATAATAACCGCTGATGCATTTCCTGTATAATACAGAGGATTATAGTAGACAATATGTGTTTAACTGTAATACTGGGTCATCAAACTCAGCCAACATTAAATTTTGTATGCCTACATTGGATAAATTTCAGATTGGATAACCTCCATAAATTATTCATGTACTGTTCATTTTCCAGTGATTCCTTGTGAATTTTTAATTTTTTATTCCTTTATGTTGTAAATTTCGGCAAGTTCTCTCATGTGACATTATATAACTATATCAGGTCAGTGATAATCATCCAACAGCTTACCGTGTGATTAACTAGGGCTCCCCCTGTAGCCGTTATTCCAAAAGAAACGCCTGCTGCTAAAAGCCAGAAGAAATGCACGACTAAAATTTGAGGATTTTCATGCAGATGTGTCCATGATATTATGTTATATATAATGATGGTAATTATTATAATATTCGTGGCAAAGGTGTTGCCCACCAGCAGAGTAAAGATGTTATCGGTAGTTTCAACAAGTTGGCAAACTTTCTGATGCATTAAACGGGAGTTTTCTATCGAGTCCTCCCTAATTCGGTCTTCATGGGTAACAGAGAGTCTGTAAAATTCTCGTCTACTCAGTTTGTAATCCCAACGTAGTACTAGACAGATCATGAAGAAAAAGCCTATAGGTAGTATCCATGCTGTGCAGAAATAAAGCAACATCACTGCCCCTATGGCCTGGATGTATGGGAAAATCTTTGATCCTCGTATAAAAGGAGTCATGGAGATATCGTACATCTCAGTCTCAATGATGTTATACACTGTGAAGCCCATTAGTATAGCTGTAATAAGCCAGCAGAAGGTCAAGGTCACTGCCAGGTTCTTAGTACAGTGTATATAGCTCATGATATCTAAATCGTGTTTGTGAAGATCCTGCCATTTCAGGAAGAGTTTTGGCAGACAGGAATATTTGAGACAGCCCCGATACATTGTAATGGCATTTATAGCGCACTGGAACATCCAGGTGATCGACAGAATCACCAATAGCAGCTCGTGGTTTAAGGAACTGGACCCGACGAACGCCCAACACTGTCGTATAGCGTTTCCCACCAGAAATACCATCATGACGAAGGAATACACCCATGAAGCAGATATCCTTGCTGATTGTGTACACGGCGGCCTTGACCTTAAAGGGTGTGTTTCTCTTTGCTGGGGAAACGAGTAAGTTCTAACAAAACCTAACCCACATAACCGCAAACTCCAAAGGAAAGGCTTGAAAGCCCGATAGAGAGGAACGGCCTCCAACTCCGCATTGACGTCCATTGTCCCAGTGGTACCCCTCGGTTCCTCTACATGTCGAGCAAGGTCCACAGTATTGTGGTTTTCTGCAGTCATTTGTCTTTGCGAGATCATATCATGGTTGTTGTAATAATCTTCTGTGTGGAGCTGCAATCACAGAGACAGTTTGTTTACCAATGACATCTTCTGACAGCTGTTTCACCTTTATATATACCCAGGCTTGCATTTTAGTGTCACAAGCACGTGCACACTTAATGGTCCCTGCTCACATCAATGTCCTGTTGTACAGCCCATGTCTAGCGTGCACTGTAACAGGGATTAATAATTGATCTAACTGGACATAAGGCTTTCCATAGAACAACAGCCGGGTTTACATGCAGTCCCAATGGTTGACGATGCAGCTGGTGTAAGGACAGTAATGGAAAAGCCTAATGCTGTCAGACGCATTTGCCAAATTGATGAGAATTGTTCAGTAAACACGTAACTGGCAGATAGCCAGTCACTCTCATTTGTTGAACAACAGAGACCTCCCCAAAGACAGCATGCCTTTTGTCTTCCAATAAAATTAATTTTGTTATTCTTGTAAAACTTAGGGAATGGCAAGTGATATTTTAATGTTGACCATCAGCTTTAGTAGTACACCACTGGTACTACTACTACTGCTACTGAGTAGCTACTTTTACAAATGGCTACAACATACGAGAGTATCTATTATCCAGTATCTATTCTGAAGTGAAATTCACAACTGCCTTCATTACAACAACCAGCACCACCACAAGCGCCACCACCACAAGCGCCACCACCACAAGCGCCACTACCACAAGCATTGCTACTACTACTGCCACATATGTCACACACAATGTCGGTGCCATAACATCCGATTGATACACATGTTCGGTTAATAACTGTTTCCCTTAACATATCCATTTTGGTGATCTATGCCATAACAAACTGATGCAGGCAATCAGTGATTGCAACTAATAATGATAAGACCATTTTGCGAAATTGTACTTCATTTCTGACCGGTAACCTACTGTTCTAACATTGGCATAAATAGGTATGCTCACTATTAACAGGGCCCTTCAAAACAATGACATAGTTTCAATAAGTGTTTATTTTTTGTGATTTATGTGTAACACCAGGGAACTTATTAACAACTATTAACTGGAGCAGAGGCACAACAGAAATAATGCACGACCATTCCTATTCCAGTCATGTATCACTAACAAGCTCTGTGCTGCCCAAAGAAAATCTTCAATAGATTGTGACTTTCCTGTGCATGTATACATGAATATCACGTATACATGTACAGGCATTCATGATTTTGAAAACCATCGTGTTTACCTCCTTTTCTGTCAGATGTACCAGTTGGGCGGTTGTAATTATCATGCAATCTGTATTGTGGGTCAACATTCCTTTATTTGGATTCAACAACATCCCAATCATATAATACATAAACATGACATATAATGGGAAACTAATATATCTTGCACGCCTATACTTGTGTAAATGTTACTCTAAGCACGTTAACAAATAGGCATATGGTTTAACATTACCTTTTAATTTTTGTTTCTGCTAGTAACTTCAAAACATATTTGTATTGTAAATTGAACAAATTACTTTTTATTGTAATTGACCTGCCTAGAGTAATAGTAATTTCAATTAAAAATTCGGCATAAGTGTATGTATTATTGCACAGAGTGAGAGTATAACGACCATACATTTGGTACAGTAAAATATTTATATATATGCAATACATGCTTATTAGCCATCAATAGAAGACACACATCTTACCAAACCTAATCAATCAGAAGGGTCTAGCAAAACCTAACGAAGGTTGATTCTTTCCAAGCAGTTGGACATAATTGGCTGCTTTGCTGTTACCACCAAAGTTTATTACTGTCACTTTAAGGAAGTGCAGTGTTAGTACTGTCATTTTAATAAAGTTCAGTGCATTGGTGTACTATTTGCATTCAACGTGCAACAGCTCAACATAAACAACTTAATACAGGTCTAAAACCATTCTCACCTGGAGTATCTACGAGGAGCACAATCATATAAAATCACGTATCTGAAAGCAACGCGTATTGGATTTCGGACTGCAATTGAACAGCATTTGAACAACTACAGTTATCTTGAAGTTAAACTGCAATTACTTCTGGTCGAAGACACTGAACAACAATTCTAATTACCCGTGACCATGTCATAAAATACATCCAGACACATTTACCCAGCCTTGCTTTGTAATAAATTCTCTGGTTTTCATTAATGTGTCGGGATAATCTTATCTCTCTTAAATTAGCTCGAAGGATGATTGGTGCCTTGGGAGAAAGATATAACGTGTTTTTCTTTTTATCTGGACAAATATAGAAGTCATTCTGGTGTGCCAGAGCCATATACGAGTAAGCAAGGCTGTAGTTCGTGTTGCTGCTGCTCGACCCGCTTAGCTCTGTGTCAGCTTGTTTATAATTATGCGAAGGGAACAGAGTAGTTCTCAAACATAGTCACCCTTTAGCCTTGTCTATATAACGCACTGTGTAAAAGTCTTTGATAAGTACCAAATTTCACTCTCCGGGAGAGGCGACTGAATACTGTAAATTCATTAATGTTCGCGGGGATTAATGTTTGCGTTTTTGAGCCAAAACCATGTTTGCGGGGATTAATATTTGCGTTTAGCTCGGGTCTTGATAGTTATCTAGATACATGAATTGTTTTCGGGGTATTTATTTTTGCGATTTAAAGATGGTCGCGAAATTCGTCAAATAAATCCCTCGCAAACATTAATGAATTTACAGTAACACCAGAAGACCGTTGGTTGAATAATATAACCAGTTCCGCCATTTCAGAGGCAAGTCGCCAAACCTTTTGTCATATACATTTTTATCTTTGAACCCGTTTTCATTTGTGGTATGTTGAATACAATAGAACAAGAAGAACAGATTTCACTGTGGTACAATAAGGCAATTGTTTAATATGCGACACTTTTAATGGCTGCTTGGAAGTGGCTGCTTGTTTAACACAAGCATCAAGTTTATCCTCCAACGTAAACCCTCTTAGATAAAGACCATCTCCCACCAAAAAAAAAAAAAAAACAACAAACAAACAAACAAACAACAACAAAATTTTGACAATTGATTCTGTGGAACACAGGCCCAGAATCCAAAACAGAACCAAAAACCCAGTCACACTGGATCTACACAAATAGGGTTGCTGGTACAGATATTTGTAGCAGATGAAAATTTCTGCCAACTTTGACTCCGGATATTTCAAACTTGGCTGCAAGAGGAAATACTAATTGTTGCATTGAGCATGTAAGTGATGATAACTAAACAAAGATATGGGGTGATTTGGAAAATGAAAATGAGCCAGGAGATGGGACTTCAATATACAACAGGTTTTCAAGGCTCCATTAGATTGTGTTCTTATTAGGAACCGACGAGGTCCCTTCCAATAAGGATGGTGATAATTGGACAATCAAAATGAAATATGCCACAAGCAATCACATCACCAGAAAGAAAATAATGTGCAGCTGTAAGTCCAACCATGCAATTTCACAATCATATCTATTTATAAGTTATTTCATCTACTAATACTATGCCAGTGCTTCACTTTTCTCCTGATTCCGTCTCTGTGCAACAACTGAATATTCCTGAACACAGACCTCCTACCTGGCAACATAAGTACTGAAATGTACAAGTGTGTTGAGAGTAGTAATAATAATAATAATAATAATAATAATAATAATAATAATAATAATAATAATAATAATAATAATAATAATAATAATAATAATAATAATATAGCTTATGCAAAGGACTGTTCAGAGCTATACTGCCAGTTGGGAATTAAATGGCTTTAACACATATGCCACACAGAATGTTGGTTCCATAACATCCCATTGATAGAAATGTTTACTTAATAACTCTTTCCCTGTCATATCCATTTTGGCGATCTCTGCCATAAAAATGGTGCTTGGTCCTCGCTAGGTTTTCGCATTTCACGTACTCATCCATAAGACTAGTTTAATTCACTCCAGGGTATCATTGATAGCAACTATTAATGATAACATTTTACGAAATTGTGCTTCATTTCTGTTTGATGGTCTACGGTTCTACCACAGGAATAAACGGGCTTGTTCACTATTCAGTCGGGGAGCTTACTTTTTGTAAGTATTATTACTAGATTTCAGTAACAATTCTCACTTGAAGATTATAAGAACTTTGCGTATACTGCCAGAGGAAGGGGCATCACTGCTCATCATTACTACATGTTGGTAACAATTCATGAATTGAAGGGTACTGCAGAAACAGAGATAACAATGGGAAAGTAGGGTAACGACTTCATGAGGATGGACTCAATGAACAAGGGAGATATATGGCTAAGTCAGACAAATGACCCCTTGTCTGGAAAAAATGCGTGGGTTGAAGGAAGACACCTTTAAGAACAGGAGCTTTTTAGCGCCTGGCCACAAATTGACTACACTTGTCACACTAGGAAGGTAGCAACATCAGGGAGTGGGCTCACTGGCAAGGGGAATAGCTTAAACTGTTACACAGTGAGCAAATGATCTGTAATTTGTTGGGGAATTATTGAGAAAGAAAACCAATGGTAACACAGCCAGAATTATGGCACTCATGGTAGCCTATAGGCTAATTACAGTCAGCTAGTAAAGCTATAAGTTATAGCAAACTCCCTGACATATTTCCAATAAGTGTTTATTTTTGTGATTGTTGTGTTGCTGGTAACACCAGGGAACTTATTAACTGGAGTAGACGCACCACAACAATAGACGAACATATCAGTGCCACTCATGCATGATTAACACGCTCTGTGCTATGCACACAAGATCACCCATAGATTGTGACCTGTGACTTCCCTATGCATGTATACATAAATATCATGTATACAAAGTCATGTATATGCAATCCCAGTTGATAAAACAGGCACACCTGATTTTTGAAAACCATCGTTTGGGTAGAAGTATCAGTCTACCTTCTTTTTCCGTGTGATATGCTAGTCGGGTGCTTGTAATTATCATGCAATCTGTATTACGGGTCAATATTCTTTTATTTGAATATAAACGTCATTGAAACGTCACTCAATACATAAACATGACATAGAATAGAAAACTACAAGTTTTACTGTACAAAACATGCTATTGTTACACTCTTAAAATTAATGTGTTCAATTCACAATTACAAATATGTCTTTTAAGTTACTACCAGAAAGTTATTTAAATAGGTAAATAAACCATATGCCTATTTCGTAAAACAATGCAATTAAAGGAATGAAAAATATATAGCCATCAATAGAAGCCAAACATTTTATCAAACCTGATCAATTAGAAGGAGCTAACAAAACTTAACAAAGTTTGATTCTTTCCAAACAGTTTGGCAAGTACCTGGTGGTCTTGACTGCTTTGTTGCTACCACAAAAGATTATATCTGTCACTTTAAGGAACTGCAGTGCATAGGTGTACATGCATACAGCATGCAACAGCTTAACCAAGCCAACTTACAATTCTAAAACCTTTCTCAGCTACAGTATTTACGAGGAGCTCAATCACATAGAGTCACGTATTTGAAGGCAATATGTGTTGGATTCAGTCTGCAGTTGAACAGCATTTGAACAACTAAATCACCTTGAGGTTAAATTGCGATTACTTCTGGCCCACAACACTCACTGAATAGCAATCATAATTACCCGTGACTGTGAAATTAAAAAATATTCCATCACAACTACCCAGCCCTGCATTGTACTAAATTCTCTGTTTTTCATTAATGCGTCGAGGATATTCTTATCTCTCTGAAAATAGTGTAATATCACACCAGTCACTTGAAGAAAAGATACAACTCGTGTCACGCATTTTATCTGGACAAATATACACAACAGGCGAGTTATAAACAATAGAAAAACAATTGGTTGAATAACATAATCACTTCGCCCATCACGATGACGACAGCGTTAAACAGTGGTATGATTGGCTCCACCTGGCTGGGCGCAAATGCTTCTGTTTGATAGAAGCGAATTTTGATAAACAACATTTACTGCTGTCGCAAGCACAGCTACTCCAATGTGAGTAGTAGCAGTGCTTATAGGACAATGATAGAAATAGAGATACGAATTTTATAAGCAATTCGCCAAAATGAATGTCATATATTTTGTATCTTCGAGCCCGCTATTACGCGTGGTTTTTTTAATACAATAGAACAAGAAGAACAAATTTCTTTGTGGTACAATAACATAATTGTATAATATGCGAAACTGTGCAAATGGTTGCTTGTTTAACACAAGTGTCGAATTCATCGTTCAATGTAAACCCGCTCAGTCAAAAGTCCATCTCCCACCCAAACACAAAATTTTGACAATTGAATCTGTGGGTTCTAGAATTACCAGAAAAGAAATCTTAGAAATCTTATGCATTTGTTCTTTCATTTATTATTGAAGAATTGCCACCAAAAGTAGCAAGCTGACAGAAAAAAAAACCCACTGGAATCCAGAAAGCTATTTGTGGCCATTTTCTGATGTCACGCAGGGGAAAGAGATGTACAGAATTCAAAACAAAGACCAAAAACCCAGTCACACTTGATCTAACGGCTGAAGCAGTGTTTCTGCAGGGTAATACATTTTGTAACAGATGACAATTTCTGCCAACTTTTGATAACTAAATAAATATATAGGATATGTAGGAATTTGGAAATTAAATAAAAATGACCCACAAGACGGGACTTTAATATGCAACAGGCTTTCAAGAATTCATCAGATTGTACTGTTGTTAGGAACAGACGAGGTCCCATCCAATAAGGCCGGTGATAACTGGATAATCAACATGAAATACGTTACCAGCACTCCTATCACCTGGAACAATAATAATGTGCAGTTATACATTCAGACATCCAACTTTACAATCATACCTGTTTTAATTATATAATTTATTTCATTTATTAATAATATGCCAGCCTTTCATGTTTATTCTGATGCAGTCTTTGTGCAGCAATTGAATATACCCGAACATGGACCTCTCACATGAGAACTCGTAAGTACTAAAATGTACGAGTGTATATTCAATGGACAACAACAACAACTACTACTACTGTTGCTGCTGCTACCTCTACTACGACTGTTACTACTACTGCTGCTGCTGCTGCTGCTGCCACTGTTACTACTACAATATTGTTGTTGTTGTTATTGCTGTTGTTGCTGTTGTGGCCGTCCTCCTCCTCATTATTATTATAGTAATAAAATAATAATAGTAACAACAGCAGCAACAACAATTATAATAACAGTAGTAGTAGTAGTAGTAGTAGTAGTAGTAGTAGTAGTAGTAGTAGTAGTAGTAGTAGTAGTAGTAGTAGTAGTAGTAGTAGTAGCAGTAGCAGCAGTAGTAGTAGTAGTAGTAGTACTTGTGCACAATTTTAAGTGGTGTCTTTTCATTGGTTTCCTACGTTGCTTCCTCTACAACCCTAACGGCTGCGCAATATGTAAGTCCACTTGTCAAATTCAATAACAAATCTTTATGACAGGAAGACAAAAATTTAAAATTGCAAAGATATATTGTCGAGAGGCGTACCGTGAGGATAGAAGGTTTGTCAATTACAAACATCTTTAAGGCCGTCACACCAATGCTACCTGATGTCAGACGATTGAGGAAAACGCTGACCTTGTACACAGAGAAAGAGAGAAAGGAAACACAAATTGGATTGGTCTCGGCCTTTTCATTTTTTTTAACAGTTGCTCTTGTGGATATATGTTTATTGCAAATTATTTTCTATTCAAAACAAACATCTATTTTTTAGGACACGTATTGATATCATATTTTGCATCTTAAACCAGTAATATTGTTCTAGATAAAATGTTCAACTGATTGATTAACTTTTCGCTACTACATTTTAAATACGGCAAGAATATATATCTAATATGTCTTATGAATGAACCAAGGAAGCCTACCTGAAATGCGTCACTCTGTGACAGACCATTTAGACTGAGGTTGTGTAGGTCATCGTATATCTCGTGAGCCTAAAAGGAAATGCAATTACAGTAACCACTACTTGCCCGTCAGAAATTTCTTCAATAAAGGTACAAAAACAACTTTAACAGGTTGATTATTAAAAGGAAACTATTGCTCTCTTTTCTTTTCGGGAAGGGGGGGGGGTCAGAAGTCAAAGCCACCATCAGTAACGCGTCTCTGACTAGTTGCGGTGTCAAATGAGCTGGGATGCTTTGACTTTAATCCATATTGTTAAGCATATACATGTATCAGACTAGACATTTTTGTGTATAATAATAATTATACTTGTGCAATGTGCAGAAATACAGTACCGTCCTGGGTAAAACAATTCAAATACACTATCCATTAACTAGTGACAGCCGCAGTTCAACCACAACGGTAGAGAATATTTTGATGCATTTTTACTTTTACCTCAAATAAAATAACGCCAATAAACTAAATTAGGATATACCTTAAAATGTGCCACTATTTTATACATCAGCGTGCAGTTAAGTTTTATCATAAAATTTATTAAGAAATATTTACCCCAAGTAAAAAGGAAACAACATAAAACGTTGTGGCCCCTTTAAAGCATTTCAGCAGATGCACGGTGTTGTCAAACCCACTGAATCATTTCTATAGCTAAGCGTATTTTTCATAAAGGAAACGGTCTGAGCTTTTTGATCATGACACCATATAACAACCTCTGATCTTGATGCATTTTATGGGTAATACAGAGGATTAAAGTAGATATGTCTCTAAAAGAAACCACTTGGTCATCAAACTCGGTCAAGATTAATATTTTGGTATGGCTTCATCACTGATTGGATAATCATATGACATTCTGTACCGTTTACTTTCCAGATGATGCATTATCGATTTTGACTTGTTTTCATCAGGCTCATGCGACACTATATAACTGTATCAGGTCAGTGACAGTCATCCAACAGCTTACCGTATGATTAACTAGGGCTCCTCCTGTAGCTGTTAATCCAAAAGAAACCCCTGCTGTCAGAAGCCAAAAGAAATGCACGGCTAGAAATTGAGGATTTTCATGCAGATTTGTCCATGATATTATGTTATATATAATGATGGTAATTATTATAATATTCGTGGCAAAGGTGTTGCCCACAAGGAGAGTAAAGATGTTATCGGTAGTCTCAACAAGTTGGCAAACTTTCTGATGCATTAAACGGGAGTTTTCTATCGAGTCCTCCCTAATTCGGTCTTCGTGTGTGACAGAGAGTCTGTAAAATTCTCGTCTACTCTGTTTATAATCCCAACGTAGTACCAGACAGATCACGAAGAAAAAGCCTATAGGTAGTATCCATGCTGCGTAGAAATAAAACAATGTTACTGCCCCTATTGCCTGGATGTATGGGAAAATCTTCGATCCTCGTACGAAAGGAGTCATGGAGAGATCGTACATCCTAGTGTCAACTATGTTATACAATGTGAAGCCCATCTGTATGGCTATAATAAGCCAGCAGAAGGTCAAGGTCACTGCCAGGCAGTTCTTGGTACAGCTTATGTACTTTTCCATGTCAAAATCGTGTTTGTGAAGATCCTGCCATTTTAGGAAGAGTTTTGGCAGACAGGAATATTTGAGACAGCCCCGATACATGGTAATGGCATTTATAGCGCACTGGAACATCCAGGTGACCGACAAAATCACCAATAGCAGCTCATTGTTTAAAGAAATAAACCCGACAAAAGCCCAGCACAGTCGTATAGCGTTTAGCACCATAAGTACCATCATGACGAAGGAATACACCCATGAAGCAGATATCCTTATTGGCAGTGTACGCACCGGTCTTGAGCTTAAACAGTGTGTTTCTTTTTGCTGTGGAAACGAGTAAGTTCTAACAAAACCTAACCCACACAATCGCAAACTCCAAAGGAAAGGCTTGAAAGCCCGATAGAGAGGAACGGCCTCCAACTCCGCATTGACGTCCATTGTCCCGGTGGTACCCCTCTGTTCCTCTACATGTCGAGAGGGGTCCGCAGTATTGGGTTTGTCTGCAGTCATCCGTCTTTGCGAGATCGCATCATGGTCGTTGTAATAATCCATTATGTGCGGAGCCGCCGTCACAGTCGCAGTTCGTTTGCCCATTGTGTCATGTGAGTCTTCTGGACGCTCTTTACCCTTTGAGCTAAGAGATACCTCGGCTTGCGTGTTAGTGTCAGAAGCAGGTGCATACTTAGCACGTTCCCCTAATAAATGACCTGTCGCACATCCCACATTTACATGTCCACTGTATTTGGGGATTAATAATTGACCTAAGTGGACATCAGGCTTTCCAGAGAACAACCACCGGTATTGCATGCAGCCTAAATGGTGAACGGCTGATTGGTTCAATGCTATTAAGACCACCGGCAGTACAAGGCCAGTAATGAAAGACACTAATGGTGGCCAGGTGCATTTGCAAAGCTATGATGAATGGACGGGGACTCTTATCGGAGAAAACCCCAATCGCACAGGTAGTTGATCATATTGGTGAGCAACAAAGACCTCCCTCTTTGTCTTCCAATAAGCTAACAGGGTTTTTTTTTCTCCAAAACCTGAATAACACGTTAATGAATAACAAGGCTAATGTCCAGTAGCAGCACCATATATAGCTGGACAGTCGGTTGCTGTGCAACGCGATGGGGCATCCCGGTTGGGCAAAAAGTACCCATTAGAACACCGCAAGAAAGCACCTTTGAGCAATTTATATTCTTAAAGCAGCTATATTTTAACTCAGTAGAAAATGACCCCATCAGAAAAAAATAATCTTGTCCTTAAGTCTTCGGAAACCGAGAACGCTTGCAATGCCATTTGAGCACATTCTGAGTGCCCTTTCAGCTGGAGAAGCAGAGGGCATACACGCACTTGTGTACATGTACTTCCCTGGTCAATCAATGACCTGGGAGCCATTCAACCTTTGTTTTCCGTTAATACGTGATTAATAATTAATAGTAATCTGCTGCTACTACTGCTGCTGCTGCTGCTACTACTACTACTACTACTACTACTACTACTACTACTACTACTACTACTACTACTACTACTACTACTACTACTACTGATGCTGATGCTGATGCTGGTGCTGTTACTGCTGCTGCTACTGCTACTACTGCAACTGCTGCTGCTGCTGCTGCTGCTAGTTTCAATCTTAAGATGACAGTGTGAAATGGACTTTGACAATACCCGGTTTAGCTCCTCTCGACTTTAGACGACAGCAGCGCACAACATTGATGTCCGGGCGATCGATCTCAGCCAGGAGCCGTTTAACGGTGACATCTGTTTCCTCGTTGTTCTTCACCAGACGGTTAGTTACATCTAGACAAAACTCCATAGTTGTCCATACATCCGCCATTGCGGCAGCGTTATCCTCAGTTTTCGGAACAGTCTCTTCATATTTGTTCATCCGTTCTGTTAAAGCAGCACTTTCTCGGAGAAGCTCTTCCCGAGTATCACATATCCAGTTGTCTGTGTTTTTAGAACATCGTCTTTGATAGTTTGCATCTGTAAGCCCAGTTTATCAAGTCAGTAAACCACCTTGGTTGATGGATTCGTAATCAGTTGCTTCGCGTCAGCAAGTACTTTGTCCTCCTTGGCCTTGCCATATGTTTCCATATTGGACTTTTTGGATATTTCCTGGGCTCAACGTGCAGAGTTCAGGGAAAGACATATGCAAGCTTCAACTGCTACTACTGCTACTCCTGCTACTACTACTACTACTACTACTACTACTACTACTACTACTACTACTACTACTACTACTACTACTACTACTTCTGCTGCTGCTGCTGCTACTACAACGATCGGTTTGGGAAATTCCACATCGGGTGACAGCTGTGCATGCATATTATTTAGTGGTTTGTATTGACACAGTGTATCATGAATGAATATAGCTATCTTGACACCTGCGTCTCATCCGCCTCCATAGCTCAGTGGCTAGAGCACTGGTCTTGTAAACCAGGGGTCGTGAGTTCGATCCTCACTGGGGCTAGCCTGTATAGTTTTTTTCTAGATTAACTAACCCTTACTAATTAAAACATAAATCCAACGGTGTACAGCCCGCCCCCAAGACAGGCAGTATGGCGGATTGTTGGCCGAAACTTGCAGGTGCTTTCAAACCGTCAAACAAAATAATCATTTAGTCAAGTTTAAGCACCGTAATTTCTATGGGGAGAATAAATTAGAACTTCAGAAAATAGTAGCAGCAGCAGCGGTAGTAGTAGTAGTAGTAGTAGTAGTAGTAGTAGTAGTAGTAGTAGTAGTAGTAGTAGTAGTAGTTATAGTAGTAGTAGTAGAATCAGGCTTTGAGGTAGTATCAGAATTAACATTATATATTTGCAAAATATATCCATATTGCGCGTAGGACGGTTTGAACAGTGGTATTGTATGACGTATCTCTCCTGGTTTAACGTTATAGCTTGATATACTGTGACGTTGCATTTTGTACTCTGAGATAATCCTACGGCATCGCGGCTGGCAGTCAATACCTATCATATATGGTCATGTCACTCGTCATGTCATCTAATTGACAAGGTTACTTAATTTCTCCCAAGAAGAAATCCCTGGGAGA
>JAAUYG010052626.1_pt1 | contig 17707 bp, 11 predicted proteins | sample 7278091 | NCBI WGS metagenome assembly JAAUYG01 (sample SAMN14350201, study PRJNA611818) | marine sediment metagenome | isolation source: surface marine sediment (0.6m) | place: French Polynesia: Moorea | collected 2018-08
TGTATCTATCAGGCAGCATCACTGACTACTACATGTATCTATCAGGCAGCATCACTGACTACTACATGTATCTATCAGGCAGCATCACTGACTACTACATGTATCTATCAGGCAGCATCACTGACTACTACATGTATCAGGCAGCATCACTGACTACTATCTATCAGGCAGCATCACTGACTACTATCTATCAGGCAGCATCACTGACTACGATCTATCAGGCGCAGCAAATCTGTCTTGTGTGACTCAGCATAACTGACTACTACCTATCAGGCCCAGCAAATCTGTCTAACTCTTGTCTGTTTCAGCATCACTGACTACTATCTACCAGGCCAAGCAAATCTGTTTTGTTTCATTTGTGTCAGCATCACTGACTATTATCTATCACGCCAAGCCAGTCTGTCTTGTTTGTGTCCTTAGCACGAAGTAACATCTAACAGGCCCAGCGAATCTGATCAGTCCCAGCAATTCAATTTAGTTTGTTTAGACGAGGTTCTGTCCTCCTTACTTTCCCCGCTGCTGCACTAGCAGCAGTTTCTCAATATCAGGCAGCTCCATTTGTCTAACCCCCAAAAGGAGGTCATTAAAATTTGAATCAAGATCATGAGTACCGTTGTTAGTGTCTGTTTGCGTCTCACCTCCCCCAGTTAGCTTGGTGTTGTCTCAGTCTATCTGCAGTTGACCCCTTAATGTATATATGTTCTGTTGTGACATTTTCAATTACCAGTACAAACCAGTCACGTCTCTTTGGGACGGGATAAAGCCTGTCAATCATTCTTGTATTAATCACCCAATATACAGATATGTAAAGTGCATGGTATAAATGACGGAATGGTTTGTTGGGGATGTATATATACTAGCATACAAATGTCACCCAACAGCAGAACTACAGCTGACGCTTGGCTAGAGACCCATAGCGAGCCGGTGACCTTTTCCTTCGCAATTTTTTCTAGCATTTATTGTTTCAATTAAAAGATCGATGAACGGGATGTTCTGCCGCCTGCTCACTGCTTGCTATTTAAATAGCGAGGCTTTGATGAGCCGAAGATGTCTGTGTTTATAATGCCACAACGCGTTCGGTTATAAAGCGAACAGCCGTTACAACTCGCTCGTATCTACTTAATGAAGCAATTACCGAGCACAATAAGCAAACACGGACACTGATAGCAGGTTGACAGTGATAGCAGGGTGGCTGTGGATTCAGGCTGCTGCCGCTGGGGTAGCTTCACCTGGCCCCGTGGGTCCCACAAACGTCCGTGCGCCATACCTGTTGCACAGCAGTGCTACATATATTTTTCCGTTCATATTTGACCCTTACTTAACAAAACGGTTATGCTTTGGTGTTCGAAATGAGGCATTGTGGTAATTGGTGCCACAAATATGGCATTATACATGTGTTCGTGTGTCCAGATTTTCATTTTCTTGGCCTAGAGTTCCCTGGCGCTTCGTGTATATAATACACTATATGCACTGTTAATTCATGCAAATAGTACTCAGTGTTTCTATACTTGGTGTAAAGCTAAAAAGAACACTTAGTGTAATTACACTTTGTGCTAATCAGGACAATAATTAGTAAATTTCATAAGTGCTTAGTGTATACAACGAATAATACAGACAGTGATTTGTGTATCTGTATATGGTATACTTAGTGTCTTCAAAAGAAGTGTCTGGTCTGTGCATTCCCCGAAATCACCCTGCGTCTCCATAGAAGTGCCAGAATTTTATCTCCATGCCACGGGTCACCCCACAACGTCCGTGACGTCACGATATGGGTCACTGAGTGCTACCGCGATTGTTTACCATATAGGGACGTGTGTCTAATAAAAATAACAAGGATGGATCTCTAGATTTCACAACTTCATATGGGGGGGGGGGGGGTCTACTGGGTGCATGTACACCATGTATGCTCTACTGTAGAGATAAGATAAGAATATACTTTATTGCAACCATGTGGTTGATTTGCACAAAACACACATCCACATCAGATCGGACTTATTAGACTCTATAACGTTTGTGTAGAATTATAGCAGAGTGGAATCTGTTAATTAGTTAAACAACTAACTGAAGTTAATTAGGTTAATTAACTGTTTCTTATATTAAGCACTTCGTAGTAGGGAATGACCTGACGTTCTGGAATGAGGGAGGGTTCGAATGCATAGAAAGGTTTAGAATGACGTATCAATTCCAGCGATCAGGGATGTCAGTGTGCTACACATGAATCTTTGATGGGCGTATCGTAAAAGAGTAACGACCACAGAAGTTATATACCAGTCTGTGGTTGGCTAGGAGCAAGCACTGCCAAATGGGTGCCACGGTTTGTTCCTATATATATGGGAGGGGGGGGGGGGTGTTTACGTCACCGGACAACCTGTCTAAATGACATAAGTGACAGTGAGGGAAATTCGTCTGGTAGGTGACTTGTGTGGAGTAGCTATATCGATCTGTTTGTACCGGCTCTACCTGTTCCTGGTAATAAAGTTGCAGCTCATTGATATAGCCTACAGTGTCCACTGCACACCTTGGGAACATTCCGTTATCCTATAGATAACTTCTGGATTCCGTTGGTTATACCCCAATGGTCACCTGTACACTCGGAATCGGAATACATGTATGTACCTTGATAGAGTTTAGTAGTGGCATATCCTACTACCTTAGCACTGAACTGCCTAGTCCACAGCAAGGTGAACATGGATTGTCCTGGCGATATCACAGTTTCGTGCTAGGAATGATAATGCGATCGGGCGATAATAAGACGCACAACATTAAATTGTAATCCTGCCCAGTTCAACTTGGAAGTCGACTGCCTTTTGTGCACAATGCATACCATGCAGGTGCGACTTCAAGCATTGAATGAACCAGAACGTTGAAGCCGGAATGGTGCTGCCTTAACAGTTGTTACATTAGTCTCCAATTCATGATAACTTACATGTCACTGGCTAAATCAGAAGCAAAATGATCTTCTTGGGGGAGGTTTCTATCTTTAAAATCTCAGAAAATGTTTATCTGATATAGCTGAACACGACTCTATACAGGCCTGTGGCCCCAAATGGTTTAATGTGCCACAAATACCGCAATGGGACACCATTGGCTAGGGATTACATGCAGGGGTCAGTGTGTAGACCTCACTGTGATGGGCTAGGGGTTACATGCAGGGCTCAGTGAATAGAGCTGTGACCCTGGGGTCGACCTCACTGTGGTGGGCTAGGAGTTACATGCAAGGGTCACTTATACAGCTGTGACCCTGGGGTCGACCTCACTGTGGTGGGCCAGGGGTTACATGTAGGGGTCAGTATATGGAGCTGTGACCCTGGGGTCACCCTCACTGTGGCGGGCTAGGGGTTACATCCAGGGGTCAGTGTATAGAGTTGTGACTCTGCGGTCGACCTCACTGTGGTGGGCTAGGGCTACATGCGGGAGTCCCGTGTGTAACGCTGTGACCCTGGGGGTCACCCTCACTGTGATGGGGTAGGGTTACATACAGGGGTCAGTGTAAAGATCTGTGGTCCTGGAGTCGACCTCACTGTTCTAGGGGTCAGTAGAGATATGGCCAATGCTAACCCAACGTGTGCTGTCGGTCGTCGGGGCAGCAAGCTTTGTAACCACGCCCTTGTTGCCCCCCCCCCCCCCCCCTCTCACGCGCCCAGCCCCTTCCCTTTGCCAGTCCCTGTGTCAAGGAGATTGTAGCCGGAATCGGGAAGAACTCGAGCTCCACCCCCTCTGCAGCCCCCCATCTAGCTTCCTTGGACCTACCCGTGTGTGGAGAGGACGGGGGGGGGGGGGGGGGGGATAAGTGACCCCAGTGATATATGTTGACAGTCCGTACATTCATCACTTGGCTGTAAAGCAATCTCGCACGGGGGTCTCCCACAGGTCCTGTAGATCACAACACGTAAAGCTTACACAGCATAGCCTGGCCGGGGAGAGCTGGGAAAGAGAGGGGCGTGGCTGCTACACGGACATCTTGGTCCAATCCACTGCGCGGGCTGAAAACGGCGAATTTATCTGCACTTCCTTTCGTGTAGCCCGAGACATGCACAAAAAGCCATTTATGTATCCGCTGTTTTTCCGGGAAAGCCGTCCTACAAATTGTACAACAAGCATTGCTCCCAAAAGATCGCAGTCTTGCATATGCAATGAGTGTTTCTCGGCACCTCTTACGTCTTGTATATGCAGTTTCACTGAAAACAATCAATCTTCTGCTGAAACATATTCTCCCAAAGGCTAGATAGCTCCAGTGCAGTAGAGCATTGTACATAAAAATATAAAACATACCCCCTCTCTCTCTCTCTCTCTCTCTCTCTCTCTCTCTCTCTCTCTCTCTCTCTCTGTCCTTAAAACCCCTTGAAATTAATTAATTTAATCTCTTTCATTTAGTTATTTAATTTATTATTTTTATTAACCCTAAAATCTCTACAAGGTTGTGGCTAACATATCTTGCCAATGTTCTACCTGGTGAGTGTACTGTGGTCCCAATGTCTCTTGGGGGACAATCGCCTAGAAAGAGCACAAATTCTGGCAGCAAGTACTCTGAATATATGTGATGATCCCTCTTAGTAAATACTTCTCTAACAAGGAAAACATTGTTTGGCAGAAGGGGTGCCCTATATGTAGAAGAGCAACAATACTCAGGTATATACGCTCTGACAATTTATTCAAAAAAAAATTACTGGAAAAACATCACTTTGTGGTGAAAGAAGATAAGTTACTATCTTTCGCACTTATAGCAAACAATTTAACAATTTTGAATTAAACAAGACTGCATTTGTTTGTAATTTTCTGGACATTAGTACAGTTTTAGATATCTAGTTTTAGATATTTAATAATATCGCATATATTTTTTTTCCTGGATCCCTAGGGCAACAGTTAAGTTTCTATTTTCTGTTACATGCCTAGTCCTTTGTTCTGTGAAAAAAATTCTCCAGTTCTTCTCACTGACATCTATCCGGAGACACCTCCCAACAAAAAATGTTTATTTATTTATTTATTTATTTATTTATTTATTTATTTATTTATTTATTTATTTATTTACTGTGTGCGTTAGTTTCTTTCCTTTTTCCCATTTACCCTTTCCCTTTTACTGTCATTATATATTTACATATTTTTTGTTTTGGTTATCTTCCGCCTCTTTACTTGGGTTCTATCCGTATCGTGCTATTTGAATAGGTAATATTTTTCACTGTTGCTTCACTTTGGGGCTATGGTGCTATTTGAATTTTTCACTGTTGCTTCATCTTGGGGCTGTGATGCTATTTGAATAGGTGATATTGTTTCCACTCTCAGCGGATTTATCAGGACATTAGGGTGACAACATCGAACAGACTCGCCTTGTCAGACTTTGTCAAAAGCCGACTTTTCTGGATGCATCCTCTGAGTTATCATATTAATTTTGAAGCAGAGAACCAGATCCGATCTTTCAAAACCCGCCATTACACCCCGGTAAATGACTAATAAACAAAATTTTACCCTGCCTATGCAATACAGAACGGATGGATATTTATATTCTACCAGAATACAGCCATTTAGCTTTTTTTCTTGCCCTCAGAACGGTCTCTATACATCATGCATTATGGCGTCAGGCGCTGTCTGTGCAGTGACATGGCGCTGTGGAGAGGGCACAAAATATCACCTGCCCCCAAGGTTACCTGAGTGCAGCCGCTGTATACGGCCCAGACCAGGGCTTTCACCGAGCTAGACTCTGGCTATATCAGTCTGTTTTTCCATTGCCCTGTGACTGTACAGCCTGAAGCGCTCTGTATGCCCAGAGCTGGCTTGTGTCTGCTTTTTGCTGGTTAGGCGGCCTTCCCCTACTCCCCCATCCTTCCCGCTCGATAAAACCCGACTTTAAATCATCCACACGGAGGAGATAAAAGAAAAGCGTTCCCATGGCAACTAAATGTACGAGGAACGGGGTCGCTGGCAGCCGGGATAGAAGTTAACCTTGGAAACGCGGGGGGTAGGAAGGGAGGCAGTGAAAGGAGGCCGGGGTTAACCGGAGAACTGGCATTTTACCGTTGTAACTTTGTCACATTTTGTCCTGGGGGAATTTGGCTCCAAAATAGCTTATCTGCAAGTCAATGATGTTAGAAGATATATACATGGACGTCATTTTTTTTTTTACTTGGACGTCAAAATTTTTCTCAAAATAAATCTTTTGATTATCCGTGTCGTTTATAAGAACTGCCCATAGGCGCCTGCATGGATCTACTAAGTTTGTGGAAATACAGCTTCTGAAGCTTCGGGAGTAAGGTTTTGTATAGTTCCACTTTTTTATAATGGCGTCTGAAATTGTGGCTTTGAAAAAAAACCCACAAGTAAAAATGGTGAAAATGCAATAATTTTATGCAGAGGTTAATACAGCAACGCATTTCATGCATTTAATTACATCATCTCTAAGTTTGGGATAAGTGTGCGCCATCAGTTCAGTCTAACAAAAAAAAAACCGACCAGGGTAGTGCTTTTAACTCTATTTTGTGCCCCTGAGTAGCTTATATGAAAGTAAGAACCAGGAGATTATGGAAAGGACCAGAATTTATGGAAAGTACAGTAGAAAATAACAGGCTATTGGCATTGTGTATTTCATCAGCATAATTTCTGTTAATAAAGGGTATTACGTTTCACTATGGAGATAAAAAAAAATGCTTCTCGCCAACATATAACATATAATTACCAGCAGGAACAGTGATTTCGAGAAAACCACCCAGTGTTCCTGCGCGCAGCTGCATGTTCATGCAGAACAACAAATCCGTCGCAAAATTATGTAAAAGTGAGTTGCATCTTCAGATCTAGTGGCGCGAAAGACACTTTGGTTGTTGTGGAGACCTCTAGGTATCGTATTGTTTTCCTATTATAGAAATCATGTATCACGTTAAAGCATTTCCCTTTGTCATTCTTAGTGCGCACTAATACTTATGGAGCTTGTAGTGTTATATGTAGTTAGTTAATAAACTCCCTTGGTTTCCCCAATTGCGAGTTCTTTAACAAATAAAAACCCCATCGTTTGCGTTGGCCATTTAGTGCGCCTGATCCCACCGTAAGGCGACCAGCAATATCTCAACAGCCTAGCACATGTTATACAGATATTATACAGATATTATACAGTTGGCTTGTAAGATTTTAAAGGTATTAATTCATCTTATTTTGAAAAGCTTGTGTCAGAATGCCGAAAAATGTAGATGACAGTGAACTCCAATATCAGGTGATAAATATGATGCGGTCAAAGAACATAACTTGAATCTTATCGCTCGTGGTATTCTGATATTTTCTCAGTACTCGGTAAAAACTTGTTCCTCCGGTTGCATGCAGAAGCTTGTTATTGAGTTGTCTTTTTTTTCGGCTGTGGTCAAACCACATAGAAAAACACAACAGCCCGTGGTTATCCTAGTTCATATGCTATCCAGGTATCACCTATAGGATAGCGATTTCGACAGTTCGCCACGTCTTTAATTCTGAAATACTGTTTTGACTAGTTCTTTTGTGTGTGTATGTGTGTTTTTTTGTGTTTTTTTGTTTGTTTGTTTGTTTGTTTGTTTGTTTTTTCTTTTATTGTTTGGAATATATTTGTGTATTTTTTTTTAATTTGTGTATTTTTTAATGAATGCTGAAACGAATGGAAATTTGCTATTGAAGATTTTTTCCCGAAATGTGTCTCAATGTGGACAGGTTTTTGGTAAGGAACTGGAATTAAAAATGTGACAGTATATGAGACGTCAACATATCCAACAGAAATTTGTACGGACGTTTGTCCTAAACGGGTACATATAGTACAAGCTAAATACATTTGGGATATCAGCTTGTGCTTTGAGCGTCATGTCCCTGTTGCTCGAAAAGCACTGACCTTTTTCCATCAACATAACTTCCTTTAATTAAATATTGCCACCTTATAATAAAGACAAGCCGCAGAAAAATGTCTCCAGCTTATAGTAATGACAAGCCACCGAGAATCTACAATAATTAACTCATTGCATTTTTTTCACGATAGACTTAAATTAAAAAAAAACAATCTTGTGAGACATATTCTCTTTTTTTCCTTTAAGTATTGCCATCTTATAACAAAGACAAGCCGCAGAGAAATGTTTCCAGCTTATAGTAATGACAAGCACGGAATATACAATAATTAACTCATTGGATTTTTAAATTTTTAAAAAAATCTTGTGAGACATATTCTCTTTCTCTCCTCTCTCCCTCTCTCTCATATCTTCCAAGGTCTCATATATGGCTGTATCCATATTTTTCTTCGGAATTTCAGTAACACCCATGCCGTATATCTCCCTCCCTGCGTCCAGACCTGTACCCGCTATATCCTTACCTTGTTTCCGTACTAAAGTGGGAATGCCCTTTCAGGCAGCGCTGTTTATTATATAAAATAATGTGACACTTTCATATCCCAATGGAGATTTGCATCATTTTTGGGATTACTTTACGCCAGGTGAATTTTCCAACGTATTGAGATGTATTATCACCCGGTTTAGCCCAGTGACGCCGGAATTAGAGTTATGTGCCAACTGTTTACACCGGCTTCTGTCGTTGTGCCGCATCATCCCTCTTAACCTATCAATTTTCTACCACCAACCCTTATTTGTGTCTCGAATGTCAATAAACGACCGTATGCTAACGGTTAAATTCACTTTTAAATATTGATAAAAATAAATAACCAGATCATAATTGAGAGACAAGCTGTCTGAGAGTCATAGGAGTTAGTAGTAATTATTTCTGTATCAACCGAAGAGAAAAAAACAATTCATTATCACTGAAATACAACCCCGCCATGATGAATCAATAGCTGGATAATGTTATCGCCCCGACATGGGTCAGATATGAAGCAGGTATTTGCTAATGAAAAAAGCAAGAGGAGTTAATAAATAAATAATTAAAGAAAGAAAGAAAGAAAGAAAGAAAGAAAGAAAGAAAGAATGAATGAAAGAAGTAAATAAATAAATAAATGAATGAATGAATGACACTACATATACACCGCGAATAATTTATATAGCCCTCACTGCCCTAGAAAAAAATATATTGGTACTTATGTTGAGTTTGATTGCTTTAGCTCAAGAGGCTGGCGTACTTGACGCCTACTCCACGAGATATCAAATTCCGTGCACCCTAATACTGATGTTCCTCTGTCCGCCAGATACCGTAATACTTGATGGTGGTCTTCTGTGTGTATGAAATCATAGAATATCGCTAGTTCCCTTATACCGGTTTTTTTTTATTTACCGTTAATGTTAATCTTGTTAACAGAGTTTTTCCCTCTCTTACATTTAACCGAGTCTCGCGAAGACGCAAAGAAACCCAGTGATAAAAAAGCGGGGAGGGGGCGGAGGCTTTTGAGTTGTAATTAACAAAATCATAAATTATAATAGCGATAAAAATTAATAATAGGAAAATGATTTTAGTAAATAAGTTTAAAAAAATATAACCAAATGTATAAATAGGATGTATAAATAGGAAGGTTAGAGAGAAATAAATGAAACTTTAAGACCTTGTCTTGTTCCTTTAATCCCTATAGGCACTCTGAGATATCCGATGTGTGTAACATTATTGCAGTAATACAGGTATGTAATATTCCGAAGTGTGCTAAAATACAGCCCACTTTGAAAATTCCAATAGAAAGTGAAAATAACAACATGCGGCTAACAACTTTGACGCTCCATCAGAATTACTGACTTGTAATTCCGACTTCGCTTTAAAGCTTCATTTTAGAAACCAATGAGATAATTCCACACTGATTGCATTTTGATGAAAAAGCTCTATGATGAGTTTCTTGTTTTTGTTCTTTTAATTTTCAATTTCTACCATAGCCGCTATAACGGATCGAGAGTCACTGTCCCACTAGTGCGCCATCTTGCAAAAAGAAGAGAAGCACTTTGCTTTGATATACGAACTTCAGATGGCGCCATCATACGCTTACCCATAGTGCACCGGCAGTGAGCTCCACAAGCTCCGCCCACCTTATTTGAATATATGATAAACAGTGGGCGGAGCCTCGATTGGCCGCCAAGACAGTTAAGTAATTTACGACTGCCGGGTGTGCCATTCGGTAAACGCCTTGAGCAGGCTTGAAACGTAAGCCTGGCTCGGTTTGCTGTCATAAAATCAAGGAGCGTAAGGCATTTCACGCTGCGTGTTCAGTGTTTGTTCTCATACTCGTTATCGAGGCGCCTCTTGCTGCCTGGGGCAATAGGGGGAGCTCTGATACGTCAACCAGCCGTCAGTTTGATTACTGTTTTGTGGGAGAGTACAGAACAGTGTCGGATTGGTAGTTGCCCCCCAAAACCCAACCGCAGGGAAGCAACACGTAACCTGCTTGAAAAACGACACCCAGGGAGATGGGAGACCAAATGAACAAAGTTTAACTTTATGTTCGTTCCAATATGACTGACACATGATGCAGATCAAACCTTGGAGATATCCCAGATCGTGAGGGAAAAAGGCAAAATGACGGAAGATATTTTGCCACAGTCTACTGGGTGTGACTGTGTGTTATTTTAGATAGTGTTCACTCAAAAAGGAAGTATTTATCGTCGTTATCATCATCAAAGACGTTAATTGCCTCCCTCCTCATTATAATTGGCACTGTAATTATTGATTTTGAAATTGTTCTTTTATATTCCTTTTTAATAACAGTATACGTCTCTCTTTGTGCACAGTTAGGCAGAAGGTCGTTTTCATTATATAGCAGTTCTTTGGGGAATCCCACAGATTTATCAGCTATAACAACTACAACAACAACGACAACTACTACTACTACTACTACTACTACTACTACTACTACTGCTACTACTACTACTACTACTGCTGCTGCTGCTGCTACATTGATAATCGCTATGTTACTGCTTTCTACCTACTTACTTACTTACTTACTAACTAAATTACTTACTTACTTACACTCACTCACTCACTCACTTAATCACTCATTCATACTAATCACTAACTCACTCTTATACTCATTCAATTAATTAAATTCATTCATTCATTCATTCATTAATCACCCACTGACTCACTCACTCACTTACTTACTTACTCATTATTAATGCAAGGCAGGTTTTAGTGCAATAATTAGTTATACCAATTTCTTTATACCAGGTTTTTGTGCAACAATAACGTTGCAATTAGGAATACTGGCAGCAATAGCAATAATAACAACTGCAGCAGTAGTAGTAGCGCCAGCAGTACTAGTAGTAACAGCAACAACAGCAGTAGCAGCAGTAGTAATGATAGTACAGCAGCAGCAGCAGCAGCAGCAGTAGTAGGAGTAGTAGTAGTAGTAGTAGTAGTAGTAGTAGTAGTAGTAGTAGTAGTAGTAGTAGTAGTAGTAGTAGTAGTAGTTGTAGTAAGTAGTAGTAATAGTAGTAGTAGTAGTAGTAGTAGTAGTTGTAGTAGTAGTAGCAGTAGTAGTAGTAGTAGTAGTTAGTAGTAAGTAGTAGTAATAGTAGTAGTAGTAGTAGTAGTAGTAGTAGTAGTAGTAGTAGTAGTAGTAGTAGTAGTAGTAGTAAGAGGGACTTACTAAGAATATCCTGATGCCGCTGGTGATAGTGGTGATAACTTTCAATTAAATTTCTTACTATTGCTACTGCTATTTTTGCTGAGTGTTACTGCTGCTGCTACTACTACTACTGCTACTACTACTGACTACGATGCTGATGATGCCACTGATACTGCAGCTGGTGGTGATGGCTGTGTTGATGATAATTATTACTACTACTGCCACGGTTATTTCAATAAATACAGTTGCTGCTGCTGCTACTATTAGTGATGTTGATGACTCTGTAGATGGTTGCTATTGCTACTGCTATGTCAACAAAAACTACTATTTCAATGAATGTAGTTGCTGCTGCTGTTACTACTACTACTACTACTACTACTACTACTATTACTACTACTACTACTACTACTACTACTACTAGTACTATTGCTGCTGCTGCTACTACTACTACTATTACTACTACTGCTACTACTACTACTACTACTACTACTACTACTACTACTACTACTACTACTACTACTACTACTACTACTACGTCCGACGCGCCCGTCGGCTGCCGCTATAATACCACTGGCAGCCTCCCTATCCCCATGTACATTGGTTGTGTTCTGTGTGTATACACGTAACTCGCTGGGAGGCAGAGCTCGTTTCAGTAGGATCCCCGTGCCCGGGAAGTAATTAGGCTGATAGGAGCCAAAGCTACAGTCTGAAATACACCTAGCAGCGTATGGCCTAATGCGACTGGCGTTGATGCTTTCGACCTGTGGTGATTGACAGCATGTTACTTCCGTGTGTCTTTGCTAATGGGAGGTTACCAGCAAATCCTAACAGGATAAAAAACACACACTAATATCAAAGACTAACACAATAGTAACCGCGAATCGATTATATGAGGTTTGCATTTGCATACATAATGATCTATGCTGTAAAAGTCGAAAATAAATTAAAGTTTAGAAAGTCACTATTACCACCAACCACTACTATAACAACGTTAGCAAAACAATAGAAATAATAATAATAATAATAATAATAATAATAATAATAATAATAATAATAATAATAATAATAATAATAATAATAATAATAATAATAATAATAATAATACACGGCAGAAATAGATGTGCATTATTGTAGCAATCTGATTTTTTATTTTTCTAAAACAATAACAAATACTTTTATACCGTGAGAGGGATGTTAACTGACAGATGTGATGCAGGGCAAAGTAAAACTACGCTACACCATTCGTTCAGTTGAATTACTAGCGTCACTGGAAAAAGACCACAATGCAGCATGTCAGTCCGCCAAACCAGGGTCCAAAGTCCTTCCGGGCTACTAGCTTACACACGCGAATTCTCTTAAAACCAAACGCCCATGAAAGAGTGCCAGGCCAGGATTTTTTATCAGAATTCCTGGCCATTGTAGTCTTTGTTATACAGTTGACGTACCGTATATGGTCCCCATTGCGTGCTGTCTTTCACGCAGTCCAGGTGGGAGAAACCTGGATATCACAAAAAAAAAAAAACTCTGCAGTTTCCTTGAAAGCAGAGCTTCTGAGTGAGTGCCTGGTTGTCCGTTACTGTTGCGTCCTGAGTGAGTGGAGGGGGTAGGGTGCAGTATTAAGATTACAGATGCTCCCCTGGCCGAATAACGCGAACTGCTGATACGGCTGCTTTCTCATTAGCTTGCTGATAGGAATCTTCAGGGCACGTTGTCTTGGAAGTGTTTACCCGCCGCCATTCCGGCTAACGAAGCTGCCTGCTGCTTAGGAAGGCAGCAGGAAGTGGCGCTCGCCACTGCTGACGCACTTTCGGGCGAATTACGCGGCCCTTCGGAGAAGCACGACCTGTCATGGAAGTTGGTTTAATGTGCCATTTTCACCGGAGCCTGGGCGAGTGTGAGCCGCTGTGTGCACATTGCACTGACCTTGACGAGGACAGCGCTTGCATGCTGTTGCCCATTCCCGGGACCCGGTTCCCCTCCCCGACTCTAATCAGCGGGGAGCCATTCGACAGAGCTCACTACACCACAGGCCAGCCCGCTGTCCGAGCCAGGGAATGACCTGCCTTGAAAGTAGTTCCGGTTGCACACTTGCTGCACCCACACACCCACTTGAGAGGGGAGTTTTTCTTGTTATTCGAATAACCTTGAGTGTATGTATCATAGTAACCTGGTTATCAGTCACTTGCAGATTTTTTTAGGGGGGAGGGTTTTATCATAAAGGTGTGGTGGAGTAGGTGGTTTTCTAGCAGCTTGCTATCTGGAAGGCTGTGTGAGTGAGCTATGTAGCTAGCTAGCTAGCTGCTGGCCTGCTGCTGCCTTCATCAGCCAGCTCCTGCCTCGGCCAGCACACACAGTGCACCACCCCGCCTGGGCTTTGTTTATTATTGTGTAAGCCACTTCTGATTGGCCGGCTGCGCGGTCACGTGGGCTGGCTCTCTCTGTGCCTGGAAGTAGTTCCGGCCTAGTGGACGGAGAGGGTCATGCAGTGCGTGTCAAATGTGTCTTGTTGTGTTGTGAGTAGTGGACGGGAGGAGGTGATAACCCGCGTGGATTAAAGCTCTCTTTTCTTTCTGTGCTTCCAGATGTGGCCACGAGGACGGAATCCTTCCTAAGGTAAGCCCATCTTCGTATTCCTAGAGAGCGGTTGTAGCGTAAACTAAGTTCTTCCAAACTCTGCTGTAGTAAGCACATAGCCTGGGGCAAGCTGTTGATATGGGCCAGCCCAATGTACACTGACCAACGGGTGCCCACAGCGGGTGGGCAGATAGCAGTGGGCTTTTATGACAGATTGAAGCGTATTTAAACTGTCATGTTAGGGCTGTAATCTGGCGGGGTTCTGCCTGGCTGGGGACGGGCCCTATGGGATGGAACCATGTTCCAGTAATTAACTTTATGCGCTTGGAACGAGCAGTAAAGACAGAAACGCGAGCCTCTTGCCAGCAAAAAAAAAGTTAGTTGCTCGTTGCTGTAAGCGGCCCGCAGGCCAAGGTCCATTGAGGAGTGGGTGAGTGAAGGAGTGGTGGGGGGAGGAAGGGAGTGGTTGCTGGGGGGTAAGGGGTACTGACCGCTGGCTTACCACTGGTCAGTTGGAGAGGGCCAGGAATGGTCGTAAGATCCAGAATATTGGATACGGTTACATGGATTCCCAGCAGGTGAGCTTGGCTAACCAGAGTGCCTTGTGTTCTTACTTCCAGAGTCGTGTGTCCAAGGATCACGGTAACAAGCCGGCCACACACCGTACGCTGCAGAGCCGGGGTGGGAGCCCCCCTACTGCCAGGACTTAGTGTAGACTTGAGTGTTTAGTGGCTGTGAGTGTGTGTGTGATAGCCAGGATGGAGACTGGTAGCAACCTGCTGAGCGCGGCTCGACCCCACAGCCTGTCCCCGTACAGTCAGATCAGCTCAGTGGCCGGGGTCAGCAGCCTGGCCAACACTTCTCCACAGGAACCCCGCCGAACCCTCAACGGCTGGGCCAACTATCCCAACGACGCCGTCGTCGCCCATTCGACGTGTAACTTCTCCCCCTACGCCTCGTCGCTGACCCCCAGTAACTCTCTCAGTGCACACGGACCTAGCCATAAACCCGGCTACTCCTCATTCGGACCTTTACCGGACATAGGCAACTGTCAGCAGCTGCAGATGAACCATCTTAACCCGTTACCGGGAGCCCGGAATGCCTTCCCGTTTGGGCCGTACGACATGTACACCCAGCACCCTCCCAGCGTGACCGGCAGCAGTCTCTTCACCCCGGACCTACCAGGCATGCCAGGGATACGGCCCTTCGAGCCGGACGGCCCCGGGGCCTATATGCCAGATAGCGGGAGTCAGAATCCAGGTAGGTGACCAGATAAGAGTACTGGGTGGGGGTATACGTGTCCTAGCAAGTTTACAGTTACATAAGGGACATCCACCCGCCGCGGTAAGATCAAAGGCGAGATGTACTACAAGAGGCAATACGACTTGTCAGTTTAGCCTGGATCTTACCAGTGGGTCCCCCAAGCCAAGGGATGGGGAGGGTAGGAGTAGGGTCAGATGTAGTATGAGAACCACCTGCTGAGCCTCCTGTCCCCCACTACATCACTGGGAATCAATCGCCTCCAGCCTGACCCTGCTCGAGCTGTAACCACGGCACTTTTATGTTTGTCAGGGCATAAAATCCCCTGTAGGCAATGATGATTCCTGATGGAGTAATATCTATTTGATTGGCACTTGCTGCTTTATGGCCTCCTTTCACACTCCATGGCCCGCTCTGGTGCTGGCCGGGCCTGCAGTCAGTGCACCCGCGGGCCGTCAGAGGGCAGTACTGAGCACTGGACAAGACCGGGCCAATTTTTTTTGTTGTTGGTTGGTCTACGGAGTCTTTACATTGCCGAGTGCTACCTAGCATTGCCTCTGGGCGCCTATGAGTGACTCCTGATGTGCGGGATACATACCAGCGTGTGACTTACCCGACTAGTATATGTTTGTATAGGTGTGTAGCATGCAGTTAGGATAACTGTTTGATGAGCTGACAGGTGATTGAGTGACTCGACTTGGTCGCAGATGTCGTTTGCTGTCAGTTCTAGATGGTGTTAACAATGATACAATGCAAGCAATGCAATAGAGTTTCCATTGATAGATCACCTGTGTATAATCAATCGATCTACCATAACCTGGGAAGTTACATTGCACGAAATGGATAGAGTTAAAATGTTCAGTCCTATAAACCAGGAAAATCCAAGGAATCCAATCTAACCAATCCTTCTCACTGACGCCCTGTGTGATCAGAGTATTCACAGAGGCCCCAGCAGTGAATGTAAAGCAGTTCTAAGTCTAGCTAAAACTGCTACAACCAGAAAGCATTCGTTTGCAATGGGTTAGATAGATCAAGGGGAGGTCTGTCTCGGTCTTACTTTCTGTTATCCTGGGATCACAGAGACCTATGTGCTGTGCTGGTCGGGTTCCCTCGGTGCAGAGATAACTTGGTTCCCTCTTTCTGTTCTTTCTTCCTCTTCCTTTCTCCCTGCCAGCCCGCCGAGTTCTCTACCTGTCCACATATACCATTCACTGGCTCCCCGAGCCTGGCGTCAGGGGCTGGGGTCTGGGTCTTCCCACTAGTCCCAGCCCGGATTGATCTTATTTCAACTCGAGTCTGCCTTTCTTACCTGGTCTGGGGTGGCTTCAGGAATGTGAGACATTCAGACTAGGATCGGCTATTATAGAGCTGAAAAAAGGTTAAGAGAGAGAGAGAGAGAGAGAGACCGCTGGCGCCTGGCAAAGATGCTGAGGCAGGACTGGTTAACGTGCTACCTGGATTATATGGAAATGTCTTTTGCTAAACTGCCACAATTTTAAAAAAGCATATATGGTCTGTAATCTTTCAGTTATGCCTCAGCTGTAGGTATAAGGAACCGAACCGTGGGAGGCAGAACAGCGATAGTGTGTGATTCTACTGAAAAAGGAGAGAGAGAGAGAGAGAGAGAGAGAGAGAGAGAGAGAGAGAGAGAGAGAGAGAGAGAGAGTGTGTGTGTGTGTGTGTGTGTGTGTGTGTGTGTGTGTGTGGAGATTCGCTTGCTGTATAATGCACGCTGGTCGCTCGTAATGGTCATCTGGGCCGAGTTATATGGTCAGTAACGGTCGGGATATTGTGGCGCGAATGGCCACTGCCGGCTCTCGTCTGAAATAAGCGTAAGGAACTGGGGGGAAGCGGGCTACCCCAGGGCTTAGATGGAAAAAGCCCGGGGTGGAGCGAGCCGGTAATTGCCCGACTGATCGATTGTGATTGCATCTGTGCATGCCGAGGAGGCAGCGGGTGCAGCCCCGGGCAGTGGATCAATGTCCGCTGCCTGCCTCGCTGGCACACTGCTCCCAAAACAGGCACCAGCGAGCTGCCTCAACGCAACATCGGGGCCAATGTATGCTGCTGTACGCGACGAAGGTTCAGCGAGTGCGTTGTAGCTGGCCGCGGCCAAGGCAAGCGTGAAGCATCCATCAGCAGCAGCGCTTCTTTGCTGCCATGGCAGAAAGGCCATTACCGCCCACCGCTGGTGGCTAAACTGACCAGGGAGCCTCCGGCCACTCCCGGCAACCAGCTTTCATCCCAGGACCCGACCCTCCATACATCAGTCCTGGCCTAATAGTTTTGAATGGACCAGTTTGCGGGGGTGGGGGGGGGGGGGAACGAAATTAAATCAATTTAAAGACCCACGCTGGATATATAGGCGGATAAAAAAATGATTGGTAAAAA
>JAAUYG010006017.1_pt1 | contig 17696 bp, 6 predicted proteins | sample 7278091 | NCBI WGS metagenome assembly JAAUYG01 (sample SAMN14350201, study PRJNA611818) | marine sediment metagenome | isolation source: surface marine sediment (0.6m) | place: French Polynesia: Moorea | collected 2018-08
AAGGATGACTGTATAGCATAAAATTACTCCAGGGTTGTAACTTTATTCATGTGTTGTGATGCTCAAAAACGGGATGCCTCCTCGTGTTGCAGGCAACCGACTGTCTAGTTACTAAGTACATTTCTAGTGGGTACCAAATTTACATGTAGCCCTGGTCACACGAATTATGCCACTGACTCTAATTGGTGCATATATAACCATGCCTTTCTGTAGGTCTCAGCAATATGTATTGACTTTCTGACATTTATGATGGTTGTTTAATGCAGATGCTAATTATGTGTGACAGTACCACCAGAAATTGAGTTTTCGGTTGCCTCATCCCCAAACATGAATTCACACTTTTCCACAACCTGGAAGCAGAGATATTGATGATGCAGGTGGTACATTGTTTTAATGCAAAGAGAAAAGCTAGCTACTAACATGACAAAACCAGCATATAAAACTTGTAGTCGCTTGTCATTTAAATAATATGCAGTGAATCAGGTGTGTTTATTCAAATGGATTGAATATAAAAGGGTGTTTTAGCCCCCTCATCCACCCCCCACCCCCCACCGCACCCCACCCCCTTCACATTGTGACAGCTGGACTGGGCCCGGGCAATTCTCCCCCACCCCCTCCCCGCCCCCCTATCAGCCCATGCCCCATATGTTGCCAGCAGTGACTTCCCTGATAAAGCATCACTGGCCCACTCCATCATAGAACGGAGATAAAAATGCTTCATTTCTAGGCTCAAACTGTATTCGATCAAAAATGGATGTTAGAAACATGAGAAATGCAAATAATATTCCTGCATTCCAGGTGTGGTTGGGATTTGAGAGCAGCCAGACCGGGTGATGTACAGTAGCTGCATTCTGCAGGTGGAAGGAAATGGAATCCTATGTTATCTACAGACCATGTGCCTATGGCTACATAATTTCATACCCACAGCCTGCGTCCTTGGTGACACCTGTTGCCTCTGCAATCAGGCGTGACCTTTGTCCACCGTTAAGGCATTAACAATACCATGAGCTCCCTCTACAGCACATTTCACCCTGTTGACAGTGGCTATGACAGACCCATAGTTCTATGGGAGAACTGGACCCCACAGGAAAGATGGAGTTCTGAAACTTTTCAATTGGGAAGTTTGCCCCTCTATGCAGCCTGCATGTGCTCGGCTTTGTAGCAGAATGCAGCAGAGCTGTCTGTGGACCCAAGTGAAGGTCAGTCTGTAGGCTGCAGCATGATCCAGCAGACCTTCTTTGCACTCTTCCTGGGCTTCTGGGCCTCCCTGTATTTACTGGATGCCTTCCTGAAGGTAAGTACCCGTACGTAGAATCTTACATACCCTTCCCAAACTTCATACACAGGATATTCCTTGGTCTGGTACTGTAATCCCCCTCATCATAATAATTGCTGCCTATCACATGTTCACCCAGAGTGTTAATTGAACAGTTATCAGAGCTCTTTGCTTTGCATATATCACTTATCCTGCATATTATATTACTGTTACTGCATAAATCTCGACTAAAATTTTTATATGCAACTTTCTATGTTACATGTAGAATAACATGTAAAGTGAATCACCAGATTCTAACAATGATCAGAAAATTCATTTAAATTTAATTAAATGTTAATACAATTATTATTCTACATTTTCCCAAATATGTACAGGCAGTTGAATGCAAATTTATCATGTTTATTATACCCGCATTTCACTTCAGAGCCACGAGCCTTTCCAGCATTACTACTACCGATTCCTGGAGCGTACCGGCCTATCAGTAACTGTGGGCCAGGTCAGGTGGTACACTTGCTGCTTCAACCGGATCTTCCTGCGGCTGGGAGCATGGAAGCCCCATTTCCTCAAGGTGTGGTTCACATGTGGGGCATGCTTTGGCCTGATAGCCATGCTGCTGTCCATATTCCTGTTGTCACTCATGGTGATGAACACTCTGGGTCAGAAACCGGTGGAGCAACAGGTCCTCACTCCAGTGGTAGGTGTCAGACATATCTACAGGATAATATCACTGATTATATGGGCTCAGTTGTTCTTGAACACCTTCAGTCTAGACATAATCTTTAAGATCAGTAAATTACTTTGGTACCACTTGTCTTTCCGTGGAAAGATTTTGTTGTAAAGTTCTGACTCTTGATAAACCAGATGCAATGTATATTATATATATGTATATATATTTCATACAGTTAGAATTTATATGTATATAGCTAAGGGTGGTAGGTTTATACGGTATATGATGCTATACATTTTCTAAGTTACTACATCTTCTATTGAAGCCAGAATGAAGAGTATATTTTAACATTTTGACGTTGGTACTTGGACTTGCAGTATTCAACAAAAAACGGTCATACCTGAAACTGTTTGTACACGCTGCTTGGATAAAGATATTCATATGCATTTATTAGGGGGTTGCTAATCTCCTTAACATGTTAAATTAAGTCCTACCAGTAAAAGAAAACATGTTGATTTCTCTCTCTGTCCAGTGAGTAGTCACACTGTCCTTATAGAGTGTATAATACCAAGTTGGGTTATGTTTTCTGACAGATGCCGGGAATCAACCTACCTATGTCCCAGATAGCCTACTATCTCCTCACTCTGTTTGTCTGCGGAGTCTTACATGAGATGGGACATGCCATCGCTGCAGCCAGGTGAGACATACATGATACCCCAAATGCTCTTTGTGCGAAATTGTGTCTATTGGTAAGGTCTTCAAGGCGGGAAATATGTTGGTTTATAAGTGCTGTGTGTATTGGTGTTAAGACAGAAGAGTTTGGAACTACAGTCTACAATGTAATTGATAGTCAGATTGGTTCTATGTGTTTATCATATTTCAGCAAAAAGGGAAAATTTGTTCTGTATTCCTTGTCTTTCACCTCCAGGGAACAGGTACGTGTGAATGGGTTTGGGGTGTTTTTCCTGGCGCTGTATCCAGGAGCGTTTGTGGACCTGTACACAGAGCATCTACAGGTTGTCTCCCCACTACGCCAGCTCCGGATCTACTGTGCTGGCGTCTGGCACAACTTCATCATTGTCATCATCGCCTTGGTGACATTGCTGCTGTTACCCTGGATGCTCATGCCGTTCTACCAGCTTGGGAATGGTGTGGCCATTACCAGTGTTGTGGAGGTGAAGAAAAACTCACTTTTCTTTAAATACTTCTGAAGTATTTAAAGAAAAGTGAGAAGTTCTGTTTCAACCCTAAGAAGTGTATTTTCACAATGTGTTGAATATTTTCACCATTACGTCCTAAGTATCTCAATGTAAAACTGGACTGGTAGTCCGCATTAGCATGATTAGTACCATATCTGATCTCCTAGAGTTATATACTGTGGGTATATTCACATGCGTTCTATCTGATTTACCTATAGGAAAGCAAAGAAAAGTAATTTGTTTCCTAAAAGAAACCTCACCATTACCACAGATCCCTCTATAATCCATCCTGCCACAGATCTAAATTGTCCTGATAAATGTCAGATTCATGTACCAAAAACAAACTATCCATGAACTCTGACCCATTTCCTGGATTCCCTGCTGTATATTCCAGAACTCTGCGGTGTCTGGTCCCCGGGGTCTGGCTCTCCGTGACACAGTGACCAGCGTGGACACCTGTCAGGTCACAGACATGTCTGACTGGGCCAGGTGTCTAGGGGACAGTCTCAAAACCAGCAGCAGTGGCTACTGTATGCCGCTTGATCTCATACAGAGCCAGGACATATCGCTCAGCTGTAAGAATCCAAACATACCACTGTCCACTGCTACCAGCACGGCTTATCAGTCTTTGATTTTGAGTATCTGCAAGTTACACATTTTATGAGTATGAGTACTTGTCCTTTTGGTGCATCAGCACTTCTACTTTAATCTACAGTCATCCCTCTATTAAAGGACACTCTAGAAAGGACACACCTCTAATAAGGACACATTCTTGGCAGCAAGTACTGTGAATACATGTGATTCTCCCTCTCACCAAAGGACACCTCTAATAAGGACAGAATTATTTGGTAGAAGGGGTGTCGTTATTAGAGGGTAGACGACAGTACATGTATTTTGATTGTGTTGTCTATAGTAAGTATCAACTAACACTAAGGAGAACAATAATGGTGGTGGCATTGCATGGTCTTAAAATGGAGGGAAGTCTTAAAATAGACGGATCTTATTCTTAGATTAATATAGAGACCTGTATTTAGGTGTATGAGTAACACATGCTTGGAAGTTCTGATCCTTGTACATTTTAGCCATGTGTTGTCATTGACTGCTATCAATATATCTGTACAGACATGTCTCATGTATGGTTTTCTCCTGCAGTGTACACCACTCAGGCTGGTAGTGTGGAGTGCTGTCCCAACTCCACCAACACACATCTGTGCTTCTACTACCACTCCAAGGCTTCCTATGCCACGGTAAGTGCCGATATAGAACTCTGGAAGCAGTCCCTATAGGATTCCACGATGACAAAATTTCAACTTGAGTGCAGCAGCATGGAATTGTTCAGAAATGCCCTATTTGGCATGGAAAATTGCAGAAAAGCCCATTTTCCCTGGTATTGGGGAGAATTTCCATTTTCTGAGTACAGAATTTCCATTTTTGAGCACAGAATTTCCATTTTCTGAGCACAGAATTCTGGCAGTCTATTTAGAGCATCATGGTATTTTTGAGTGCAAAATGTGCTTTTTCTGAATGCAGAATTTCCATTTTTGAGCACAGAATTTTGATTTTACTGGCACGGAATTTGCATATTCTGAGTACAAATTTTTGGAGGGTCTGTTGGAGGTGCTCACATACTGCAAGTGCAGTTGAAAGACTGTCCCTTCTACCAAAAAAATGTGGCCTCAAGACAGGTGGTCAATGGTGACAGGTTCAAATGTCTTTCAAGACAGGTGGTCTCATAGCAGGGGTCTCTCTCAAGACAAGTTTCACTGTACACTGCGGTAGCTTGAGCCAAAGCTACACATTTATCCAGTAAATAGAAATGATTAACAAGACATTATACATATAGCAAGGTGAGAAGTGATGGTTAGGTGTTACAGGATTACAGATACAGAAAGTTAATATTAATTCATATGTGTGAATTAATGATACATATATAATACGTTAGTGATGGCTTTACACTTTTGCAATGTAGAATGTATTGTTATTCAGACTGATAAGATGGTGCATGTAAATTGTCCATGTTTTCATTAGTGCACTGGATCGTTTCTTGAAAGATCACTCTATTGGCCATGAAAATGTCGTCTCTCAAGACAGGTGGTCTTTGGTGACAGGTTCAGTTACATTGAAATGTAGGACTTACTGCCTGGAATACCTGGTCTTTCAAGACAGTGTCTCGTGGCAATGGTCTCTCAAGACAGAGGTTTCATTGTGCAGTATTGGTGTTTCCTGTAGGTTTGCATTATGATAAATGTTTTAAACTGAGCACCCACAGTAGCATAATGTACAATTGTCCTGGTTCTTTCCTTCCAGAAATATTCGTGCCTGCCTGCTCGCAGTACAACTGAGCGGACTCCCTGTCAGTTGCATAGCGACTGTTACTCCCCAACCACTGCGACTACCTGTGTTCTGCCCTCCCTTGACAACAGTACCAAGCTACTGCGAGTGTCACACAGAGGGAAACCCCCACTGCTGTTCCTGGGACATCCCCTCGACTTACATTACTCAGGTTGGCTTAATCTCTGGTACTGGGACATGCCCTAGACTTACATTAATACTCAGGTTAGCTTAATCTTTGGTCCTGGGACATCCCCTGGACTTACATTACTCAGCTTGGCTTAATATCTGGCCTTGGGACATCGCCTTGACTTACATTACTCAGGTTGGCTTAATATCTGGTCCTGGGACATCCCCTCAACTTACATTACTCAGGTTGCCTTAGTCTCTGGTCCTGGGACATCCCCTGGACTTAAATTACTCAGGTTGGCTTAATCTCTGCTCCTGAGGCATCCCCTGGACTTGCATTACTCAGGTTGGCTTAATTTCTGGTCCTGGGACATCCCCTAGACTTACATTACTCAGGTTGGCTTAATTTCTGGTCCTGGGACATCCCCTCGACTTACATTACTCAGGTTGGCTTAATTTCTGGTCCTGGGACATCCCCTCGACTTACATTACTCAGGTTGGCTTAATCTCTGGTCTTGGGACATCCCCTCGACTTACATTACTAAGGTTGGCTCAAAACTTTGTTCTTGGGACATCCCCTAGACTTACACTACTCAGGTTGGCTTAATATCTGGTCCTGGGACATCCCCTAGACAATATATTCCCTAGAATATATTTTACATGTATATGTGTGTATTAATGAGTCTTGTTTGCCTTGTTATGTATGTGATGGTCCCTGTGTCTGTTTCAGTGATGCTGAGTGACTACGTCCCGAGATATGCCTTTGTACCAGTTGATCTCCCATACGTTGTGGAGATATTCTCTAAGTATCCTTTTACTTGCAAACTGTGTCAGGTGCTTTACAAGCATGTGAACATGTATGTGACCTCCAAGCCTCAAGGCAACCTAAATAATTGGTTAGTTAATAATTAATTGGTCAGTGTCTTGAGGGAGCCTCCAGTAACTCTATCAGACTGATGACTTCACTTGAGTTCAGTGAGTTCATATTCTACTGGAAGGAAGAATGTTAAAGTTCCTCATCAGTAATCTTCAAATAATTTTTCACTTTCTTAAACTGTTATGTTTCATCTTACAAGTATCAAATGCAACAAGATGTGGCTTTTCCGTGGTCCAAATACTGTCTTCGGTTACCGTACACGGAGACCGAAGTTTAGGAGAGATGGTTTCTTTGCAACCAGCAGCCAACCTTTACAAATTTTGCGGTGTAGATTAGCACTGACAGCACAACTCAGAGAATGTAATTTAACTTAGCCAATCCTGATTCACTTGTACAGTTCTTAACTGCCAATCCAGATACCTGATCTCATTATCCGGAGCCCTTGCAATCCTGAATGTGGTTCCATGCTACGCTTTAGATGGACAGTGGATTCTCTTGGCGTTTATCGAGCTGAGTCTGCGCTCTACGATCCGTGACCCAGAGACCCGGGGACTGATATACACCGTGATACTGCTGTTTGGCACAGCGTTGCTGGGCATGAACTTAGTCATTGCCATGTGGACACTGTTCATCAGATAGCAGTGGCTTCGAGGTGGTGGTAATAGTCAGTGGGATGTGTGTTTATATCTATGTGAAAATAATTTGTATGTTAGTGTGTGTGCTTGCTTCCCTACAATACAACAGGTATTCTGTCCAGTTGTGAGTGTGTATGCAGCAGTCTTAAAGTGTGCTTTTCAGGTCGCTATATGCCCAAGATATTTGCTGTGATTTATTTATAAAGCAAAATATATTGGATATTATCTATTTTCTGTGTAAATGAGACAGAATACAGGTATATAACCTAGATGCTGTCCATGCATGGTGGATACAGTTTGAAGATCCGCCTGTGCAGGAGAACATCATGTCTAAGCAGCCTACATGTAATCAGTTTGTATTACAGTTTATGGGTTTGTAGCAGTTGCACAAGATATTTCTATTCGCTTCACACAGTGTAGGTATTGTTTTCTTGAATTATGCGCAGGTAGAGCACTTGTAACCATTAAGACAGGTCTGGGGTGATACATGTACAGTAGTTCCTCTATTTATACCCTTTATTTTAAGACCACCTTGATTATAAGACCACCTAATTTGGTCCCAAGTGCAAGTTTGTGCACCATTGAAATTTTATTTTAAGACCACCTGCAATATAAGACCACAATTTCATGGTCTCATGGGTGGTTGTAACATAGAGGGGCCACTGTATGTGTAAAGAGCCTACTTAGTCATGTAGTAATACCACAGATGCGACTAGCTGCTGCTGTACATTGTTATATACTGTAGGCTGCTGTAGTCCGGAGTCGTCAGAGTGATATGTGTGGACAGTCTGCCTGTCTGATACAGATTTGATATACAGTGTATTAAGTATAGTGCAAGTCCACAAGGCTATATTAGCTGAAGAACAGCCATTGCTATATTGCTCATGGTTCGGTGTACAAGCCTATTAAAGGGCTTTAGTGTTGTAGATCTTGGCCATTACATTCCGAGACTGACCACTTGACATAATTATTGGCATCCCATGGTTTTGGTGTTGGCTCCCGTCGACTTGGTGTTGCCCGATTGTACTTTAAGAGCGAAAACTTTCTGAACACGTGGCAGTGTCATGCAACGGTATGCAACCACTTTTGACCAAACTTTCAAGGGTGCCCGAACACTTTTATTTTGTGTAGGTTTTGTACACTGCTGATGCAAAGGCAATAAGGTTCAATATTTTGTCGTTTTATTTTTATCAGCTGTTGATGGATTACAGAATAAAATATCTACTTATTTTATGTGACTGGAGACTCCACTTGTGTTGTTCCACATGCCGAATATATGTCCTGCATGGGTGGAAGTAAAAGACGTTAAGTCCGCAGATCGTGTTTAAATAATGTCTTTTATTTGACAGCACTTATGTGCTTGTTTCCACATGACATAATTAGAGCAGATCTAGTCAATACATGTACATACAGGCTGGCTACCTTGATATAAAGTAGGAAACCACAGTCTTTGATTGGTAAATAAATGAGGTAACTTTCTTTCACGCACGTCAATTACACCCTTGCTTCTCCTTGCAAACCTTCTGAAGCACCTTGCAGGTTCACGTTATTGGTTAAACATATCCCTTGATCAGTATGTGCATATTATGCATCTCTAATAAATTTATGTATAATCCGCTTTCAGCTAATTAAATAAACAGCACAGGGGTGCCTTGCATGATCTCATCAGTTGCATAGAATTAACAAGGATATGGTAAAATGTTGAAAATATCAACTGAACTCATAGTGCAATGGGGTAAATGTATAGCAAAGCTGCAACATACATTGTATATATATCTGACACCCGGTTCCTTCCCATGTAGAACTTGAAAACAGAATTAAGGCACACACTTATTTTCTTAACATAATCTGCTTTGGTTGTCTGCACAATGTAAAGACCTTTCCCAGTTGACAACAGTTGGTTCGGTTGTATGGTCCTCACTCTGACTACTATGTGATATGACACCTCGTTATATATTAAGAAGAAAACTCAGAAGAAACAGATACGTTACATAAATATATACATGAAGACTTCAACAGTTTCCAAACATGGCAACATGAATTTCTGTACTAAAGCTACAGGTACATATATAAATACATTACGGGTGTGAAAAAAGTAATAATTTACATTCTACGTCTATGAACTACTGCCAACAATCACATCCATCTAAAATGCCATACAAAATATGAAAAACAAAACCACAACTAAAGTCCAAAGTGTCAGTCAAGTGACTACAGATAATATTTCACTACGAGATCAGTAAATTCTTGTACAAAACATGTATGTAACATGTCCAAGTCTGGGCTGAAGTTCTTGAAAATACTTAAGTCTAAAATTTTGACTTAAGTCAGGTTATTTAACCAATCACGCTGCTCATATATTATTTTCAAACTCCAACCCAGGTCTCCACTGCTACATCAGTTTTTAAAAAGTGCCCAGCACAAACACACGTAATGCCATAACCACATTACTCAAAGTTTCATGTACATACCAGCTACGTGGTCAGAGATAATATCAAATACATGTACGTACATTCTCTGATGTTTTTGACAACAGGTACTACCAGTCAATCAGGGAATGCAACTACTTCTGCAGCAACAACAATGCAACATGTACCCGGTAGATGGGTTACGAAAAATACACACTAAAATTCCAGCAAACTGTAAAAAGCACGCCACAAACATACGCATTCTACAAATACATGCATACCGGGAATTCAATAAACACATGGTAAATGTGCTTTAAACATTTTAGTTCTTTTCTGATTTTCTAATAGTTGTCCTAATTAAAAGATTAGAAAACTGAGGAAATGGTTGGGTATGAAATGTTCTGTCGCAAACCGAAATGAATGCATTATGATTCCCAGTACCGGTCCCCTGATTCCAGGCCTTTAGTCTACCATACTGGTCAGTTCTGCAGGCAAGTTGCTGGTATTCAAAGGTGTGAAAAGACCATTTTCCTCACAAAATCCTTAGAAATAATGTCACAATACACAAAGTACAAGTAATTCAGCATTCTATAGTAATTTGTGCAGTCAGTGCATGATGCACACAAGCTTTGTCAAAGCTTTAATAGCAACAGAATACTACTGTAGAAGACACACACCTTAGCCATGCAGCTTTATGCCCCCAAATGGTCCACTATAATGATATTACTTACGAAGTGTCAAAAATCGGGAAATAAAAAATATGAAATGACCAACTATATACAGATTGTGTTTACAGAATTTAGGTATACATGCTCAGAGATATATTACTATGCACTGCCACTGTAAAAATCGGCAAAAACTTCTACCACATAGTATACACCCTGGGACGTACATGTATGTGCACACTTGTAAAGACACCATGAAGCATTGCAAATATCTTAAACAAATGCATCACCTATAACTGAACAAACTAGTGCTACCTCATGTACCTGGTACTAAAAGTTATGCATATTTGACTCAAGCAAAAGCTTCATTCTGTGATTTTTTTTCTTTTGTGATGCGAAAATGCGACCATTGCAAGCTCATTGTGAAAGACAGTGACGCTTTGTGATCACTCAAGTCGATAACAAAGAACACATTATTGAGGTCGGTTGGTTGCTATGTGAACCCACGTAGTATGTGTGTGAATCATGCATCATCACATTTGCGTTTGGTCAATTTTAGACTGTCAAGTGTTAAAATACATATATTTATGGCGAGAGAGCATTAGAGCCTCAGAGATCTCTATCATAAGTTCACAGTTCACCAACTATATGTTGCTAGCACTGAACTCCTGCACTCAAGATGCAATTTATCTATCATGCAACATTTGACCTTGCAAACACCATATCAAGCCCGCCAACTATACGCCTCTACAGATCGAAAACCTCTGAATTCATCAACACATAGTTATGGTCAATGAAAGCAAGGTATATCCACAGGAGAGGTTTCGAAAAGATATTGCGGCGAGCCTTCAATCGAATAAAAAAAAAAAAAAAAATCTGATCAGGGCAGTGAAAGTTGACAAATTGTTAACTCTGGTGACAGGCTTGTGGGGTGCTGATGCATTTATCCAACTGCAGTGGCAATGACTTATTGTATCTCAAGCCTTCTACAGACTTCGATGTATTTTAATACTGAATTGCATGCAATGGTCATTATTATGGATGTTCAAATTAATGGCATCTCAATCCAATTCAAGACATTTGTGGCTCCATGGGTGCTATTTTTGGAACTCCTGCATGTACAGGACATACTCCCCCCTAGATAACTCCTTCTACCCAAAATATTTACAGCCAAATATTAACCAAACTTTCACAGTATAATTACAGTATACACTTCCTCCAACCAAACTTTCGAAGTACCCAGTATAAAGCCCAGTATGTACTTTTAACATGTTTAAGTTGCTGTAACCAAACCTTCCACCATATGTATAATGATAATTGCATTGTTGATGAATTGCAGAATCCCCGGTGTAACAGGTGTAGTAAGAAGTTTGCATTAAATTTGCTCAAAGTCCATGCAGGATATACTTCAAGGAGCCATTTTGCACAAAAAGATGTCATGATCCAATTCTCAGAAGTCTATCCTGTATATAAATTCCCCATACAAATTGTAGTCACTAGTATATTATCTTGCCCTTTGTGCAAACATATCCGGGTGGGTAAAAAAATATACTGATTCTTATCGCACAAGTAAACTGCTGTGTCATCATTGTCATAACAGGTAACATAAGAACTACATGTATGCTGAAGAAAGCCCAGACAAATATACATTGTAAGGGACCCAATAAATATTATTTTTTTTACATATACCGTTAATAGGAATTGTGACAACCAGGTTAATAAAGATAAACTGTGTTCGTAATGAGGGGGTGGGTGGGGTGTATTACTCCCATTAACTGGAGTTCAACCTGTAGATCATTTAACACATGTTTAAGGCCAATATTCGCTACTGTCGCAATAATTGTAATGCCAGAAGCTGGGTGTTGATGAATTATCTGGTCCCTCCCTAAAAGGCTTAATTAATTACCTCAAAATTTGACTCTCATTGTCACTCAGGGCTGATCATGCTCAAGGCAGAATTTAATATTTGAATGGAAGACTAAAAATTGCCGTGGAAGAGCCATGAGCCAAAACTGGTTTCAATTTGTGAAAATGTATACATTGTATGTATACTGACTGGAGTATACAATGTATATTCTCGTTTTAGACATGAATGTTTCAATCTTTCAGTTATGACATTAATTTATTTTAAGTATACAGGTACATCTACAACTTTCTGAATAATATTTCAGGATTCATCAATTTGGATATTGAAACTGCAAATAGTTCTAAAATACTTTGTGCAACATACCAAATATTAGTGCTCAGGTACATCTATTTAAACCCCCTTACATGTACCTACATGTATGTTACTGGCGAATTTTGCATTTCTTTACACTCCTAGGAGTACATTTTTATTGCTAACAAAAGAGTCTTACCCTTTATATAATATTTCAATACCCATCTCCATCAGACTTTGAGATCAAAGTTAATACATGTAGCTTTCAAGGACTTGGTAGAGGCACCCCCCACCCCCTCAACCACTAGAATTGAAGAGCTTCCAAGCAAACCATTTACCCAGGGATGACAAAAGTCTACACATATGCAAAAACTGATTCGAGGGGGGGTGGGGGGGAGGGTTGAACAGAAAAGTGCTTGGATAATGGTTATATAATGCAGACACAGCCCCCCAGGACACCTCAACCCATTTGCTTATTCTGCTAAGTCTGTCTATATTATAAAACAGCATAAGTGCCTTCAACCAGAAAAATTTACAGTGTCTGTGAAATATCGTCAGATATCATCTCCACTGGGACCAAAAAGTACATATGACCTGCTGATTGTATAAACATGATATATACATGATATACAGTGGATAGACAGATTATAAACACCTGATGAGAGTGATATATATCATAGTTTTCAAAGTTAGCTGTTGCCACTGCATGATGGTTTTTTTATAGAGGTGTCTTTGCACCTTGCACAAAATTTGTAAGAAGCCACCACCGGGTCCGTCACCAGAGATAAACACCTGTCAAAGCTCTTTGGCTGCAAAGACAGCCCCGCCCTAAATCAAATATATACGAAACTGGCACACTTGCATTCTGGCCCATATACAACAATATCATGCACATTCTTTCAACAAATTTTTACACCAAAGAGGTTCCAACTGGATTTAAATGGATGGCTGTACAATAGCATTTGCATCGATCCTCAAATGGAACTAATTTCAATGCCAAAATTAAATACAGGCATATTTTATGCACGGAAAGCATACATGAACCTGGAAGATGTGTTCAGCTTGGATTACAAAAGCCAAAAGTATACTCTTACCATATACATTGTAATTTTACACTGGTGAATGTTTGTCATAAGTAACTGATTTTCGGACAAAACCATAGCGCACACACATTCAACCAAATAAATTCCGTTTCCTATGTTAATTGAAGCAAAGTTTTGTATTTATAATAAACATTTTGTATGAAAAAATAGAACATGTAGAATGTCCCCTGTCAACTTTATTTTCATACAAGAATGATGCATGGTATTGAACTTGGCCATTCGTGTGCCCTCCAGTATGGAAGCCAGTATTTTCTACAGACATTTCACTCTCTTGTCTGTATGGAGTTTCACAAGGTCCCAAGGAATACCTTCCCCTCACTTTTTCACCCAATGCCAGCTACATGTATACAGTACCTTTATCATGTCAAATTGTTTTCACCTGTTCCTTTTCATGCCTTAGCATTGCTTGTCACGGTTTCAAAAGGCAGAGAAAAATATCTGGGCCAAGCGGTCTACCCCTCCATGGCTTAAAAAGTCAAAATGCTTACACTAAATGCAGTGAAAGTGATACCAAGATTGATAGGGTCCATGGAGTGAAAATATTCATGGAATGATGGTTTACTTCATTAAAACTATCTTAACTTGGCATGTATGAAATCTGCTCTCCTCTCCACTGGGGACGGCTTCCATACAAAAGGTCAGTGTCTTAGGACTTGGACGGCTGCTTTGCATTCAAACCGCATGTTTTCATTTTCACAAACTTTACATCTCATTTGGACTTTTTTCAATGGGGAAAGTTCAAAGGTTGTCATAATAATTGCCTCTGCGGCCCACACAAATTTATCTTGGTCTCTCTAGAACATGTATAACAGTGGGGTACATGTCAGTGTCCAGTAACATTAGTGAGGAGAAGGTATTCCCACAGAAGTTAGTGCATAGCCGATCCCTTGGAATACATGTATATATCCACAAAAGGATAACTACTAATTACTAATAGTACATGTATAGTGGTATAGTAATTAACCTGGGCTGGAGTTCTCAAAAATACTTAAGACTTTTTTTGACTTAAGTCAGATTCCTAAGCCAATCACATTGCTCAGATTGCTGATTTAGGTTAAAACTTAAGTGTGACTTAAGTATGTTCGAGAACTCCAGCCCAGAATTATCATCAATGCCTTTTCCACCCACTATAGCCACCTTCTTCAAACACGCATCTTGTTTATGGAAGAAGATGACGTTTGGGCCAAGACAGAAATAGCCACTTAGGCAAATATCACACTGGCTGGTGTACTAAAATACTTATTTTTACATGTTTGGTTGAACATGGAAGTTGAGTGAATTCACTGTCATTTCTACACTTGACATAAATATATGTTACTACACATACATGTACATGTGTCAATCTAACTGACACTGGTCACTGTGTGATGACTACGCTGGGTCTGAGGTGGTGACGGTGAGTCTGTCAAGCCTTTCTTCTGCAACTGACCCAACACGGAACTGACAAACTTACCCTGAACATTCGGGTAAATCGGGCTTTGTGGACATTTATGGGAGCTGCTGGAGTTGGACTCCTCAGCACTCGATGCCCGTGGTCTTGTCGACGATTTGTCAGTTTTCGTGGCATTGCGCCAGTCTTTGAGGTTATTGTTGTCGCTAGCACCCACAGCAGTAGTCCTGGTCGATAATGCTTTGGGCTCTTTCTGAACCAAGTTCACTAAGCTGCTTTGTGAAGAGCTCAGTTTTTTCTTGTGCTGCGCGAATTTTTTGTCTATGGAGCTCTGATTTGATACTGCAGTTAGGTCCTCTGTGGATAAGAAGCTGAGCTTTGCTGATCGTGTTCTTTCAGCATAGGATGACAGTGATGTGTTTGAAGCCAGACTGTCTGTTGAGCGATACAGGTTCCCTGATGACACACTTAAACCCCCAACTAGGTTACTACTCAATACAGTCGGTATATCCACCAATGAGGAGTCAGCCATCGACCAGCGATACAGGCGATCTTTCCTCTTATCATCATGATCATCTGGGGATGCAGATGACTGTCTTGACCCAGATCCAGACTTGTCTGAGGTGTCTGGAAGGCTAGTCCGCAGGGTCAATTTGGGTCGATATTTCACATGGCTACTTTTATCGCCGTCTGAATGATCTGAGCCAGACAAGGAGCGTTTGTCATGATGTGTAGGTGGCGATGAAGCAGATGCACCTGCTGGCAAGGCACCTTCTGGTGTGGAGGGAACACCGCGTGGCAAGCTGGCAGACTTGTCTCCCAGGAAGATTACACTGCCCCCGCTGGCAGCAGAGGCGCAGGATTCACTAGTGGAGGTCACAGAGCTTCTCCGACTGCTGCAGCAGCTGCTGCTGAGGTCTGGGGTAGCGGCAGCAGGAGCTGCTTCTGCAGGGAAGACATTGTCATGGGAATGAGTGGGTGTTGGAGGGGAATTTTCCTTAGATACTGTAGGTGAGGCAGCACTGGTCCCTGCCTTAGGTACTGTGGGTGCGCCAGTACTGGATGAGGAGACCACAGTGGCTGTGGTAGGGGACTGAACACCACTAGTCCTTCCTTCCACTTTAGAGTCCTTAACCACACTCCTGACTGCAGATGATACAGATCTCAATGGGGATTTAAACGAGGAAGGACTCCACTTCTTAGGGGGTTGCACTACAAATGTCGGAGCAGCAGGGCCTGGCTTTGACTCTGTGGCCGACACTGATGTGGTAGGCTGTGATGGGGAAGATGATGTAATCTTAGGCTTCAGCTCAGGCTGTCTGGTAGATTTCCAGGGAAATGGGGCTACTTTTTTGTTTTGGACGTTACTCGCTGCTCCATTCTTATCAGACTCTGCTGCTGCTTTTACTGCGCTCTTTGTAGCATTATCACCAGCTGGTCGATTGAGTTTTTCTGAATGTGGTGGATGTTTACCCACTGGTGGATTCTGTGGTGCAGTTCTCCTGGGAAAGCTGTACTCGGTCTGCAGTTTAGAGCTATCAGGCTTTGTGGACCTAACAGGCAATGCTGAGGGTCCTTTGCTGTTAGCTGCAATGAAATACTTGGCCTCAACTGGCTTCTTGGGCGCTGATGCTACCTCTCTCTGCGGTGATGGGGTAGCCTTGTGGAGAACAGGCTTACTCTTGGCTATGGATATAATGGCTTCTGGAACACTTCCAGCAGTGGCAGGAGCTGAGCTTGAATTTGGACATACTACAAGTGGATGGGAAACATTGGTACTGTCAGCCACCGAGGTATTGGCTTGATTGGGGAAGGACCTGGAAGGGCTAGGACGTGACTTGGTTCTCAGACGGGAGTTAAATGTCGTCTGCAATGGCTGCTGTTGTTGCTGGGAGGAAGACCTTGGTGGGGTCACTCTCTGTCTCTTAGAGCTCGGCTCGCTGGGTTTCTGTAGTGGCATGTGTATTTGTTGACTCAGGTTGGACTCTGACACTTCCTCGTAAGGAGGTGGGCATTCTGAGTCGCTGCCAATGATGGTCTCTAGACCAGAGCGACAGTCACTGCCAGACAGGCTGCTGGAGCGTTTCATGTTCCTGTCACACAGCGGGTGTATGCCAGATTCTTCAGATGTGCTACCGCTACAAGAATGCAAGTCTGCGGTAGTAGACGTGATGTCAGAGTTCAGGGATGTGGTGTCCGAGGCACGGCTCAGGCTGGAGTAGCTACTGTGGTGCACTGAGGCGAAGGTCACAGACTTCTTCCCAGAACTGGTTGAGTTGCTGGAAATGGTGCTGGCATTACTGTTCCTGCGATAGGCATACTCTGCATGATGGACCTCCGCGGCTGCCTGCTCCCTCAGAAAAGATGTAAATGATAATCGCGGATGGCCGCTTTTCACACTCGCAAATGAGAAGGATGCTTCAGTCACCCCTGCATTTGTGCTAACGTTTTTCGTATCAGGCATGATGATAACCTTGCCCAATGTAACACCTTCTTCATACCAAGAGCGTCCATAAGTGGATGGATCAATCTCTTTTTCTTTGCCTTTTGGAATGGGAAAGCTCACCGAGTGCTTCATTGCCGCAATGCTGGGAAAGATAGGTTGAGATGGTTTGCGCAGTGTGTCACCACTGCCCGTGTCTCCAACAATGTCTGGATCAGGGGGCGTAGGAAACTCAAACATGGTGGCACTTTTGGGGACATTGATGGTAGGATCGGGTGATGTAGGTATGCTCAAGCTCTTGGCCCCAGGTGACTGTGCAACTGGGGAGCCTTTCCTGGGCAGTGTGTTATACCATTTATCTGAGCTGTTGTAGCTGCTGTATTTGGCCAGATCGTCCTCTGTTACAGGGCTACAC